>Ga0209702_10003323_pt1 | contig 25592 bp, 18 predicted proteins | sample FRY01_FD_187210 | JGI IMG/M metagenome (GOLD analysis project Ga0209702, IMG submission 187210) | Freshwater microbial communities from Lake Fryxell liftoff mats and glacier meltwater in Antarctica - FRY-01 (SPAdes) (version 2) | ecosystem: Environmental > Aquatic > Freshwater > Ice > Glacier... | reverse complement strand
AGGTGGTGCTGTGCAGCATCCACCGAACAATCCGGGCCACCGCCAACATCCATAGCCTCCCCGCCAAGGGCCAAGCCCACCTCGCCTAACTCCGCAAATCGCCAAATGACTTTTTGCGGTGGCGTCTGTAAACGGGGCTCTTACCGCTGGGCTGCGTTATGTGGTTTCTATGTTCTAACCCTCATTTTACTGTTTGTCTGATGTCCTCCTTATCTGTGTTTATCTTGGCTCAATGGTATCTTTTCTCTTTTCGGGTGAGAAGCGCTACCCCATGCATAGCAAGTCGAGGCACTGCCGCTGCGTGAGATCGCGAGGCTCCATGAGGCGGCGAGATGATTCCTCCGCAGCATTCATCCAATCAGTGGTTTGGCTGTCTTATTTAAACACTCGTATCCGTTGCGGCAATGCGGCAGTGACGCGATGACCTTCATTCACGGCGTCAGCTCTCTGGCGTGAAAGTTTAGCGCTATTTGCTCCTGAATACCTCGCTCTGCACGACGGCGTGAATCAGATCACACATGGCGTGGCCTTTGGCCTTGGATTGCGTGACGAGCTTGTCGATCTCACTGCGGTCGGAGAAGCCCATGGGGCGACCGGAGGCGAAGGTGAGGAGTTTTTCGGTGATGCAGTGGGCGACGCGGTCCTGTCCGGCAAGCAGGAGTTTTTGGAAGTCGCTCATGTTGGCAAATTTGACCCCAGTGCTGAGTTCGCCGGCGGCATCGACGGGCGGCCCGCTCTTGTAGCGGACTTTGCGGCCTTGGATTTTGAGGTCGATAAACTTGCCTTCGCCGATGCTGCGAAAGTTGTCACGCCAGCCGCCGATGACGTCGTAGTTTTCAAGCGCGAAGCCAGGCGGGTCGATCACGCGGTGGCAGCCGTTGCAGGTCTCGGAGTTGCGGTGTTTGTCGAGCAATTCGCGCAGGGTGGTGGCTCCGCGGATGTCGGGCTCGACACCTGGGATATTAGGCGGTGGCGGTGGTGGTTCCATGCCGAGGATACGATCCATGACAAAGATGCCACGCACGATGGGTGAGGTGTTGGTGCCATTTGCACTGACCTTTAAAATGCTCGCCTGCGTGAGGACCCCACCGCGATGGCTATCAGCAGGTAGCATGACTTTGCGCAGTTCTAGACCGGTCACGCCGGGGATGCCGTAGTGCGTGGCGAGGCGTGAGTTCAGCATCGCGAAGTCACTTTGAATCAGGTTGGTGATGCTGAGGTTGCTTTGAATGAGTTCGGTGATGAAGCCGCGTGTCTCGCGCAGCATGGAGTCGAGCAGGAGTCCATCGTATTCGGGATAGAGCTGCTTGTCGGGTGTGGTGAAGTCGATCTCGCGGAGGTTGAGCCAGCCATCCGTGAAGTCATCGACGAAGCGCTCCAGCGCGGCGCTTTTGAGCAGGCGTTCGGTTTGTGCGCGGAGCACAATGGGCTGCGTGAGCTTCGCGGCGAGCAGTTCGGCATCGGGAGCACCGCGAGTGAGGAAGTAGCTGAGGCGTGAGGCGATTTGGAGATCGTCGAGCTTGCCCGCAGGTTCCTTCAAAAACAGAAACTCAGGGGAGCAAAGAACCGCGATGGCGGCGGTGCGCATGGCGATGAGGTAGTCTTGGCTAACGGCGAGTTCGGCATCGAAGAGCTTCAAATAGGGGTCTGTGTCTGCGGCAGTGGCAGGACGCCGAAACGCGGCGGTAATGAATGCGGGCAGCTGTTTGCGAGATTCTGCGACGGGATCGGTGCTGTCGGCGGTGAAGACGGGTTTGTAGTTGGCCTTGCCGCGCAGGTAGGGCTTGTCAGGCATCACCTCACGGAGTTTGGCATCGCCAAGCAGCATCTGTTGCCCGCGCGGTGGCCATTCGGTGATGAAGGGGCCTTCGAGCGTGACTTCCTGAAAAGCCATGCCTTCGCCGGGGTATTTATCAGGGCCATCTTTGACAGCTGAATGCCCATCCGGCCCATTCAAGCTCTGCGGACTGATCCAGATGCCTTTGCCCTGCTCGATGTCTAGCATGACCTCGACCGTAGCCGACTTGCCGACAGGCAGTTCGTGGAAACCACGCGTGACGTTGTCGGCATTGCGGAAATTGAAGCTGCCGGTGCGTAGCGCAAAGACGACCGGCTCCTTGATCTGATAACCGTAACCAGTGACGCTGATCTTGTAGAGGCCGGCGATCTTCGCGCGCAGGTTCGGAATCACGGTGCTGGGAAAACCGCCGTCATTGAACACGACGATGGCACCATCCTCGCGCTTGAGCCAGTGCTTGCCGATGTTGTCCTTGTTGCGGTCGCTTGCGAGTGTGGCGCGCTCCGTTGTCGTCGCGGGTCGCTCCGCCTGAAACAACGCGGCGTTCAGCGCCAGCTCCGCCGCCTCCATGTAGCGCAACATCTGCGTGCCGGAGATGGAGAGCGCCTCGCCGATGTTGTCAAAACCCTGCGCCCGGCCATCCTCCGGCAGCGTGTCGATGATGTTCACCTGCACGCCGAGCAGATCGTTGATCGTGTTCTGGTACTCGCGCCGGTTCAGCCGCCGCAGCACGGTGCCTTTTTGCGCCAGATGCTTGGCCGTCAAATCACCGCCCAACGTCGTCACAAACGCCTGTAGTCCCTTTGCCTCTGGTCTTGGCTTCTTCGGCGGCGGCATCTCACCTGCGGCAACGCGGTCAAACACGCGTACCCATTTTTTCAACGCGGCGGCATCATTCCCATCCGAGGACAGCGTGGACAAATCGAAGTCGCCGTTCTTTACATCGCTGTCATGGCAGTCCATGCAATGCTGGTTCAGGAACGGCTCGATGGCAGGCAGGACGGCCACCGCATGGCCGACGATGCCAACTGCAGCTGAAAAACAAAGAACGTGTGCTCGTGAGATCATGGACACTCCATCCAACGCATGCGGCAGGCGCCTTCTGACGACAAGATTTGCGGGACAACTGGTGAAATGATTCAAGGTGCAACAAAGGAAAGCCCCAGGGCGTTTTAGGGCATCCTCAAATCTCATGAACCGTCGCCGTTTCGTTCTTCAATCCCTGGGTGCCTCGCTGGCCCTGCCTGGTCTCCCATCTCTCATGGCCAAGACGGTGGGTGGCAATGCCGCCGTGCAGGCGGCCAAGGGCGCGGGGGCCGGAGCGCGGCGTTTTGTGGCGATCGGGAATCTGCTCGGATACCAGACGAAGCAGCTTTTCCCGACGACCAAGGGCCGCAGCTACGAGAAGACGACGCTGCTGGAACCGCTGTGGGAGATCCGCAAAAACATGACCGTCTATCGCGGCCTCGATCACGGCGTGAAGGGCGGGCACTTCGCAGTGCATTCCTTCCTCTCCGGCGTGCTGAATTCGGAGGCGCAAAACCGCCCCGAAGGCAATGTGACCATCGACCAGTATCTCGCAGACGAGATCGGCTTTGAAACGCGTTTCCCATCGCTCACCGTCGGTTCCGAAGGCGGCATTCATGGCGGCTGCCAGATCGCGTGGACGAAGTCGGGCGTGCGGGTACCACCAGTCACAAATCCAGCGGAGCTATTTGAAAAGCTGTTCGTCACCGACTCACCCGAACGTCGGGCGCGGCGCGTGGAGGAAAACAAGGTGCAGGCCTCGATTCTCGATTCCGTTCTTGAGGAGGCAAACAGTCTCTCCAAGCGGGTGAACCAAGAGGACAAGGACAAGCTGGACGAATACCTGACCTCCGTCCGCGATGTGGAGAAGCGTCTCGAATTGCGCCAGCGCTGGACCAGCCAGCCGAAGCCGCAAGCGCCGTTTGAAAAGCCCGCGAATCACAACGCGGTGGAGGATCTGCCGATGCTCTATGAAATGATCGCGCTCGCCTTGCAGTCGGACAGCACGCGCATCGCCACGCTGGAGATCGGCGGTGATTTCATGCCGCAACATCTCGGCATCAAAAAGGACTGGCATGGGCTCTCCCATCACGGCAACGACCCGGAGGCCGTCGCGAGCCTCGTCACGCTGGAGAAATACCAGATCGAGCACTTCGGCAAGTTCGTCGCCCGTCTCGCGAAGATGAACGACGGCGAGCGCACGCTGCTCGATTCCACCACCGTGCTTTTCGGCAGCGGCATGGGCGACGGCAATTCGCATAAGAACTCCGACCTGCCCATCCTCCTCGCGGGTGGTGGCTACAAGCATGGCGAATTCCGCCAGGTGGCCAATCAAGGCATCAACAAGGTGCCGCTGTGCAATCTCTTCGTGGACATCGCGCAGAAGATGGGCGTGGAGACTGATTCGTTTGGCCGCAGCACCGGACGTTTCGCGTGATGCGCATCGATCTTCAGGCCAATTTAGTCGCCGGCATGCTGGTGATGGCTTTCGCGTCCGCTGCTCATGCCGACGACACACCGCCACAACTCGTGCAGCAGTTTCTCGGCAAATACTGCCTGGAGTGCCACGACGTGGACACGCAGAAGGGCGACCGCAGCTTTGAGAAGTTCGTGCTACCGTTGAAGTCAGTGCCCGATCTCATTGAAGCGCGGGACATCATTGATCAGCTCACGCTGAAGGAGATGCCGCCGAAGAAGGCCGACCAACCGAAGGATGAGGAGCGGCTCGCGATGATCGCGGCACTGCGCGAGGGCACCGTGGCGGCGTATGGCAAATTTCAGAGCACCGGCAGCCGCACCGTGATGCGCCGCCTTTCCAGCCGCGAGTACGAAAACACGCTCGCCGTGCTGTTTGGACGCCGCGTGGACACGCTGGGCCTCACGGCGGATTTTCCGAAGGAGAAGACGAGCGAGCACATGGATACGATCGGCAAGTCGCTCGTGACCTCCGGCTTTCTCGTCGATCAGTACTTCCAGTCCGCGAATCGCCTCGTCGAAGCACGTCTCGGCAAGCCGGAGACGCAGCCGAAGGACTGGCACTTCGATAGCCACTTTCTTCAATACGAGGAGTTGAGCGGCTCGCACAAATCCGCCTTCAACTACCGCTACCTCTGCCTCTACGAGCAGCCGAACACCGACACGCGCCAAGGCGGCTACGGCCACATTGAGGACTTCAAGCAGGGCGTGCCCGTCTCCGGCCTCTACGACCTCGAAGTCGAAGCCACGGCGTTGCATCGCGATACGCATTACGATCCCACCATCTTCGGCATCGACTTCTCAGAACCCTTCATCCTCGGCGTCGTCCCCGGCGACGTCACCAAAGGCCACATCCACTACCCGCAGGCCATCGAGCCACTGCTCGCCTGCGCCGTGGTGCCGGACAACAAGCCCACCTGGTTCAAATTCCGTGTGTGGCTCGAAGCGGGGCAAACCCCGCGCTTCATCTTCCCGAACGGCCCCTATGAATCGCGTGCGTCGGTCGTCACGATCAACAAGCGCTACAAAGACGAGTTCAAGGGCGTGACCGGCACGTCCGGCGTCGGTCGTGCGCACATGCTGACGCAGGGTAAGCTGCCGCACATCCGCATCAGCGAGATCAAAATCCACGGTCCCGTTCCCGAGAAAAACGGCAGTGCCGAGGAAGTGGCCGTGTTTGGCAAAGAAGGCTTCCAGGCGGATCGAGCGCTCGATCAGCTCATTGCCTTCGCGGAGAAAGCGTATCGCCGTCCGCTCACCGATGCCGACCGCAAACCCATTCGCGCGATGTATGACAAGAGCATCGCTGAAAAGATCGCGCCGCGTCAGGCCGCGCTCGATGCGCTGAAGTTGATCCTGTGTTCGCCCTCCTTCCTCTACCTCAGCGAAATCACCGACGAGTCCGCCAAAATTCTGAAGCCCTACGATCTCGCCACGCGACTCTCCTTTGCCCTGTGGGCCACGCCGCCGGATGACGCACTGCTGGCCACCGCGAAATCAGGCAAGCTCACGCAGGACGCCGAGTTGAAAAAGCAGATTCAGCGCATGATCGCTGACGAGCGCATCGACGGTTTCGCGAACGGCTTCCTCGACAGTTGGCTGAACCTCCGTGATCTCGGCGGCATGCCGCCGCCGCGTGAGGTGGCACGCGCCTACTATGCCGAGGACCTGCCCAATTCGATGAAGACCGAGGCGCAGCTCTTTTTCCGCGATCTGCTCAAGAACAACGGCTCCGTCACGCAGTTCATCGACTGCGAGCACAGCTTTGTGGACAAGAAGCTCGCCAAACTCTACGACCTGCCCGAGCAGAAGACCCTGCGCCTCGCCGATGGCTTCCGAAAAGTCAGCCTCAAGGGCAACAATCATCGCGGTGGTTTACTCGGCATGGCCGCCGTTCTCACCGTCAGCGCGAACGGCGTCGAAACCTCGCCCGTCACGCGTGGCGTGTGGGTCAGTGAAAACATCCTCGGCATCCCGCCGTCACCGCCGCCGGATGTCGTGCCTGCAATTGAACCCGACGTCAGCGGTGCCACCACTATCCGCGACCGCCTCGCCAAACACCGCGCCGATGCCGCCTGCGCCGAGTGCCATCGCAAAATCGACCCGCTCGGCTTCAGCCTCGAAGCCTTCGATCCCGTCGGTCGCTGGCGCAAAACCTATCCCAAGCCGAAAAACGCGAAGGATGCCCCGAAGATCGACACCACCGGCGAATTCACCTCTGGCGAGACCTACGCCGACTTCGCTGGCTTCAAACAGGTCATCCGCGACACCCGCGCCGATCATTTCAGCCGCCACCTCATCCGCCAGTTCCTCACCTACACCACCGGCCGCACCATGGAGCTCAACGACGACCTCCTCATCGACCGCCTGCACGAAAACGTAAAAAAGCAGGGCCTCGGGCTGCACACGCTCATGGTGGAGTGCTTGATGAGCGAGATCTTCCGGTCGCGGTGATCGCCGTTCGTCAGTTCGGTAGCGCTGCCGCCTTCGCTTCGCGATCCACTTTGCGATAGAGAAAGGCATCGGACGTGACCAGTGAGGCGATCAGCGCCTTCATGCTGCCGCCGCTGTCACGGTAGGCGTGGTAGGCGGCCTGAAGGACGGGGGCGTCGTTGAGGGTTTCGTTGCGGCCCATCCAGTAGCGGAAGGCGTGGCGGACGAAGACTTGCTTCACGCGCTCGCTTTCGGCCAGCTTCCGAACCATCTCGAGCGCGTTGCGGACCGGGCCGTCGAGCGCGGGATCGCCGCTGCCTGCGATTTCGCCGCTGGTGTCGGCGGGCTGGCCTTGTTCCGTGGTGCGGAAGAGGCCGACGTGATTGTACATCTCGAACGGCAGGCCGAGCGGATCCATCTTTTGATGACAACGCCAGCACTCCTGCTCTTGCGTGACACGCATGCGATGGCGCAGCGTTTCCTTCGGCTCGTCCGGCAGCATGGCGTCCACGGTGATCGGGATGTCCGGAACGGCATCGCCGAGAAGGCGTTCGAGGACCCAATGGCCGCGCGCGATGGCGTGGTTGTCCATGGCGTCGGAGTGGGAGACCAGCCAGCTCGGGTGTGTGAGGATGCCCATGCGCTGTTCGGCAGGAAGGGTCGTGAGGGTTCGATTGGGATCGCCGCCCAATCCCGGACCGAATCGAGCGATGGCTTTTTCGACGCGCACTTTGATTGGCGCGCCTTTCGGCAGCGCGATGTGGCCGAGTTCAGCGGCTGAGGGCGTGTACTTCTTCTTGTTGTCAGCCTTGGGCGGATTCTTGATCAGCTTTTCGAAGTCGCTGAAGTAGCGGATGTCCGTTTTGTCATCCAGCACGACACGATCGGTCGTCAGCAGCTCGCGAAGGACGTTCTTGTCCTCCTGGAGGATCAATTCAACGAGCCGGTCCGTGCTAGCGACCATGCCGAACATGTTGACGTAGTATTTCTTTTTCTCGCCGCCGGCTGTTTTCAGGGCGGTCATGTCTTTGCAGACACGTCCGGCGCGGTCGTAGTCGAAGAACTCGCGGAAGAACTGCAGGATGCGCGGCTTGCGGATGCTGTCGTCCTGCAGGATGCGCTCCACCTCCCGCTTCACGTCGTCGCTGGTTTTCAGGTGCCCTTCGGCGAGCGCCTTTTTCAAGGTCTCGTCCGGCGCGATGTAGCAGAAGGCAGCGTTGATGGCCAAAGCCAGCTCGTTGCCCTGCAACATGACGCGACCGTGTTCGTCAGGCGTTCCGTAAGTGGCGAGCTCCGATCGGAATAAAGCGTCGCGGGCGAGGAAGATGGGCGACAGGCCCAAAATGACGCCCTCCTCCTTGCCGAGGTCGGCGATGGATTCTTTGAGGAGGCCGAGGTACGTCTTCGTTTCCTCCGCAGTCGGCGGGCGGAATGTGAGCGCTTCAAAGAGGAAATTCACGGCGGCGGTCAGCTTGTCCTCCGGCACGCCGGGCACCTGCATCAGGTCATAGAACGGCGTGAGCGGACGCTTGGGTTCCTTGCTGTAATAGACGCTCTGGGCCAGGCCGCGGATGTCCCTGCCCTCGAACTCCTTCGGCAGCTTGATCTCTTTTGGGTTGTCGGCGAACTGAAACGGTTCCGCAGCCGGGCCGCGGACCATAAAACGCAGGATATCTTCGGCGTTGTTGGCGATCTGCGTGGCTTCCGATCCGTTGACCGAATAGAGAATGGGATAGTTGCGCAGGCCGTGATCGGCGGTCGTCGTCAGCACCTCTGGGAATCCCGTGATCGCCGCCGCATACGCAGCCGAGCCGCCCGCCCAGCCGATGATACGGTCGATGCCGTAGTACACCTTCACCTCGCCCTCCGAGTTCGCGGGGATGCCGTCGCCGTGGGCTCGCAATCCTGGATTTTTTGGATCGTAGGCCGGCTCGTAACTGATCAGCTCGTTTAATCTCGTGAGATGCTCCTGCGGATGAATCCGCCAGATGCGTGCCGGTGTGGATGGCGGTTCGAGTCCTTCGGAGAGTTTTCCAAACAGGAGATCGTGGTCGAGGTGGTTGCCCTTGTTCGGCCGCATATGCGACTGGAATCCGCCTTTGTCCTTCATCGCCTGTTCGAGCTCGCCGGTGATCCAGTTCGAAAGCGCCACACGGTCCAGCGGCTCGGGCTGGGTCTGCTTCTTTTTGGGCGGCATCTCCTTCAGAGCGACCTGCTCCCAGATGCGCTTCCACATCTCGGCGTTGTCCGCGGTGACGACATCAATTTCGTGCAAAGCGACATCGCCCTTCTGCGTGTCGCCATCGTGGCAGTCGAGGCAGTACTGTTCGAGGAATGGCTTGACCAGAGTCGAAAACGACGGCTTTGCCTCCGCATGCAATTCGGGCAAAGCCGAGACAGTGATGAATGCGGAGACGCTGAGCAGCAGGCCCGTTCTGATTCGCGGATAAGACACCATACGGTCGCTTGGGTTACGCCAGTAATTCCTCAATCGGGCCAATCTTCGAGTCGTGCATGGCTGCCGCATTTTTGTCCATGTTGAAGCGATCACGCGGCGCACCGATCGAGTGCAGCAACGTCGTGTAGAGCGCATTGACCGGACGCCCGCCGTCGAGCTGCGTGAACTGGCCGTTCTTGAACTGCCCGCCGCCATTGCCCAGCAGGATGAAGGGCCAGTTGGCACCCGAGGTGTGTTGCTTGTCAGCGTTGTTGCTGGTGTAAACGATCAGCGTGTTGTCCATCATCGTGCCATTGCCTTCGGGCATGGACTCCAGCGACTGCATCAGCTTCACCAGCATGCGGCAGTTGTACTGGCGGATCTTGATCCAGATGTCGTTCCCCGGCTGCTCCATGTGCCCCAGGCTGTGCCCGGTCGTATCGACGCCGAGCCCCTTCCACGCGCCGAAGATCTCGCCACGACCGGAGCCGATGGTCAGCACATTCGTGACGCCAGATTTCAGCGCCGCGATGCCGAGGTCGAGCAGCGAGTCATGCCAATCGGTTTCGAATTCCGGGTGGGTGTACTTCTTGTCGTAGGTCGGAGCGAATTTCTTGAGGTGCTCCGATACGTCCGCGAGCCGCTCACGCAGGCCATTGATGTCGCGGAAGCCATTCACGAAGGTGCCGTAGCGCAGACGGTCGTCCGGCGGGAGCATCGTGCCGTGGTCGCCCGCGAGCCGCTCGATCTGATTGAACACCTTCGATCGGGCCTGATAACGCTGCTTCACGGCGCCCGAAGAGATACCCCCGAAGAGCATCTGGTAAAGATTGTTCGGGTCCGAATGCATGAACAGCGGCTGTCCCGGACCGGCCGCGGAGAGCGTCGCCAGGGTGGGTCGTGTGCGCATGTTCTCGATCGAATCCATGCCAATGCACAGGTGCGGTAAAATCGTCTGGGGGAGCAAGCCGCTGATCACATGGTCAATCGTCGCCGCAGCCGGCGGCACACCGATGCCTCCGCGATAGCCGCCCAGCGCACCAAAGAACGCACTGTGCGACGGGCTCGTGTGCATGCCGTGCAGACCATTGATGATTTGCATCTTGTCCTTGTAAGGCTCGAGCGGATTGATCGGCTCCGGCAGCGTCACGCCCGAGAGCGAAACGCTTTCCTTGAGTCCCGGCGGGATCGCAGTGGCCGGGTCGAACCCCTGATTCTGCAAAAAGAAGATGATGCGTTTGGGGCCGACAGCCCGTGGTCCCACCGCAGCCGAGGAGAGGCTGGGAAATGCAGCAGGTGTAAATGTGGCGCCCGCAGTGGCCGCCAGCCGTTGAAGCAGTTTTCTTCGATTGATCATACTACCCGCGTACTCGTGGCGCGGGGCTGTCATATTTCATCCATTGTGAAGGAAACCGCCCTTCATGAGAGTCGCTGGAGCCCAATTGCCCCGCCTTCAGCGCCCCGATCTCGCCCGTGCTGTCGGCGAATCGGTCCAACTTCAGGCCCATCCTGCGGGCCTGGGTGAGCCAGAGGTTCGCGAGCGGGGTGCCTTCGGGCATGTTGATGTGTTTGCCGGAGGTCAGGTGTTTGCCGCCACCAACGACGATGATGGGCAGGCCGCTGTATTGGTGCGTGGAGCCATCACCGAGACCGGAGCCGTAGGTGAGGAGGGCTTTGTCGAGGAGGGACCGGAGCCGCCTCGGTGTGTGCGATATGGTCTTTCCTGCCAACTCTTCTACTGAACGAAGATCTCGCCGAATTTCAGCGGCTCATGGAAAGTTTTGGATTCATCCCCAAGAGGTGAGAAGGCGGTGGTTTCCTCGTCCTCGGATCCGACGCGTTTGCGGAAGAGATTGAAGTGCCAGGGCAGGTAGGTTCCCTTGCCGGAGTCGAACGCGTCCTGTCGGGACTTGAATGGCATGCTACCGACGATTTGATGCAAGGGGTCTTCACTGGACGAGGTGACTGGCAGCCGGACTTCCAACGACCAAAAGCCGTCGCCCTGATGCGCGGCCACTTCCGCCTGCGAAGACCAGTCGAACCATTGCGCTCTCGAAACGGCTCGGTCCGCTTCGATGATCGCGCCGGCGGGACTGAAGGCCAATTGGTAGTAAGCGTGCTTGTCGGTCTCGATGAGGAGTTCCAGATGCTCGCCATTCCAAATGGCGGGATCGCCGTTCTGACTCGCACCAATGATCGGCGCCTTCCCGGGCTCGCCCGTGCAGCGGATGGCAAAGTAGAGGCTGTCGGCCAACCAGCGCACGCGGAACTCCGTGGGATAGACGGGCTTCCTGGCGGTGCGGATGTCCTTCAAGTTACCGCGGAGGCTGTAGCCGGTCCAGAAGGGCTCGTCGATCTGTCCGTCGAGGACAAGTGTGTCGCGTGCGTCGCGCCATTTGTCCTTGCTCATGTCAATCACACGGAACGAAGGCAGCCCGTCAGGCCGTTTCACGCCGAGCTGGGAGGCACGATTCCGCAGGGTGACGAGAAAAGCATCCACAAGGGCGATTCGCTGGCCAAACTTCGATCCGGGCGGGGCGGCGGCCTTGGCCTGATCGAAAAGATTGATCGCGGTCGTGGCCACTTCGCTGTCGACCCCGAGCTGACCGTAGTTCGCTTCGCAGAATTCGATGAAGGCCTTCATCTCGTTTTCAGCCGGTCCGTAAAAGAGCCGGTAGTACTCGGCCAGCAGTACATCGACGTCCTGTTCAGGATCCCACCAGAAGCGCGACATGACATAGGGATTCAGGTGGCTCATGCCCGGATGATCGAGACCACCCTTGCCACTCGAGAGCCACACGTCCTCCCGCCAGGTTTGACCAGCTGTGTCGCGTAGGCCGCGTGCGATGATGTGCGGCCAGTATTGCGGCCGGTAGTCACCCCGATTCGTGAAGGGCGTGTAGTTCAGCGTCACCGACAGCGGGTGGTTCGTTTTCGCCTGCCACTCGCGGCGGAGTTCGGCGACGGCATCGTGAGTTTCGTCGTCCAGTTCGCGGATCGGTCTGCCGTTGGTGATCTGCACCCACACGTTGTCGGGCAGCTTGTCGATGGACAGCGGCGGGAGCCGATAGCTGCTGTAGGCACCGCAGAAGACCTTTCGGTCCGGATGGGTTTTGGCGAGTTCTTCCGCCACGCGAACGACGAACTTCCAAACGTAGTCCGACGACAAACCCGACGGCCCACGCTCGAGGGTGATCTGGTCCCGGCACCGATCACAGCGGCAGTGGGTGAAGCCGTCGTGCGGCATGACCGAAATGATCGGCATGTCATAGTGGTCGAACATGAGCCGCGCGTAGGCCACCATCTCATTGAAAAAGCCCTCCGACGACAGGCAGGCGTTGGCGGTGGCGGATTCGGTGTCGCGCTCCCCATTGGGCAGCAGCACGTAGTAGTCTGGATGGCTGGCGCGTTGGTCCGGATGCTCCGTGAGATTCCGCTGACCGTGGTGAAGGATGCCGTATTGATTGTTTGCCCCAATGCGCAGGTACCACATGGCATCGTCGATCAAGGGCGAGCTGATCAACGGACGACTCACCGATCGAACCTCCCATTTCGGGCGCACGGTTCGATCCACCACTGGCAGCGCGATCTCATTCAATTGCGGAAGAATTTCGCCCAGTTCTCCGGGCATGTACCAGCGGACACCCAGATCGTAGAGAAACGCATGGACGGCATTCAGGGAGCCCCGATGATCAAAGTTCCAGACGTCGAGCTGCTTGTTGTAGTCCTTGTAGAGGGAGGCGGCGAGCGGGTTCATCCATGGATGTCCGGCGAGTTTCAACCATTCGGCCTGCTTGGTCTTGAGCCAGTCGGTATGGCTCCGAGCCCAGGGCTCGACGGGTGTGAAATCCCAGTCGTTGCCCACCAACGCCAGCCAGTCCGGGCCGGATTTCATCCGAAAGGCGTCCCGCTCCAATCCTGTGGCGTCCACGCCCGCCTGGCGGGCGTGCTCACTTTCGCCGACATAGATCTTCACGGGCATGGCTGCCGTGGGTGCGGTGACGATGGGCATGCTGCCTCCGGTGATCTTTTCGATGCAGTCGTGCAACTCTTGGGCGGCCAGCCTGACCGCACGGGGAGGGTTTTCAGCGATGACGATCTCGGCCTGCGACCGGCCCTCCTTCACGATCCAAGGAGCGGCATTCGCCAGTCCCAAAGGCAAGAGCCCAAGGCAGCACATCCAGAGTGCCCAGATGCGGTTGCAACGTCGATGTTTTCGATTTTTCATAGCGTTTCGTGTTACCCGGCTTTCAGCGCCCCGATCTCCCCTGTGCTGTCGGCGAATCGGTCCATGTTCAGGCCCATCATGCGGGCCTGGGTGAGCCAGAGGTTCGCGAGCGGGGTGCCTTCGGGCATGTTGATGTGTTGGCCGGAGGTCAGACGTTTGCCGCCGCCAGCGACAATGATGGGGAGGTCGTTGTATTGATGCGTCGAGCCATCACCGAGACCGGAGCCGTAGGTGCAGAGGGTGTTGTCGAGCAGCGAGGTGCCGTCGGCCTGCTCGATGGCGTCCATCTTCTCCATAAGATAGGCGAACTGCTCCATGTGGAAGCGATCCACCTTGAGCAGGTCGTCGATCATCTTCGTCTGATTGTGCGACATCTGGTGATGGCTGCGCGGATCGTCGAAGAGCCCCTCGAACATGTAGGGCGTGTCCCAGCGCTCGGGACCGACCATGAAGGTGGTCACGTTGGTGAGACCTGTTTGCAGCGCGACGACCATGAGGTCGCCCATGAGTCGGATGTAGTCGCCGCGGGGCAGGTAGGCTTCGGGTGGTTCGTCAAACGCGACCTTGGCGAGTTCGGCCTTCATCTTCTCCAGCCGGTCCATCTGCGTTTCGATGGCGCGGATGGAGTCGAAGTACTCGGTGAATTTCTGTCCGTCACGGTAGCCGAGGTCGCGCTTCATCGAGCGCGCGTCTTCGAGCACGAGATCGGTGACGTCGCGGAAGCGGTCAACCTCTTGCGTTGAGAACAGGCGTCGATACATCCGGCGCGGATCGCGAATGGACGGCGCGAGATGTCCGGTGCCGTACCAGGAGATGTTGTCGAAGTAGATCGATTCCTTGTTGTCCCGATGGCTGTTGCAACTGAACTCCAGCGTGCGAAACGGCGTCTGCGTCCCGACCTGATCGGCGACGAGGTGATCAAGCGTGCGATCCAGCGGCCAGGCGGTTCCCTTGAGCGTGTAGGGCTCCGCGCTGCTCAGGTAGCAGGAGGCGCACTGCGCGTGCACGTCAGTGCCGTTTTGAAAGGTGCGATCCATGCCTGTGATCAGGTTGATTTTGTGCTTCAGGCCTTCGAGCGGCTGCATCGTCGGCGTGAGTTCCGCCAGCGGCTTCACGCTGAAATTCGGATCTTGTTTGCCGAGCGATTTCATCACCTCGCCGAGGTTTCCCTTTGGGATAATCTGATCGGCCTCGCCGGGAAAGAAGCCGCGCCGCACCACGCCGATGGGTACATAGAAGTGCGCCATTCGCTGCGCAACTTTGCCAGCAGGTGCCGCCATGCCGATGCTTTCCAGCCAGGGCAGCGCCAAAGTGCCACCGCTGATGCTGCGGAGAAAGTGTCGTCGTGAGGAGGTTCGCATGATGCAGGAGGTTAACGGTTCGCGGCGTCCGCGAGTTTCGAGCTTGTTTTGCTACGGAAGGGCTCGCTGAGAATCACCTGCTTGAGCAGGGTCTGAATCTTGTAGCCGTCCTTCGCGGTGGCTTGGGCGATTTCATCGAGCGCGATCTGGTCGGCGAGACCGAGTTCACGCGCTAGCGCAAAAGAGAGCAAATGCCCGGCGAATCCGCGGGTGAAGCGATCCTTCTCGGCGAGGATCGCGTCCTTGAACTCGACGACACCGCTGAACGTGTGCTTGCGGAAGAGCGTGCCCTGCATGTCAACGTCCCGGTCATTCTCATACTTCTCCCGCCAGCGGCCGACGGGGTTGTAGTTTTCCAATGCAAAGCCGAGCGGGTCGATCTGCTCGTGGCACCCGCGACAGTCGGCGCGCTCGCGGTGCTGCGCCAGTCGTTCGCGTAGCGTGAGATTTTCCTCGCCTGCAGGCGGCGTTTCACTCAGCGCAGGCACATTCGCGGGAGGCGGTTCGGGCGGGTTGTTGAAGATCACCGTCGCGATCCATGCGCCGCGCGTGATCGGCTGCGTGCGATCCGGGCCGGAGGTCATCGTCATGACCGCAGCGTTCGTGATCACTCCCCCGCTTCGGCGATCCGTGACCGGTAGGCGCTTGAAGCTGATGGCCGTTGGGTTGACTTTAGCATCGGCAAACTGCGGGTCTGTCGCCAGTTCTTTATAGAGCCCTTCCAACATGGATGAGCGGTAGGTGAAGTCCGAGTCGATGAGCTGCGTGATGGGTTGATTCTCGATGAGGACGGTTTCAAAGACCAGCAGCGGCTCCAGCATCATGTGCATGCTGGCGCGATACTTGGCGAAGTAGAAATCCGGGTACGTTTTCGGATTGGGGATCGAGGAAATGATCCGCTCCAGTTGCAACCACTGCGCGGGAAAGCTGTCACAGAATCGCTTCAGTTTTCGGTCCTTCATCATTCTCTCAAACTGGGCATCGAGAACTTCCGGCTTCTTCAACTCTCCCGCCGCTGCGAGTTCGATCAACGTCTCGTCAGGAATGCTACCCCAGAGAAAAAACGAAAGGCGTGAGGCGAGTTCGAAGTCGTCGATGCCTTCCGTGGCCGCGCTCGCGCCCGGCTTGTCATAGAGATAGAGAAACTTCGGTGATGCGATCGCCGCCGCCGCGACCGACTTCATCGCTTCCTCAAAAGACGTGCCCGCATCGAGTTGGTGCGTCACCAAGCCGACGTAGCGGTCCAACAGCGTCGCTTCGACCGGTCGGCGAAACGCCTTGCTCAGGAATGGCTCCAAACGCTGACGCACTTCGTCCTTCGCATCGAACTTGTCGGACGGTGCTTCGAAAAAGGTCTTCCAGATGCCCACTTGCTTCGGCGTGAAGTCAGGACTTTGGGTGATCGACTGGCCGAGCGTCAAAAAGGACTCCATCAACAGCGGCGACATCGACAAGTGATCCGCTTGATTGTCGAACCCGTGTTCGGCGCGCAGGTCCTGCGGAAAGGCGGCGACTCCATCAAGGCGGGGTTCGATCAACTGCGACTTCCCCAGTGGCCGACTGCCGACCGTGACCACATCCGCCATCTTTCCCGTCTCCGGTTGGAAGTAGTCCTTATGATCCCGCATCATCCGCTCCGGCAGCGTGAAGACGACGCAGTCTAAATCGAAGAGATCGGTGACGGCGTTGTTGTATTGAAACCGGTTCATCCGCCGGATCGGCGTCTGCGCGTAAGCCTTCGTTTTGATCGAGGCATGACGCAGCACTTCGAGATCGGCGAGCAGTTTCGTTCGAGCGTCGGGCTTGAGCGGCGTCTCATCCTCCGGCGGCATTTCCTGAAGATCGATGGCCTCAAAGATCTTCTGCAGCAGTTCCGGATCACGCGTCAGCGCAGAGACGCTGTCGATCTCCAACAGGTTCACCTTGCCCTTCACCTTCCCCTTTTCGCCGTGGCACTGGATGCAGGACGTTTTGAAGACGGGCAAAATCGAATCTTCTGCAACGGCGGAAAGCGCGAAGCCAAAAGAGAAAAGGCTGATGGGGATGAGGGGACGAAGCATCAAGCAGGAAAAATCTAGGGAGGGAGGTAACGGCGAATACCGACCGATATTTCGACGGGTTCGCTGTGAATCAGAACCAAGAACGGGTGCAGGGTGAATGATCGGTGCTTCCGAAGCCGCAAAATGACGTAACAATCGGCCGCCAGCAGGGTTGTATCCCCTCGATGACCATCAAATCGCTCACTCCTCTCGCATGCGTCGTTTATCTTGTCACCGCTCACGCTCAACGTGGCGGCGGGCCGCCTCCCGCACGCTTTCATGAGCTGACGAAGGCAAACCCGCTCGAACTCATTCCTGCCGATGCCACGCCGCCCGTCGCGCCTGCGGTGTCCATTACGGTCGAGGCGAACAAACGTCATGTCGTCTCCAATGGCATGCCGAATCACCAGATCGGCACCTATCCGACGCGCCACAATCCCAATCCCATCGGCCCGCAGCAGTATGATGTGAAACTCAACGGCGCACCGAAGTCCGCCGACAAGATTTTCTCGGTGAATCGCAACGATCAGCCTGGCCCGCCGAACATCCCCTTCGGCTTCGCCATCAACGGCATCTTCTTTGAGCCCGGCACGGCGGAGTTCTGGCATGGCGACCGCAACTCAGGCTGGAATTACGATGCGCTCGGCGGTGCGGTGCCGCTCGGCATTGACGCCAATTTCGGCCATGTGCAGCCGAACGGCGCGTATCACTACCACGGCCTACCTACCGGCCTGTTGGAGAGCCTGAAAGTCACGCCCGAGAAGCATTCGCCCATTGTCGGCTGGGCCTCCGACGGCTTCCCGATCTATGCGCGCTACGGCTACCAAGACGCCAAAGACTCGAAATCGGCCTTCGTCGATTTCAAATCGAGTTACCGGCTCAAAGAAGGCATGCGGCCCGGGGGCGATGGCCCGAGCGGCAAATACGACGGCGCATTCACGAAGGATTTTGAATACGTCGCGGGTCTCGGTGATCTCGACGAGTGCAATGGCCGCTTCACCGTCACGCCTGAGTTCCCGAATGGCACCTACGCTTACTTTCTCACCGAGAACTGGCCCGTGATCCCGCGCAATTTCCGCGCCGAGCCTGTCAACATCAAGCTCGAGAACGGCCCGCCGCCGGGCGGTCGTCGGGGCGGTCCTGGCCTGCCACCACGCCGATAAATTCGCTTGGTTTGCGCCGCATGCACGATCATCCATTGCTCATGAAAAACTCCCCTCGTTTCTTCGCTGTCGGAATGTTCATGGTTGTGACCAGCCAGGCTCAGCAGCCCGGTAGAGGCGGTGGCGCTGAGCGGTTCGGCATGATGGAGAAAGAAGCGCTCGCGGAAAAATTCGTCGGTGTGACGACAAACGGCGCGGTGGAGAAGGGACTCTTTGCCATCGAATCCACGGGCGTTTCGACGCAGCCCGTCAAAGATGCAGCCATCGCCTTTTTGAACGGTTTGACCGACGAACAACGGCACATCACCAAATATGCCTTCGATGACGATGAATGGCGTCGCTGGGCCAATCAGCACCCGCTGATCCGTCAGGGCGTGAGCTTTGAAGACATGACGGAAGCGCAGCGTGAACTGGCGTTTGGCCTGATGGCGACCGGTCTCAGCGCGAAGGGCCTGAAGCTGTCCCAGGACATCATGAAGCTCAACGAGACCCTGGCCGAGCTGACTGGAAAGCCGGAGGAATACAGCCGGTGGATGTATCAACTCACGATCATGGGCGAACCGTCCGACACGAAGCCCTGGGGCTGGCAGTTCGACGGGCATCACTGCATCATCAATTACTTCGTGCTGGGCGATCAGGTGGTGATGACGCCGCACTTCGTCGGCTCGGAGCCGGTCATCGCCGAAGGCGGGAAATACCAGGGCACGATCATCTTGCAGGACGAACAAAACGCCGGCCTCGCCTTCGCCCGCAGCCTGACGGAAGCGCAGCGAGCCAAAGCGGTGCTAAAAAGCGACAAGGACGGCACCAACTCGCTGTCGGAGGCGTTTCACGACAATCTCGTTCTCGACTATGCCGGGCTGCCGGTTTCCGCGCTGGATGACGCGCAGAAGAAGGCCTTTCTCGATCTCGCGGGCCTGTGGATCGCGAATCAGAAAGAAGGACACGCGAAGGTGAAGATGGCTGAGATCGAAAAGCATCTCGACCGTACGTTCTTCGCCTGGATCGGCTCCATGGACGAGAACGGCGTGTTCTACCACCGCATCCACAGCCCGGTGGTGCTGATCGAGTTCGACCACCAGCGGCCCATCGGGCTCGGCCGGTCAGGCGAGGCCACGCGCCAGCACATTCACGCCGTCATTCGCACGCCGAACGGCAATGACTACGGTAAGGATCTGCTGCGCCAGCATCTCGAAAAGCATCCGCACTGAGAGCGGGTGCTGAGTTCTACTGCTTCGCCTTCTTCGTCGGCGGAGCCGTGCGTGGCGTCAGAAAGGAATCGACCATCGCCTTGTCGGCGTCGCATTTCGCGCCGTCGGCGGGGATCTCGGCGCGGGCGGACCAGAGGATGCCGTTGATGACCAGTTTGCGCATGCCATTGAGCTCCCACGCCGAATGCGCGTCGAGGCCGCTGAAGCTGAACGAGCGTCCGCCGCCGGGCCGCTCAAAGGTCCAAGACACGATGTCTTTGTCGCCGCCCTCGGGTGAGCCGAGTTTCTCTTTGCCGGACCACACCAGCGGCGTGATGCCTTTCATCCCCTCGACAAACTTGAAGCGGTTCAGCCAGCCGTCGTTGAGCTGCCATGGCGTCACGCCGCTGGTGATGGCATGTTTGGGAAAGGTGTCATGCACGCTGTCCCAGTGGCCGCGGCTGGAGAGCGCGTTGTAAACGCCGCCGGTCCAGTTCATCGACTGCTGCGCGAACGCGGGGGGAAATTCCACCGCCTGATGGATGTTCACGAGCCCTGTTTTGCCATCCGCCATCTTCTGCACGAGCGCCACATGCTCCGGCGTCGCCAGATACGCCTGCTTGCCGCCGCCATCGGTATAAAACACCACCGCCGCCGCGCCATCGAACACTTTCTCATCCGCAGGCCAGTCTTCGTTCACAAGAACGGCTTCCACCCCCGGCGTCTGCTGCAACAGCACCTCCAGCAAACGGCAGCCGCCAAGGTAATCATGATGCCCGCTCTTGTCTGCAATCGTGACTTTGCCAGCGATGAGGATGATTTTGGCGGCCTCAGCAGCCAGCGATGAAACGGCAAGGACGGTGATGGAGACCAGTGAAAGGAGGAAGCGAGTGCGATGAATCATGATGGTGGAAGTTCTAAACAACGGAGAGGGTAAACGCACTTGAGACAGGTGAATTGTCGCCCGATGTCGGAATCACGCACGCCATGCGACGGCGAACGCAGGATTTCAGTTCTATTTTTCGGACATCCTGCGAGGAGACACGATCTCGCACCAAGTTTTGCAACTGGCGGTGGAGTTCATGAGCCTTTTGGGGCTGTGATGGTGCAAGGTCGTTTTGTTCGCCGGGGTTTACCTTCAGGTTAAACAACTGCAGGGTGCCAATCACCCAAAGGGGCGGCTCCTTTTTACGCTCAATAAAATCGAGTGCGGCCTCGGTCAGTTTATCCGTAAAATAGTCGCCCTCTTCAGATGCAAGGCTCTGCGTGTTTCCGCCAGAGTTCTTTCGCCTTCCGGCAGCGCATTCGTTTTTTTCGCGCTGTGCAGTTTTTCAAAGTCCTGTTCCTTTTTCCCGCAACCATTCCGTTAAATCCATGCGCGCCGGATGTTTCCCACTCAGAATACTCGCCCGAATCGGAAAACAGACATGGCAGGTGGCGTAAGCGTTATCAAACATCGCAGCCTCTTTTGCGATCTGATCAATCGCGGGCATCACAAAAATAGTTCGCAGATTTCCCATCTTTGGTTGGGCCATCACACGGCTGCAATTTATGCTTCTTGAAATTTGCGGCTCGGTTCAATTTGCGGATTTTCGCCAGCCTCAATTTCTGCCTAATACCGATTTCAGTATCGAGCAGTTCGAAATAAAGCGTTTCGTTCTCGGGCAGACTTGGTTTGGATATAAGTATAGATGAATAGCGCTCCACAACACTACGACCACCATAGTCTGGCTTGTTGAACGGATGCGCGAGTGATGCGCTCATCCTTGATTCAAATCGAGCACACCGGTGCTGTAGCCAAATTTGTCCGCCTCCACGCCCATGCGCTGCGCCTCGGCGACGAAGAGATTGGAAAAGACCTGTTTCTGCGAATCGCAGGCGATGTGGCGTCCGTGTTTATAGCCGCCGCCGGCGAGGATGAGAGGCAGGTTTTTCGTGTCGTGAGCGCTGGCGTTGCCGAGATTGGAGCCAAAGAGGACGGCGGTGTTATCGAGCAACGAACGCCCGTTTTCCTGCGCAGCTTTGAGTTTGGCAAGGAACTCGCCGAAGGCGCGAAACTCGGCGACCTCGATGATTTTGAGTTCTTCGATTTTCGCCGGGTCTTGTCCGTGATGGGAGAGATTGTGCCAGTCCTGATGCACGCCTTCGATCTCCGGCACGGCGTTCATGCCGGCGAGGCGCAGGGTGATGGTGCGCGTAGAGTCGGTCTGCAAAGCGAGCACGATGAGATCCTGCATGAGCTTCATTTTGCCGATGGCATCGGTGCGGCTCTGAATGTCGGTGGGCGGCTTGGCAGCCACCTTGGGCTTCGGCTTGTGCGCCCATTCTTCGTTTTGAATGAGACGGTCTTCGAGCGCGCGCACGGCGGAAAAATACTCATCCAGCTTTTCCTGGTCGCGTTTGCCGAGCTCATTATGCAGTTTTTTCGCCTGACCCATGACGGTGTCCAGGATGCTGCGGCCACGTTTGAGGCTGCGCACCTGTGCCTGCACCTCGGCGGGGGTGCCTTCGACAAAAAGCTGCTGGAAGGCCTTCGATGGCGAGGATTCCGCCGGCAGCGGCACGCCGCTGGTCGACCACGAGAGCGATTCATTGCCGGAGCCGAGCACGAGGCTGGGGAAGCGCGTCTGCGTGCCGATTTTCTCGGCGATGAGCTGGTCAATCGAGACCGTGTTTTTGAATCCGGCGAGTCCGGGATGTTTGGCCGAAGTGAGCCACGTCATTTCGGAGGTGTGGCCGTTCGCGCCATTTTGTTCGAGGTGGTGCAGGCCGGAGAGCACGGAAAAATCCGCACGCAGGTCTTTGAGCGGCTCCAGATACGGCGTGAGCGTATAACCGGCACCAGTTTCTTTCGGATGCAAAAAGGGCGTGTGAAAGCCCAGCGTCGCACACATGGCCACGAAGCGTTTCGGCGGCTCCGCAGCGGCGGCACGCGTGAACGCGGGCATCATCGCCTCCAGAAACGGCAGCGAGAGGACAGTGCCCGTGCCACGCAGAAAGGCACGGCGGGAGAGATGGCGGTGGGTGGCGATGTGCATGACGGTCTGCGAATGAAAACGGTTAGGAACGCCGCAGTCTGACATTCCTCAAGAAACCTGCCGCTTAAACTTCGCCTCGTAGCCGACAGCGCCGTTCACATCGCGAAGCTGGAAGGCGATTTCGCTTTCGGCACCGCTTGGACGGAGTTCGACGCAGAGGAAGCCGCCCTTCACGCGATGGAACTTGTGATAGGTCTGGTCCTCGCCTGGCGAGCCGCTGGCGTGTGAATTGCTCGCGGGACCGACACTGAACTCCTGCACGCCAGCCACCGGATGCACCGAGTGGTATTGCCAGTGACGATCACCGCACACGACAAAGAAATTGTCGGGTACGTTGGCCTTGAGCCAGGCGCGAATTTCGTCGCCCTCGACGCTGAAATTGTCGTTGCTGTGGTTGTCGTGTTTGTTGACGCGATCCGGACCCACGAGCGGCGTGGGGCTGACGAGAATCTTCCACGTTGCGGTGCTCTCTTTGACGGTGCGCTTGAACCACTCTTTCTGCTCCGCGCCCCAGATTGTTTTGTCGGGGCCATCGGGCATCGTGTTCGGGGAGCGATAGTCACGGCCATCGGTGAACCACACCTGCAAATCGCGGCCCCAGCGGATGGTGCGGAAATCGCGTTCGCCGAGTGGTGCCTGCTCGCGAAAAATCTGCACCCCTTCATCGAAGCTCAGCTCACCCGCCTTCATGCCGGGCCAGCAGTCGTTCGTCACTGTGTCGTGATCGTCCTTGAGCCAGTAGGTCGAGGTGTTGCGCGTGGCTTCAACGAGGCGCGGCAGGCTGAACATGCGCTCCCAGTGCAAACGAGCGAGCGCAGGCGACACGGCACGCGGCGGGTTGCTGTCGTAATAAACGAGATCGCCCGTCATCACGATGAAGCGCGGGTCGAGTGCTGTCATCGAGGGATAAATCAGGTGGCCGTCGGCGTGATCGCGATCTTGGTAGCCCTGACAGGTCATCAGGCAGAAACGCAAAGTCGTGGGTGCTGCGTGATCCGGTGCGGTGTGAAATTTGCCTTCGAAGCTGGTACTCGGCGTGCCGTCACTCGCCGCCGTTTCACTGACGTAATGATAGGTGCTGCCGGGTTTCAGGGCGCTGAGCTTGAACTGATGAATACCGTCCTTGTCGCTGCTCACGTCCGTCCAACGTGTTTCGACCGCATCGCTCAAATCTTCCTGCAAACCATAGCGCACGCGCACTTTGCCGGATGCCGCCGGGCAGGCACCCTCGATTGCATGCGCGGGCGGCACCTTGTCCTCTTTTTTCTTCTCGCCCTTGGCCTTCTTTGACTTTTCAAAACTCACGCCGTCGTTATTGCGCGTCGCGGCTTGCGTCAAACGCGTCCAGACGATGGCCGTGGAGTCCGTCACCTCACCCACACGCGTTCCGGTGGCTTGAAACGGCCCGGCTGCCGCCGCTTTCGTGAGCAACGGCCCCGCCAGTGCGGCGGCGGTGGTGTGTTGGATGAAACGACGACGATTGAGAGAGGACGGCAGGCTCATGGTGCTGCCTTGAACGTGGTCCGTTTCCGATTCTGGCAGAGGAATCAACTACAGCCGCAGCTTCTTCACCAGGGTGGCCTCTTTGTCGGCGTCGGTGATGGGCTTGTGATCCACTTGGCAGTTCGGCAGCGCGGCTTTGATCGCTTCCACATCGGCTGCGGAGATGTCCACGGTCTCGATCTTCAATTTCGTGAGTTTCGGCAGCGCCTTGAGCTGGGGAATGATTTTGGCGCTGAGCCGGGCCTCGGTGAGTTCGAGGGATTCGAGCGTCTTGATCTGCGCGATCGTCGCCATGGTCGATTCGTCGAAGCTGATGGGAGAGTCCTAGCCACTGGGCAGGCGCTGGCCGAGCCGGAGGGAGGTAAGCGACAGCTTGGTAAGGTGCGCGTTGCCGGCCTGCGTTTGCGCCGTGTGCCAGGTGCGGAATTCCTTGAGTTGCGTGAGCTGGCCGATGGATTCCATGGCGACATCGCCCGCCGTTGATCCGGCGAAGGTGAGTCGCTCCAGGTTTGGCAAGGCCTTCAACTGCGCGAGGCCGCTGCCGGCGAATTGTTCAGAACGAAAGGCGGGATGGAAAAACGCGAGCGATTTGAGCTTCGTGAACGCGGTGAAGTGCTTGTAGCCCGCGTCGGTGAGTTGGATGCCATCGCAACTGATGCGTTCGAGATCGGTAAGGCCAGTGAGCAATGCGAAAGTTTCATCCGTGATCGTTTTGCCGCTGAGGGTGAGGTCTTTGATCGTGGTGAAGCTGCCGAGCGTGCGGAAGTCGGCCTCGGTGAACGAATCGCACTTCACCTGCACCTGCGTGACGACTCCACCGGTCTCGGTGACTTTCGCGCCGAGTTTTTTGAGCAATTCGACATCGGCGGCAAAGGATGAAGGCACCGAGAGAAGGAGAATGCAGAGAAAGGATTTCATGGCTTTTGAACGGGACGGAGGACGATGTTGCGATATTGCACGCTGGTGTGGTCGCCTTGCAGATAAATCGGGCCGGACTGGGTGGCGTCGCTTTTCAGAGCGCCGCCGGTGCAGCCGGGGACGGGCTGGTTGTCGATGACCTTTTCGCCGTTGAGCACGACGGTGACATGTCGATCTACGAGCGTGATGTCCAGCACGTCCCATTCACCGGCCGGTTTGCCTGCGTTGTGCGTGGGTGTGATGCGACCGAACAACGCGCCGGGACCGTTGATGCCCTGCATCTGGCTGTCGCGGTGCGTGACCTGCACTTCATACATGCCACGCAGGTAGATGCCGCTGTTGCCGCCGGTTTTGGGCGGCAGGCGATACTCAATGTGAAGCTGGAAGTCCTCAAACTCGGCGTCGGTGTGCAGATTGCCGTATTCGCCGTAAGCGCCGAAGTCGGTCTTCGGCGTGTCGTTGCTCAGCAGGCCGTCGCGGACGCTCCAGCCATTCTTTTTCGCCGGATTGCTCACATGCCAGCCGGAGATGTCACGGCCATTGAAGAGCGTGATGGGATCGCCAAACGTGACCTTGCTCAAATCTGGCGCCGGAGGCATCGGCGGCTGCTTTTTGCCGGAGAACTCGACCGCTGCGCCGCTGTCTGGCTGCATTGATCCGCGTAGCAATTCGCCGTCTGATTTCATCGTGATACGATACTTCACCACCGGTTCGTTTTTCGGCGCGAACGGTCGCCGAATGCCTTTGGTGAAGCTCAGCGTGCCATTTTGCCGATCAACACCTTCCACTGGCCTTGCCGAACCGACACCCCACATGAGCTCGACCTTCGCGTCCTCGACGGAAAACGGGGTCAGAAAACGGGGTCAGGCGACATGAAAGCGTAGGAGAAACGCACTTCAAGTCCGCTCGCTCCGTAGGAGAGCACGATTTGGTATAGTGTGTGCGCTATGAAGACACCACCCAACACACCCGCAATCATCAC
>Ga0209702_10003321_pt1 | contig 25607 bp, 13 predicted proteins | sample FRY01_FD_187210 | JGI IMG/M metagenome (GOLD analysis project Ga0209702, IMG submission 187210) | Freshwater microbial communities from Lake Fryxell liftoff mats and glacier meltwater in Antarctica - FRY-01 (SPAdes) (version 2) | ecosystem: Environmental > Aquatic > Freshwater > Ice > Glacier... | reverse complement strand
GTGGATTGTTATTAATATCGGTTACAAAAGAACCGCCGCCGCCTCCACCACCATTGCTGTAAGCGCAACAGTTAGGTTTTTGTCCGACTAAGATTTTAATATTATCACCGGGATTTACGTTTACGGTGCCGGAAATATGCGCACCTAATCCACCGTTACCGCCACCTTGAGCGCCGTAAGCATCGATGGTAATTTGAGTAACTCCGGAAGGAACAATCCAAGTTTGAATTTGACCTGTATAATCGAATTGAACACTTCCATTAGCACCGTTAGGATCATAACAATTACCACAACCATCCAAAAAGTACGCGCCACCGCATTGTCCGGCACAATCAATGAAGAAAAGACATGTACCGTCATCAACAACAGCATTTGGATCGAAATTACAGGCCAATTGATTGGTGCATCCGGATTGAGCTTGAACTAATACGCTAATAGCACATGTAAGAAATGCAACGATCAGATAGCTTATTATAGCTGTAAAACTTGTTTTCATAAATAGTTTATTTCTTTGTTTTAATCGATTAATTAAATGCATTTTATCTAATGAATTTAATTAGTTTAATATCGTATTTTTTGCAACCATGTGATTGACAAAAGTTTATTCCTTATAATTCAATTCTAAGAATTTATTTTTATGATTATCAGTATTTGTTAATCACATGAAGTACCAAATACTGACAGCATATCAAGTAAATCAGCCGTATTAATTGCACCATCATTATTCAAGTCGGCCTGACAATCAAACAAGCAAGTTCCATCGTCCTCTGTTGCATTAGGATCAAAATTGGAGGCATCTATATAGGTACATCCTAAAATTGAATAAATACAAGAGTTATTATCAAAATTTGCGATTGGATTGAAATTGTTTGCGAGTAAATCAGTGCAGCCAAAAATATACTGTACACATGATCCATCATCCTCTGTAGCTAAAGGATTGAAGTTAAGGCTAAGAGGAGTAGTACATCCGAGAATTTCCAATTCATCACAAATACCGTCTTCATCTGAATCATTGATGCAGTTTCCGAAGCAATCTTCAAATGCTTGAGGATAAATACATGAACCATCTTCGATACTAGCTTCAATATCATAATTACAAGCTAAAACATCTGTGCAGCCATTTGAATTACCACAATTCAGGAAAGTACAAGAACCGTCATCTGCAGTAGCTTGAGGATTATAGTTATCGGCATCCTGATAGGTACAACCTGATATTAAACAAGAACCATCGTCAACAGTTGCTTCTGAATTGTAGTTAAGAGCTGCAGGATTAGTGCAGCCTTGAATAATACAAGAGCCATCATCAAAATTGGCTTGTGGATTATAGTTATCGGCACTAGGATTTGTACATCCGGGTGAGCAATCAGGAATGAGAGTTGGAGTGTACGTTAATGAAATTAATCCATTTCCTGAATTATTTGCAGCTATGTTATTTTGATTTGCACCAGAATTGAATGAACCTCCGCCACCACCAGCGCCATTACAGTTGTTTCCACCAGCGCCACCACCGGAATATCCTCCACCACCGCTGCCTCCATGTGGAGAAGCGCCGCATCCATAAATGAATAGATTAGATCCACCGCCACCACCGAATCCACCAGTGCTATTTCCACCAATACCTCCATTAATGAATGCCAAACCACCATTAGCTGCTCCGCTGGAGCCTCCATTGGTAAGAAGTCCTCCACCACCGCCGCCATTAGGAACACCGCCGCCATCAGTGAATGATACAGCCCCTCCATTGCCATTAATGCCCCCTGCACCTGCACCGTTGTATTGGCCAATCAATCCGGAAGTTCCAATGCTGCCTCCGATGTTCTGATATCCACCACCACTCTGGTTATGACCAGTTCCACCTCCAGCACCTGCAATTAGCAATGGGGTATTGTCAGATAACGTTATAAATGATCCACCCCCACCACCATTTCCAACTTGGTTAGGTGCAATTTGACCTTGTTGACCGACTAATAATTTGAGTATAATTCCAGGAACTACATTGAAATCGCCAGACATAGATGCACCTAATCCACCACCGCCTCCGCCTTGGGCACCTGAGGCTGAAATTCTTATATTGTTTACCCCTTGAGGGACCGTCCATAATACGATGTTACCAGAATAATTAAATGTTTCAGTAATAGGATTACCGGCAATAGATTCCGGATCATAACAATTTCCGCAATCATCAGAAACATAATTTCCTCCACAAACACCAGCACAGTCGATTACATATTCGCAGCTTCCGTTATTGCAACCAGCCACAGGATTGTAATTGCATGCAGCTGCGTCATTACATCCGGGGAATATACATGTTCCGTTATCACATGTTGCTTCGGGGTCATAATTACAAGCATTCGCATCTAAGCAACCGTTAGGGTAGGTGCAGGAATTATCTTCAATTTGAGCTTGAGGATCGTAATTGCAAGCGTTTATATCTGTGCAGCCAGAAGCACATTCTGGGATGCCGGGATAAGAATATTCAATGGTTATATAGCCATTTCCATTTTGATTGGCTGCAATATTATTTTGATTGGTTCCGATATTGTAGGAACCGCCGCCACCTCCTGCGCCATTGCAATTTGTGCCTCCAGCTCCGCCCCCGGAATATCCTCCGCCTCCGCTGCCGCCATGTGGAGAAGCGCCACATCCGTATATGAACAGATTAGACCCAGCACCTCCACCGAAACCACCGGTGCTATTTCCACCAACACCACCATTAATGAATGCCAAACCACCATTGGCTGCTCCGCTAGAGCCTCCATTGGTGAGAAGTCCTCCACCACCACCTCCATTGGGAACACCTCCACCATCGGTAAATGAAACAGCACCTCCATTTCCGTTAATGCCACCTGCACCTGCGCCGTTGTATTGACCTGCAGAACCGGAATTACCTATGTTCCCGCCGATATTTGCATATCCTGCATTACTAAGATTATGTCCGGTTCCACCGCCACCACCTGCAATGAGTAGGGGAGTGTTATCATCAAATGAAATAAATGAGCCACCGCCACCTCCGTTTCCAACTTGATTTGGAGCAGCTTGGCCTTGTTGACCAACTAATAATTTGAGTATTTGACCTGAATTAACTGAAAAGTCACCAGACATGTAGGCTCCACTACCACCGCCTCCACCACCTTGAGCACCAGCGGCAGAGATACGTATTGAGTTTATTCCTTGAGGCACCGTCCATTCAATAATACTTCCTGAATAGTTAAATGTTTCAATAACTGGATCACCGCCAATATTGTTTGGATCATAGCAATTACCGCATAAATCTTGTACATAAATTCCACCACAAATGCCAGAACAGTCGATCACATATTCGCAGCTGCCATTGTTGCAGCCTGCATCAATGTCGAAGTTACATGCTAAAGGATCATCACAACCTGGATAAGTACATGTGCCATCGTTACAAGTAGCAGCAGGATCATAATTACAAGCATTTTGGTCGATACAACCATCAGGGTATGCGCAAGATCCATCTTCAATTTGAGCGCCTGGATCATAATTACAAGCGCTCTGGTCTGTACAACCGGAATAACACTCAGGAATTGCTGGGACATTATATTCAATGGTTATATAGCCATTTCCATTTTGATTGGCTGCAATATTATTTTGATTGGTTCCGATATTGTAGGAACCGCCGCCACCTCCTGCGCCATTGCAATTTGTGCCTCCAGCTCCGCCCCCGGAATATCCTCCGCCTCCGCTGCCGCCATGTGGAGAAGCGCCACATCCGTATATGAACAGATTAGACCCAGCACCTCCACCGAAACCACCGGTGCTATTTCCACCAACACCACCATTAATGAATGCCAAACCACCATTGGCTGCTCCGCTAGAGCCTCCATTGGTGAGAAGTCCTCCACCACCACCTCCATTGGGAACACCTCCACCATCGGTAAATGAAACAGCACCTCCATTTCCGTTAATGCCACCTGCACCTGCGCCGTTGTATTGACCTGCAGAACCGGAATTACCTATGTTCCCGCCGATATTTGCATATCCTGCATTACTAAGATTATGTCCGGTTCCACCGCCGCCCCCTGCGATGAGTAGGGGAGTGTTATCATCAAAAGTAATAAAGGAGCCACCGCCACCTCCGTTTCCAACTTGATTTGGCGCAGCTTGGCCTTGTTGACCAACTAATAATTTGAGTATTTGACCTGAATTAACTGAAAAATCACCAGACATGTAAGCTCCACTACCACCGCCTCCACCACCTTGAGCTCCAGCGGCACTGAGGCGTATTGATAAAACACCTTGTGGTACGGTCCATAAAATAATAGAACCAGAATAATTAAATGTTTCAGTAAAATTTTCGCCACTAACATTATTTGGATCATAGCAATTTCCACAGAGGTCTTGAACATACGTTCCACCGCATATACCTGCGCAGTCAATTATGTATTCGCAAGTGCCATCATTGCAAGCGGCTTCTGCATTAAAATTACATGCATCAGGATCATCACAACCGGCAAAAGTGCAGGTTCCATTATCACAATTTGCTGCAGGATCGTAATTGCATGCAGAATCATCAATACATCCATCCGGATAATTGCAAGAACCGTCTTCCACTTCGGCCAAGTTATTATAATTGCAAGCTAGAGGATCTGTGCATCCGGCGTTACATGCTGGAACACCATTGGGCGTATATGTGATAGTTATAAAGCCATTTCCATTTTGTGCAGCTGCATTATTGTTTTGGTTGGTTCCGACATTATATGAACCTCCGCCACCACCGGCACCATTGCAGTTGTTTCCACCACCTCCACCACCGGAATAGCCTCCGCCTCCGCTGCCGCCATGTGGAGAAGCGCCACATCCGTATATGAACAGATTAGACCCAGCACCTCCACCGAAACCACCGGTGCTATTTCCACCAACACCTCCATTAATGAATGCCAAACCACCATTAGCTGCGCCGCTAGAGCCTCCATTGGTGAGAAGTCCTCCACCACCACCTCCATTAGGAACACCACCGCCACCATTGAATGATACAGCCCCACCATTGCCGTTAATTCCACCAGCACCCGCTCCGTTGTATTGACCTGCTGAACCTGAAGTGCCTGTGTTTCCTCCGATATTTTCATATCCTGCATTACTAAGATTATGTCCAGTTCCACCGCCGCCACCTGCGATGAGTAGGGGAGTGTTATTATTAAAAGTAATAAAGGAGCCACCGCCACCTCCGTTTCCAACTTGATTTGGAGCAGCTTGGCCTTGTTGTCCTACAAGCAATTTGAGTATGTCTCCGGGATTAACGTTGAAGTCGCCTGCCATAGAGGCACCTCTTCCACCGCCACCGCCACCTTGAGCGCCTGCTGCAGAAATCCGGATGTTACTGACTCCAGAGGGAACAGTCCATAAAACGATACTTCCTGAATAATTAAACGATTCAGATACTTCTTCTCCTCCAACATTATTAGGGTCGTAGCAATTGCCACATGCATCTAGAATATATGTTCCTCCGCATTGACCGGCGCAGTCGATGAAGAAAATACAAGTGCCATCTTCGATAGTTGCGTTGGGGTCAAAATTACAGGCTAATTGATCTGTACATCCTGCTTGTGCTGAAGATTGCAGCGAAGGAAGAGTGAGTAATAATGCGGTGACACAGATTACCCAGGTCATGAATTTAAGCATGAGCTAGAATTGGTTAAGGTTTAGTGCAGATAAAATTAGCAGAAAACCTGCATACTTGTGTTAAAATGCAATGAAATGTTCAAAAATATTTCGATTCGTAATTGTTTAGGGTTCAATAATTTCCGGTTTTGTGGAATCGTTCATTGTTAAGCCCTTATTATTTGCCAAAAAATTGCGTAGAAATACGTTAGCAGATCTAATTGGAATTGCACAACTTTCCGATCTGTTAGAATATTAAAATATGGAGCCATGATATTTGATTTTCACATTCATTTTTCGTTCAAGCCGGCGAATTCTAAATCCTATAAGAAGGCTGAAAACAGCGTAATGCCGGATCCTGATCATTGGTCGATGAGATTCAAACCAAAATCAGATTATAAAATTCTCGCAAATTGGGATAAGACTTCAATAAAAGCGTCTCAAGCTAATGGCGATGCTCTTATTGAAGGAAATTTGAGAGTGATTTGTAATTCTCTTTATCCGCTGGAAAGAGGATTCATAAAACACACAATAATTGATGTAATTTCCATGCTAACCGGATTTTCTTCGGAGCGACTTAAGCAATTAAAAGACAATAAGCTTTCCTATTTTCAGGCTTTGGAGATTGAATATCGAAATATGCTCCAGAATCAAAGTCGTAGCTCGTATTCGGTCAATGGAAGTACTTTCAAACTGGTAAATTCATTTGACGAGATTCAAAACGAATTAAGAAGGTCTGATAATTCTTTTGTGGTATTAAATACCGTTGAAGGAGCTCATGCATTTGCGGATGATTTTTTTACCAAACAGGGTCATTATGTCTCCATGTTGGCGGAAGAAAGGAAGTACATTCTTTCTGTTAAACGGAAAAAAGGAGATTCTTTCTTTGAGAAGTTTATTGATTCTCACATTGGGAACATTGATTTTATAAAAACGAATTGGGCGCATGTTCCTTTCTTCGTAACCTTTGCTCATCATTACTACAATCATTTGAGCGGATTTGCTCAGAGTCTTGGTCCGGGGATTGATTTTGCTGTAAATCAGGCCGGAGGTACAGTGAAACGAGATGGCGAAGCAATAAGCTTTTTTCATTTGGGAATTCATCCCTGGGGTAACAAAGTACTTGCGCAATTACTCAAACGAAAAACAGAAGATGGCACGAGAGTTCGCAGAATTCTGATCGATGTAAAACACATGAGCGTTCAAAGTAGGTTGGACTATTATATGAATGTTGTTCGTCCAATGAAAGCTCAGTACGAAGATCAAATTCCGATTATCAAAAGTCATACTGCAGTTTCTGGTCGGAAGAATATGAAGCGAAGTATTGACAATGAATTGAAATTATTCAACGATGAAAAGGATCGGTCTAAATATTTTTTCAGCGGAGATATTAATTTATTTGATGATGAAATTTTGGAGATTATTCAGTCTGATGGATTGATTGGGATTATGATTGATGAAAGACGTATAATAGGCATGGAATTGCCGCCGGAAGCGGGAATCACTTATAAAGAATTTAGCAAAATTGTAAAGGAGAGTCAAAAAAACATCAGCGTTTATTTTAAGGAATTGCACCGTCATAAATGGGCTGAAATTGATGATGCTCAACTAGTAGAAATTGACAAGGAGTACAAGAAAACCAGAACATCACTCAATGCCATTTTATTACCTTGTTATTTCAGTGTTATTTTAAGACAGCTTTTTCATATTGTAGAATTTGGAGGTGGTGAAAAGGCTTGGGATCATATTTGCCTTGGAACTGATTACGACGGTGTAATTAATCCCTTGGACTTGTATGTTCAGGCTGGAGATATGAAAACACTTGAACAAGATTTAACAGGTTTTTGGGACAAAATGCTTGTTCATCATTCTACAGAACTGAAACACATTTATTCCGCATTCCTTTTTGGAAAAAAGCCAAAACATTGGATAACTAAATTTTTATTTTCGAATGGAATGGAGTTTCTGAAAAAGTACTTTAACGATGCCTATTTGTTGAATGGTGAAACACCGGTAAAGCCAATTGTTTAAGCTATTTTAGTGAACTAGCTTTTCCGATTATTCCTATTTAACTTAGCTTGGATTGGAATTATCTCAGCAAAGTCACATGGCCTTTGCGCTCGTGCCTTACACCTTGTAAATCACGAACAGTAATTATCCAGAGATAAACGTCGTTTTGAACGTAATAGTCGCCATTGTGAATGTTTCCAATCCATGGATCCTGATGATTTCTTGTCAAAAATAACAGATCACCCCAGCGGTCAAAAATTTTGAGTTCGTATTCGTTCTCATCAAAACCGCGCATTTGAGGAAGAAAGAAATCATTCAAACCATTTTGATCGGGAGTGAAAGCATTAGGAACAAAAATCTGAAACTCCCCTTGAATCCAAAGGTCTTTGCAAACATCATCCTGACATCCATAAATTCGGTTCCGCAAGTAGTTTGGATAGTAAGCCGGATAGTATAAATTCCGGGTTGTGCAAAAGCGTGCGACATGCTCGGAGTAAAATCGCCAGCTTGTGGTGGAATGTTATTGCCTAATGCGTCTGTGATAGTGCAATCGAAATTGGGTCTACATGGCCCTGCGCTTAAATAGGCTCCGGCATTAGCCCAATCGAAGTTTACCGTTTGGCCGATACAAGCAGGATTGGGCTCAAAAGTAAAATCAGGATCTGTTTCATAACCTGCTGCAAAGTGCTGAATACCGGGATTACTCACCTGATCGCAAGGACTCCAAACATTAGTTACAATAGTGAAATCATCAAAATTATCGCAACCGCAAGACGCTGAAGAGGGTGTAAAATCAAAGAATTGAGGAGGATTATCTATCCAGATTTGCTCAAAAAGTATTTCACCGGTGGATTCGCAAATAAATTGAACTGAATAATTTGCATCAGCAGGATTGGCATCAAAGGCTTCGTTTTCGAATGTAATTACATCACCGGCACAATATGATTCTGTTCCAAATTGAGATCAACTGTATTGTAAATTTTGAAGATTAGATTTGTAGATTGCGAAAACTTTTGTTGTTGTGCAGCCCAGATTATCTGTGACTTCTACGGTAAAATAGGCATAACCTGTTTCAGCAGCGGGGTATGTAATTTGAACAGGTGGACTCAGAACCAGTCCTGTTTGTTCGTCTGTTACGGTAACGTTTGAGATACTTGCTCCTGGATAGTTGACGAATGAATTTTCATTGAGACTAAGAACATAATTTGTATTGTTTCCAAAAACACAAAAACCAAAAACACAAGTATCACCTAGGTCGGAAACGAGTGTTAAAGGAAAATTATTTCCTATAAGATCGAGAGCAGGATTAGCGCCTTGTACTGTTATATTTTGAGTAATATTATGAGTACACCCAAAGCTATTTGTGATGTCTAAGCTTACGGTGTATGTACCTGCTTGTGGGAAGATTATTGTTGGATTTGCTGTATTTGAATCACCCCCTACAAATCCAAAATCCCAATCATAAAGGGTAATATTTGCCCCGCCGGTGGAAGTTGAACTATTGGTAAAACTCAATTCATAACAATCTGTGGCATTATCTTGGTTAAAAGTAAATGCTGCGTTAATGGTAGAGTAATTGATGGTTACACTCACATTATCGCAAGAATTATTGCCATTAAAAACTTCAACATCAAAAGTGCCTGAGCTGCCGGGACTGAGATTGGGATTGCCAACATTTCCATTTGCGATCCCGGTTACAGTTGAATTTGCGATTACAAAATCAGGATTGTTACCACAAGCATTACTTACCCAATTATCTATTTCGTTTTCGAGATTGAAGCTTTCACCTGCTCAGATATCGATATCAGCTTGAGCATTTAGGTCAAAAGTGAAGAGAAGGAGAAGAACAGATGCTAAAGTGCGAAAAAGCATAATGTTTAAAACGGTTGATAAGGTATTATCGATTGATTTTGAGTTCTTTATTGTAATTTTTCTTAAAAGGATCATTACCGAAATGCATAAGTTTTTTCGATTTTGGCAAAGATCAGTTATTTTACGCGTCGAAATCGCAATTGTTGCATACTTGAACAATTGTAATGACAGTTTCAAGGGTATTAAACGGATTATAGTCGATAAATTAGGAGTTTTGAAAAATGGCTGAATTGGAAAGTTATAAATATGCAGCTTCGGATATTTTGGAGATGGCGGATTCTGGTATTTTGAGCAGGGGAAATCTATTATTTTTGAATCTTGGTGTTGGGATTAATTTATTGAAAGCTGATATTAAGCAATTGAGAATTGAAGTCCCCAGTGAGTCGAGCCGTAGAAAATATCTCGTTGTTTTTTCTCGCAAAAATTCTGAAATATCTGCACGATGTGAATGCCCTGCTTATTCTAATTACGATAGGTGTAAGCACATTATTGCAGCTTGCAATTATATTATAGAAAGCTTTGCAGAACAAAAAGAAGAAGAGGGGAAATTAGAAAATGCAAGAACATATAAAATTGTTAAGAGTACAGAACAAAATAGTAATGAACTGAAGGTTGCTAATGGAGCGGTGAAGCAGGCAGATGTGAAATACGAATTTAAAGTGGTGGCTGCTTCTGCAGAATTGCTTGAGAGACTAGGATATTTTGGTTTTGATGAGAATGTGAATTTGGTAGTTCCTTATGGAACGCAGTTTCTTCAAAAAGTCGATTTAAATGTTTATCAAAATCGTGTTGAATTGACTTATAATTATCCAGATGTACTTCTGGCAATTTGCAAGTGCAATTTGCCAAAGCCGTGTTTTCACATGGAGCAGGCGGGTGCGTATTTGGGGAGGAAGTACGGCAGTTCTGTATATTGCCTTTCGCTACCATTAGAAGTTCAAGATCAAATGATTGAGAAGGAGTATCCGCTTGTTTCTAAAGAGCGACGGAAGGATTTTAGGTTTGGACTAGATAGTAAAAGTGAAGCTATACTGATACGTCCAAAATGGCTTCTAGCAGGCAAGGATCTTGAGACAGTAGCAAGAAAATTTAATACACTCGGAGTTCACAAATCTCTCAAACCTATCATACGGGAAGCAGAATATCGGTTATTTCTTGCACCAAATGGCAGTATTGTATCAGATGCGATAGGGTTCTATTGGTCACTTGTGAAAATTAGAAAATTGAAAAATGGTGAAGAGCGATTTGAAGAACGGAAATTTAATACTACTACAACGGAACTGGAGAAATATGTGGATCCGACCATAGCGGTAGCCTTAGAGGGCACTAGAATGCAACATCTTTTCGCATATTTGAGAAAATGTGGTTTTACACATTACACTAATTATAATATTAATCATATTAGCGAGTTTTCCAGAGATGCCAAAGAATATGTTTTTAAATACTATTTTGATGCAAGTTGCAGAATATGGCAATCTATAGCTACTGCGTCAACAGTATATTTTCAATTTGCTGAAAAACCGGTTCTTGTTGGTGGGATCGTGAATCAGAATAAAACTTCAATTTCATTCCGGTATAGCGAAAAACTGGATCAATTACGAATAGATCTATTAATCACTATTGAGGGTGTAATATATGAGCCAGAGGATTATCGGCTTATATGTGACATGTTTGTATTTATAAAAAGCAGCAATTCCTTGTATATGATTGATAATTTTGAAGACTATCAGTTTTGCCGAGAATTTAGTGATGGTTTTTATGAGTTTCAAGAAGCACAAAGAGAGGAGGTTCTTTCATTACTTGTGCCTTCGTTGCGAAGAAAATCAATCGAATTGCCTGATTATTTAAGTTTTTCGGAATCCAATTTTGAAACCAAGCGCATAATAAAAGTTAAGGAATTTCAGGAACAATATTTAATGTTGCAGCCATGTGTTTCGTACGGGAATACTGTTATTGAAGTTGGAGAAACGAAAGATATTGCTCATTCTGTTGTTGGCAATGTTATCTATGCAATTCAACGGAATTTGGATCTAGAAGTCCAATTTTTAAAGGAGTTACAGGGAATGCATCCTAATTTCAGCAAACAAAACGGCAGAACTGAATTCTATTTGCCAATTAAGGATGCAATGACCAAAGGGTGGTTTGTTCAATTTGTTCAGAAAATGAACAAAAGTGATGTTGAAGTTTTTGGCATTGGTGATCTTAAAAAATTAAAAGTCAGCTCCTTCGATCCCAAATTAAGGATTAAAGGAAGTTCCGGGATAGATTGGTTTGATCTCAATGTTGAGATTTCATTCGGTGATGAAATAATTGATATAGAACGAGTTATTAAGGCCCTTAACTCATCGGAACAAACAGTTTTGCTAAATGATGGTTCTATTGGGCATTTGCCTGAATCTTGGATTAAACGTTTTTCCACTCTTTTTAATATGTCTGTGGAGGTTAAAGGCAAAAAACTGAAAATACCTAAAATTCACTTCATGCTGCTGAATGAAGTAGCTGAAAGTATTGAAGAACCTCTTCTTCTGGAAGAAATTCAAGAGAAGATGCAGATTATAGATTCGCTGGAGCATCTTGATCTGGCTAAACCATCAAAAAAACTTTCTAATGTTTTGCGCTCGTATCAAACGGTAGGATTTAAATGGATGCAGCAATTGGATCTTTTGGGTTGGGGGGGTATTTTGGCAGATGATATGGGATTGGGAAAGACACTTCAAATTATTGCATTTCTGGAGTATATTATAAAAAAGAATAAAGGGCAAACTTCTCTGGTAATTTGTCCTGTAAGTTTAGTGTTCAACTGGGAAGATGAACTGAAGAAATTTGCGCCAAAAATTAAGTTTTATACCTATTATGGATTGGACCGAAAATTTGAAGAATCTCACATTGAAAAATATGATCTTGTAATTACATCCTATGGATTAGTCAGAAGCGATATTGATTTGTTCGGTACTTTCGATTGGAACTACGTTTTTTTGGATGAGAGTCAAGCTATTAAGAACCCTGCTTCCCTCATAGCCAAAGCCGTTAAATTGTTGAAATCGAGGAATAGAATAGCGTTGAGTGGTACCCCAATTCAAAATAACACTTTTGATTTATATTCCCAATTTAATTTTGTGAATCCTGGATTTTTGGGTTCGCAGGAATTTTTTAAGAGAGAATTTGCAAATAAGATTGATTTTGGCTCTGATGCAACAAAATCAGAGCTTCTTCGCAGAATGGTTCAGCCATTTATTTTAAGAAGAACAAAGTTACAAGTTGCGCCAGAGTTACCTGATAAAACAGAGATCAATCTATGGTTTGAAATGGATCGAGAACAATCTAAAATATATAATGATTACAAGAATTATTATAAGAATATATTGCTTGAGAGAATTGATACCGAAGGCATTGCAAGTAGTTCGATTTATATTTTAGAAGGTTTATTGCGTTTGCGTCAAATATGCGACAGTCCACGTTTGTTGAAAAAGGAGGAGTACATGATGGAAGAAGGCGTAAAGCTCAATGAATTGTGCCGGGAAATTTCTGAGAATTTGAATGGCAAGAAGTGTCTTGTCTTTTCCCAGTTCACTGAAATGTTAGGATTAATTGAGAATAGGTTTAAAAAAGAGGGCATTGTTTATACTTATCTTGATGGATCTATGACGTTAAAGGATCGTAAAAAGGCGGTAGAAACTTTCCAAAATGATGAAGGAACTCAGGTTTTTCTAATTTCGTTGAAAGCTGGCGGAACCGGATTGAACCTCACAAAAGCAGAGTACGTATTTATATTTGATCCATGGTGGAATCCAACAGTGGAGCAACAAGCAATAGACAGAAGTCATCGCATTGGCCAGCAAAATAAAGTAATTGCCTACAGGATGTTATGTAAAGACAGCGTTGAAGAGCGCATCGTTCAACTTCAACAACGTAAAAAACATATTGCCGAAGAGCTCATCAAAGATGAACAAACTGGAGTTAAAACACTGAGTAGGGCAGACGTTGAGTTTTTGTTTTCCTGATTAAGGACAAGTAGTGCCAAACGCTGCCAACAACATTAACAAGTCGGCAGAATTAATCAAATTATCATTGTTTAAGTCTGCATCACAAGCGGGCTGACAAGTTCCATCGTCGTCCGTAGCATCTGGATTGAAATTTCCAGCATTCCAATCTGTACAACCTGCAATTTCTAGTTCATCGCAAACGCCATCGTTATCTGCATCGTTCAAACAAATTCCCTGACAATTGCGCAATGGGGCAGGATAGCTGCAAGTTCCATTGTCTGTAAGCGCAGATGGTTGGTAATTGCAAGCCAGAGGATCTGTGCATCCTTCGCCTTCAGCACAATTGAAAATACAAGCGCCATTATCTATTGTTGCTTCAGGGTTATAGTTTGTGGCTTGAGCATAAGTACAGCCTTCAACAATGCATGAACCGTCATCTTCGGAAGCATCCGGATTATAGTTGATGGCGTTTGGATTTGTGCATCCTGCTAAAACGCAAGATCCATCATCAAAATTTGCATCTGGATTATAATTATCTGCAATAGGATTTGTGCAACCGGGAATACAATTAGGCAGTCCGTTGAAAGAGATTATAATTCGTCCATTACCACTATTATTTGCCGCAAGCATTTCTGTATTTATTCCAGTATTGTATGAACCGCCTCCACCTGCGCCGATAGTATAAGTGCCACCTGATCCGCCGGTATATCCGCCGCCGCCGCCGCCGCCGTGCATTGATCCGCCACCTCCGCCAAAACCACCTGCATTGCTGTAAACACCAGCACCACCGGCACCACCAGCTGATAATCCGCCACTGCACCAATTGTTAGATGTACCGTTTCCAGCCCATCCACCACCGCCGGAACCTGTGCCACCGCCGCCACCGTTATCAGTATGTCCGCCGGATGTTAAACCCACTTGAAAGTATCCACCTGCACCACCCAATGTGGTTGTTCTGCCACCTTCACCGTTAGTTAATCCCGGATTAGTATAACTTGCTCCACCGCCACCACCGGCTATAAGCAGAGGGGTATTATTTGATGTGCGAACAACAAAAGATCCGCCACCACCGCCACCACCGGCGATTCCACCAACACCATCACCACCTTCGCCACCAACAATAAGTTTAAGTTGTTCACCCGGAATCACACTAAAGTCACCTCTGCCATAAGCACCTAAACCGCCCTGAGCAGTATTTACTCCATTACGTCCACCTTCTGCGCCCCAGGCTTCAATAGTGATTTCTGTAACATTATTTGGAACGAGCCAGAGTTGATTAGCGCCGTTATAATTGAATTGCAAGTTGTCAATAATTCCATTAGGATCATAACAATTACCACATTCATCTGAAACAAAATTCCCACCGCAATTGCCCGCGCAGTCTACATTATATTCACAAGAGTTATCTCCACAAATAGCATTGGGATCAAAATTGCAAGCAGCAGGATCATTGCATCCACCATAGCTGCATGATCCGTCTTCACAAGCATCAGCATCATAATTACATGCAGATGGATCAGTACAACCAAAATTGAAATTGCATGAACCATCATCAAATAGTGCATTTGGATCGTAGTTGCATGCCATCGGGTCTGTGCAGCCGTCTTGACATTCCGGTATTGCACTATAACTTATGGTTACAGTTCCATGCCCGTTGTTTGCATTTGCTAATAGAACAGGATTGACACCTATATTATAAGATCCACCACCACCGGCACCAACAGTGTAAGTTCCACCTGATCCGCCAGTGTAGCCACCACCGCCGCCTCCGCCGTGCATTGAACCTCCGCCTCCGCCATATCCACCTGCATTATTGTACACACCTGCGCCACCTGCGCCACCTCCGGCTAAACCTCCGCTGCACCAGTTGTTGGATGTGCCATTTCCTATCCAACCTCCTCCTCCGGAGCCGGTTCCACCACCACCGCCATTATCGGTAAAACCGCCTTGGGTAACTGCAACCTGATTATATCCTCCAGCACCACCTAATGAGGTTGATCTACCGCCTTCACCATTGGTTAATCCAGGATTAGTGTAGCTAGCACCCCCACCGCCAGCGGCAATTAAAAGCGGGGAATTATTGAAATTGCGAATTACGAATGAGCCGCCTCCGCCTCCGCCGCCTGCGATACCACCTTGTCCATCACCACCTTCTCCTCCTACAATAATTTTGATTATTTCGCCGGGGCTTACTGAAAAGTCGCCACTACCAAAGGCTCCAAGTCCACCTTGTGCTGTATTAACACCGTTTCTGCCGCCTTCTCCGCCTTCTGCTTCAATGCTAATTAGCGTTACGCCGTCAGGAACAGTCCAAAACTGAACTCCACCCGTATGATTGAATAGTAATGAGCCATTTTGACCATTAGGATCAAAGCAATTTCCGCAGCCATCGAGTACAAAAGTACCGCCACAAATTCCGGAACAATCGATAACAAAAGAGCAAGTACCGTCATCGGTAACAGCACCGGGATCATAATTACAAGCCTGTATATCAGTACATCCTGCTTGTGAAAAGCCTGATTGAATGAAAGAATACAAAGGAAGATGGCGAAAAGAATTTTCATTTGACGTGGTATTTAATGAGGAAAAATACCAGTTTTATCTATAAAAAGCAAAGATTTATCAGGAAAATAATATCAAGAGTGTTCAGTTTCAATTAAACATTCCTTTATTTTATTTAAAATATAGTATATTATTTAGTGAATATTTAAAATTAAAATAGTTTTGTTATTTAAAGTATAACTTTCCTTGTTTCTTTTTCCGGATAACGATAATCCTAAAGGAGAATTAAGACTGATGCAATAAACTGGAATTTTATCTATGATTATCTTGCCTAAAGGTATAGATATAAAATAAAAAAAGTCATTAGTTTCAACTAAGCTCCCAGCACTTATTAATTTGGGATTTGCAAGTGGTTCAATTCTTTTTAATGTATTAAATTGGTCATTAAGTTTTAATAATTGTGAACTCAGTTGTTCCTGCTCCAGATGGATCATTGCTCTGCCTGTTTCGTGCTTGTCGCCACTAGAGCTTTTGGATTCACTTTGGATATCGTCCCTCAGACTTTTTAAGGCTATTTCAATGGATTGAATTTTCTCTGATATAGCTTGAATACATTCATTATAAAGCTTTACTTTAAAATCTTTCATTCTGAAACTTTTAATCTTCAGTTTTAACATTTTCATCTGTTTCTTCGGTAATGGTAGGAAGAATCCGAATTTGGACTTTTGTAAGGCCTTTTTTAACAAAGTTCAGTTGATTTGCTGCTGCATAGCTTAAATCGATACTGCGCTTAGAGCTTTTGGGTAGCCGATCATTTACTCTAACATTAACTATACTATCATTGCTCAGATTTCGAACTTCCAGCATCGTGCCAAATGGCAGGTTTTTGTGAGCAGCCGTGAGCGAATCCTGCCTGAAAGTTTCACCGGAGGCTGTTTTTCTTCCTTCAAATTTGTGGGCATAAAAACTGGCAATTCCGGTATTGATTGAATCACTTTGAGCAATGGAACTGAGACCAAGCGAAAAAACAATAAATGCGAGTATTTTCTTGCACATGTTGCTGCAAGATAAGTTAAAAAAATGAATACAAAATAATGGGAAGAGTTAGATTCCGCGACTTTACGCTTTTACACTTGCATACATTTGTTCGCGCATTTCGCGTATGCTTTTGTCGCTGATGTATTCATCATACGTCATACGTTTATCGATAATGCCCATAGGAGTAATTTCGATAATTCTATTCGCAACAGTATGAGTAAATTCATGGTCATGAGAACTGAATATCGCAATGTGTTTCCAATCTTTTAGCGAATTGTTAAATGCAGTAATCGATTCCAAGTCTAAGTGGTTCGTAGGCTCGTCAAGAATTAAACAATTGGCATTGGCCAGCATCATTCTAGAAACCATGCAGCGTACTTTTTCTCCACCGCTCAAAACGTTACATTTCTTAAGTACTTCTTCTCCGCTAAATAGCATTCTGCCGAGGAATCCACGGATATAAGTTTCATCTTTTTCAACTGAAAACTGACGCAACCAGTCTACCAGATTATCGTCGCTTTTAAAAAATTCTTCATTGTTATTTGGCAAATATGCGCGAGTAATGGTGCTACCCCAATTCACATTGCCTGCATCAGGTGTTTCATTTCCTGTGATGATTTCCATGAAGGCTGTAATTGCGCTATGTTCTTTGGATAGGATTGTAACTTTATCACCTTTTACCATTGTGAAGGTTACATCATCGAACAATAATGTGCCATCATTACTGGATTTTTTTAAATTTTCAATATTTAGAATTTGATCTCCGCAATCTCGTTCCGGTTTGAAAATAATACCGGGATATTTTCGTGAAGAGGGCTGAATTTGTTCAACCGAAAGTTTGTCTAATAGCTTTTTACGACTTGTTGCTTGCTTAGACTTAGAAGCATTGGCACTAAATCGTTCTACAAATTCCTGAAGTTCTTTTCGTTTTTCTTCAATCTTTTTATTTTGATCGGATCTTTGGCGAAGTGCAAGTTGACTGGATTCATACCAGAAGGTATAATTACCGGTAAACATTTGAATTTTTCCAAAGTCGATATCTACTACGTGAGTGCAGACTGCATCAAGGAAGTGACGGTCATGCGAAACGACAATCACAGTATTAGGGAAATTCATTAAAAATTCTTCTAACCAGGCTATGGTTTCAACGTCAAGGTCGTTGGTAGGCTCATCTAGAAGTAGAATTTCAGGACTACCAAAAATGGCACGTGCCAGAAGCACTCTGACTTTCACTTTACCACTCAGCTCAGCCATCATTGTATTGTGGTCAGCTTCTTTAACACCTAATCCACTTAACAAATTGGCGGCATCACTTTCAGCATTCCATCCATCCATTTCTGCGAACTGATGTTCGAGTTCAGCAGCGCGTTCGCCATCAGCATCATTAAAATCGGCTTTTGCATATATAGCATCTTTTTCATGCATAATATTCCAAAGCTTGTCATTCCCCATTAAAACCGTTTGAAGCACCGTGCAATGATCAAATTCAAAGTGATTTTGCTTCAGAACACTCATTCTTTCGCCCGCACCAATATTTACTTGTCCGGTAGTAGGATCAACATCTCCAGAAATGATTTTGAGTAATGTTGATTTACCTGCGCCATTAGCACCGATTAGTCCATAGCAATTGCCAGGAACAAATTTGAGATTTACTTCTTCAAATAGTCTGCGCTTGCCATAACGAAGAGAGAGATTGCTAACTGTTAACACTATTACCTATTTTTTTGAGGCTGCAAAGGTACGATTATTTTGGGTAATTTCAATTGGTAATTATGGTGGGGCACGGGTATTTGACAGCTAGGGCTCAGGCGGCCAACTCTTTCAGTGCCATCACTAACACATCCAATTCTTCAAGCCTCGTAAATACATTCGGAGTAATTCTACAACCATGTACCTCTGCGCCATCAATAGCCACGGTATAAATTTTATACTTTTCAAAGAGAGCAATTGCCAGATCAGCTGGACTTAGCCCTTCAATTCCAACATTGGCTATTGCACAAGCGCGGTTCGAATCTTCGGGTGTATTTAAGATGATTTTTGGCGTGGATCTCACTTGTTTTGTCCAATATTCCTGGAGATAACGGAGCCTGTCTTCCTTGCGCTTTGCCCCAATTATCTCATAAAAGTTGATTGCATCAAGAATGGCTAAATCGGTATGAACAGGGATAGTCCCCGTATGATTTAATCGAAGAACATTTTCTTTATCGATTGGAGCTTCTGCAAGCAAAGGCCAAATATTAGGAATATGCTCTTTTTTAATGTACAACATTCCCGCACCAAGCGGGGCACAAAGCCATTTATGCAAACTTGCACCGTAATAGTCACAATTTAAATCATCTATTTTGAATTCTAAATGTGCAATAGCATGTGCACCATCAACCATCACTTGCACACCACGATTATGGGCCATGTCACAAATTTTCTTTACAGGCAGAATTTGTCCTGTAATATTGATGATATGACAAAGCATCATCAATTTCGTTTTCGGGCTGATGGCTTTAGCGTACAATTCGATAATTTCATTGTCAGATTGGGGATGCAGAGGAATTGAAACTTCAATTAATTTAATACCATAACGATCAGAAATCTGCTTGAACATATCACGCATTGCACCATAATCCTGAACGGCAATAATGGCTTCATCACCCGTTTGCCAGTTTTGTCCAGCGATTATCATATCAAGTGATTCCGTTGTGTTTCTGGTTATGATGAGTTCTTCTTTGCTGCATCCTACCAAATCCGCAAGTCGAGCAGTGACTTTAGCTTTATTTTCGGCTTGTACCGTTCGCATATAAAAGGCGCCAAGCAAATTGATTTCTCGGAGATGATTAATATATTTCTCCAATACTTCCTGAGGCATGATATTGTAATACCCGCTTTCGAGATTGATATACTCCGTTTTAATCTTATACTTGCTGTATATAGTTTGCCAGAAGTCATCATTTTTTGCTAGTTCTTCCGATGGGATATGTTCAAATGCTTTCATACTTTTACTAAGCATAGGCAAAGCTGCAAATGCGCTAGCTGAAAGTAATGTTGTTTTGAGAAAGGAACGTTTGTTCATGGTATCGATTTCAGGCTCAATTTAGGAATTTAATTTATAATTCAAATCTGGATATTTTGATAAATTAGAGGTTAATGAAAAGTATAATTGGGATATTCATTTGGGCTGCAGCATTTCTTAACTCGAATATTGCTTTAGCAGTTCCAATCTTAGTTGGTGCAGGCGGTGATTATATCACGTTATCAGCAGCAGGGCCGAACCTTTCACCGGGAGATACAGTAATAGTCTTGGATGGAATTTATTCTGATGGTACTCAGTTTTTAATTGATTTGAATGGAACAATTGAGGAGCCAATTCTTATTATGTCCGAAACTTTATCAGGAGCCATTTTTGAAGGAAATTCGGAATCGATTCACCTTGTGAGTTGCTCGTACATAATCATTGATGGTTTTTTGATCCAACATCAAACCGGCAATGGGATGAATATTGATGATGGAGGAAATTATGATGTACCTACGCATCATATCACTATTCGGAATTGTCATTTCAGAGACATTAATGCAGGTGGAAATAATGACTTGTTAAAGCTGAGTGGCTTGGATGACTTTCATATTCATCATTGCATTTTCGAGAATGGTGCTGCGGGGAGTGGTGTGGATATGGTAGGCTGTCACAACGGAATAATTGAAGATTGTACATTCACAGATACCGGTAATTCGGGAATTCAGGCCAAAGGGGGGACGCAATACATCAGAATACAGCGCAATGTTTTTCGGGATATTGCTCAACGTGCTATAAACATTGGTGGTTCCACAGGATTGGAGTTTTTCAGGCCGGCATTACCTGATCCAATTGTGAATGCTTTTGAAGCAGCCAATATTGACGTATTTTCTAATTTATTCGTTGGTTCATGGTCGCCCATTGCATACGTTGGTTGCATTAACAGTGCAGTAAGAAATAACACCTTTTACAAGCCTCAGAATTGGGCGATGAGAATTCTACAGGAAACAACGGTTCCGGGGTTTTTACCTTGTTCAAATAATGAATTCAGCAATAACATTGTATTTCTGGCGAATGATATAACAGAAGTGAATATTGGTCCGAATACATTGTCTGCAACTTTTGAATTCAGTCATAATTTGTGGTTCAATGAGTCAAATGATTTGTGGTCGCCTGTATTGCCTGTAACTGATGTGAATCAAATAATTGCTGATCCATTATTTGTTGATGCAATCGCTGATAATTTTGCACTACAGGAGCAGAGTCCGGCTATTGCAATGGGCTACCCGTTTAATGATCCGCAAGTTGATTTTGTATTGTATTCATTTTCGAATCCACCATCTATAGGGGCATTTGAGTGGCAGAATCTGGAAATATGTTTGGGCGACTTTGATGATGATGGATGTATAAGCATAAGTGATTTGCTGCTTTTTCTTACCGGTTTCGAATGTGCGAATATATGTGAGCATGATTTAGATAATGATGGACTAACGGGTGTTTCCGACCTATTGATATTACTCAGTTTGATTGGTGATTGTTGTTGATTTTTCAACATAGTTTGTAACAGATAAATCCTTTTTTGTGAGCATTCATAAGCGTCCATAGGAGGGATCAATATAAAGTGGTTTATTTGGTATTTTCAATCTTTTAAATATGTTATGAATAATGTATTTAATAGTAAAATCAAATTAAATGTAATTTCGTAATATGTTAATAATATCCCCAATATAAGTAAGCAAACATCGTAAATAAATGAAGTTATTACTGGACTTTTGGCTGTTAGTGGTAAAGCTATAACTTAACTTTATATCATTAGGTATGATTTATTCTATATTGAATAATTTGGCTGAAATCCCAATGATCGGAAAAAGGATGAATGGACAAATTGTAGATATAGGTGTTTTGAGTCCCGGTGTATATTTCGTCAGAAGTTTAGAAGAGGTAAGGAGTTTTGTGAAGGAATAGCAGAAATTTTGCAATTCTGAAATATCATAAACCAACTGTACATCAAGCGACAGATCATCTCCTTCCCAAGACAATTCTTTTTTTATATCAATTAGATATTCGGTTTCTTTAGGTAGATCATTAAACAAATTTGTCGGAATTTGGACTCTATTGTTGAATGCAAATACCGGCTGAAAATAGAACGGCGGATTGAATGCTTGCACTCAATAGGTTTGGCTATGTCATGCTACCCGACTTCGTAGCAGCCTCAATGGTAATTATTGTATTTTGTTTGCCCAAATATTCAGCCCAATTATCCGGTAATTTCCAATCGAATTTTGGGATTAATTTTTTTTTAATTTCAATAAATGCATATTTATTTTCTAGTAAATACCTGCATGTAATATTGTTATTCGTAAATTTAATCAGCAAATCGTAGTTAACTTTTGCAAGTTTTTCTGCTGTGTAATTTGTTCCTTTCCCTGAACCATGTATTGATAAGGAAGTACCTTTAACATTGATAATATTATCAAAAAGAGGTACTTTAAGAATCGCGATGTTTCTTATTGACTATTACAAGAGGAAGTACATTGCGAATAGCATCTAAATTCGCAAGTTATTCTTCGGCGTAAATGAATATAAGCAAGGAGTTTGCCTCGAAGATCTCGCTTAGTAAAAAATAAAAAGCCCGCTGGTTTAGCGGGCTTTTTGGCTTATTCTATTACTATTTTGCTTTGCCCTATGAATGTGTCACCGTTGAACAGAGCGATGCTATAAATCCCCTGTGACCAATTATTCGTTTCAATCCTTTGATCACCATTACCAAATACTAATTGCTCCTGAACTATTCGCCCAGTAAAGTCGTAAACTTGGATTTTAGCATTGCTTAATTTAAAAGCATTAGAAATACTAACGTTGATATTATCCGTGGCTGGATTTGGATAGACTTTTAATTCATGAACTACAAGTACTTCTTCAACTGATACTGAATTCAGTGTTATCATCATAACCTTATTGGTGATGCTATTTACATACCAAATCAGACCATCAGGACCTACCTTTATTCCCATGATTCCACTATTTCCTGTAGGAATTGTTGTCAATAGATTTGCTGTGCCAGTGCTAATATCGTAGAGCATTACATCTCCAGTATTATAATTAGACACAATCAATCTATCTTCTACAATATCAATACCAGTTGGTTCGTCTAAACCGAAATCAATGAATACTTCCCATTCGAAATCTGTCATGTACTGATAAACTTCTACAGGTTCGTTCTGTGGTAAACTGCTTCCTGGAGTACCAGTGTTGGTGTTTATACGAATAACTCTATTTTGTTGTGAATTGCAGACATAAAGCCAGCCAGTATTTTTGTCAAGAACCAAATGATCCGGAACTTCATGCTCTGAATCTTCATCATAACCTGGAATCGGATATTTGTAAATTATTCCATCACTGTGATCACTATTGCCAGGACCGTGATCTTCTTTAAAGTCATAACTCATTATTTCATTGTGATCACCGCATGTAACCCAGTATTTATTGTCGATTTCATGCGCTATTCCCATTGAATATGGGCTTTCATGGAGCATGTCTAGGTGACTGCCATTTCCTCCACTGGGTTGTGCGTATATCTCAGGATCACTGCTCCAAAGCGTTGGTCCTGTAAACGGAGATCCCCCATCGTGATTGGCATCGTATACTCCTGGCGATGTTGCAAAATTTCCATTTTCACCAAAAGCTATTCCGGTTGGTAAAGACATAAAATGCCAGGCATTTTCGTCTTGTTGCAATAATTCTGTTTGATTGGGCTCTCCGGCATTCGAAATTTTTATGGTTTTACCGCCATTGTCTTCTGTACTTTTCAAAATTACCCACAATTCTTTTCTTGTAAGTGTGGGGTGGAAGTCGAGGTCGCGAGGATGATCAACGCCTTCAGGTACGCCAGCAATTTCGATAGATTCAGGAACTAGTCCGATATAACTATCCAAAATATTTGGTATGCCCGGTCCAATAGTAATTTCTTTTTCAACAAGGTCATTAGCTGGATTTTCATCTGCATTTCCGTTAATACTAGAAATGCTGGCTTGCACATTGTAAGCTCCATTTACATTCTCATTCCATGCTGTTGGGTGTTCTATTATAAAAGAGCTGAATGGATCCACGTTTAATCCATTGATACTCGCAGTTATTGCTGATCCATTATCAATTTCGTAAGTCATTTCTACAGAAGTTATGACTTCGGTTCCATGGTTAAAAAATTCGGCAACAATTGGAATCTCACCCGGGTTGGAATACGAATATGTCATGATTGCATGACCTGCTGCATCATAAGGGGAAGGCTCTTCGACCAGAAAGTCAAATGTTCCGCCAATACCCATTCCAGTGTACTCATAAACGGGATATCCGCCAATGAGGATTTGGAAAAAAGCACCGCCATCGCCATAATCATCTACATAGTGAAGCGTGTAAGAATTGCCTAATGTCAGACAAATGTCTGGTACTGTAATCTCTGTGTTGTCATTATAGCCTTGACCTAAAGTAGCATCTTGATTTCCCCCTCCTGTACAACCAATTTGATTGAGGTTACCGCCTTCTACAACAGTACTAATACCACAATTATCAGCAATTGCTGTTATTTGCCAGTAGCATTCATAACCCCAGCTATCTGTAGAAATTATTATTTGGACTTCCGTTTCTCCAAGTTCGCATTGCGCGTTTGATCTTTGAGTAGAAACTATTAAGAGTGCGCAAATTGCGCTAAAGATGTAGAAATATTTCATCCGTTTTTTTTGGTGTATAGTAGGTAATTTCTCAGCTTTCAATGCTGAGCTTAAAAAAAATATTGAACGATTTATGCGCTCATTAGCATTGAAATTTAAACCTAATATCACTTGCATTTAGAAAGTAGTGATCCAAAATGAATTTTAAATTGAAAGGCTAAGAGTCTGCGCTACTTAGCGACGCGATCTCACGAATACCATATTGAAATAGTTGAATCAGTAACATAGCGAAGCGATCTCACGAATACCTTAAAAAAATAGTTATTTATGAGTAAAGTCAATACGATTACACTGAAACGACTGCCCAAACGAGGATTATGAATCCATGCTCGACTACTACATAAAGAGGCGCCATGAGCAAGATTTTATTGGGTCTTCTTTTACCTCATTGCCTGTTCCGCCCCATGCGGAAAACCGCCGTATACGAGACCCTTACGTACTGTGGGGTGAGAGGCGCAGCCTATTGAGGAAACTCGTTAGGGATGTTTACTCGATTATGCCTTCGTTATTTCTTTCCCCGCATTAAAAAAAGTGATAGCGATTCACCAGAAAATTGTGTCTTGTAATATGGTTTATATGGCGCATACTTCATATATTAATAAGAGCATATATTAGGTCTTATATTAAAAATATTTTGTATATGCAAAAGACAAGGGGTAGTAAAGACGTTCAAGAATCAACTCGATTAAAGGTTTGTGCTTACTTAAAAAAGAAGTTGGGCACTCAAAATCAAGCATCTGAAATATTTCAAATAAGCATTAGAAGTGTTAATAGGATTTGGGCTAATTACAAAATCAAAGGAAGTCGTGGATTACAAAGTAAAAAGCGTGGTGTACGAGGTGGTAAAAA
>Ga0209702_10003320_pt1 | contig 25611 bp, 30 predicted proteins | sample FRY01_FD_187210 | JGI IMG/M metagenome (GOLD analysis project Ga0209702, IMG submission 187210) | Freshwater microbial communities from Lake Fryxell liftoff mats and glacier meltwater in Antarctica - FRY-01 (SPAdes) (version 2) | ecosystem: Environmental > Aquatic > Freshwater > Ice > Glacier... | reverse complement strand
CGATAAGGATGCCATCCAAACAGGATGCCTATTTCAGGCAACCCGCGTAATGCCTAAAAGCCAATATCTGTGCGGGTCAGAGGCCGCAGCCGACCCTCAATTCACCCACACGACTTCCTGAAGACCCACTATTCATTTCACTGACAGCACGGGCTAACGGCGCGCTGCCCGGCAATGGGCGGGGCCAGACTTGATTGAGGTCAAAGCGCAGCCCCGGCGCGGGCGCTACCAGTTCATTCTACAACACATGGTCAATATGACAGCCAAAGCCGCTCTCGGCTCCCTGTGGATTTGGCGATGGCGGATTCTGGCCGGGGTTGCGGTGATCGCCGTGCTGGCGACCCTCGGCCCGACCCTGTTGCTCGGGCCCGTGGTCGCGGTCGAAGCGGCCGCACGTCGTGACATCGTCCAGACCGTGGTCGCGGTCGGGCATGTCGAATCCCGGTATCGCGTCGACATAGGGGCCCAGCTGACCGGAGTGGTCGCCAACGTGCCCGTCGAGGAAGGCCAGACCGTCAGGGAGGGCGACCTGCTGATCCTCCTCGACGACAAGGATCTCCGCGCGGTGGTCGATCAGGCGGAAGGCGCCCTCTCCTCGGCGCAGTCCCGCTTCCGCCAGATCGAGGAAAGCACATTGCCGACCGCGCAGGAGGCGCTCAGCCAGGCGGAAGCCCAGCTGCTCAATGCGCAGAAGACCTTCGACCGCACCAACAAACTCCATGCCGAGCACTTCGCCACCACCTCCCAGCTCGACACCGACCGGCGGGATGTCGACGTCGCGGGAACGCGGGTCCGTGCGGCTCGACTGGTGGTCACGACCAACCAGCCCGGCGGCACCGAGCACCAGTTCGCTCAGAATGAGGTGGTGCGGGCGGCGGCGAACCTGCGATCCGCCCAGGTGCGCCTGTCGTATGCGCGAATTCTGGCCCCGCGCGACGGCACGCTGATCTTCCGGGACGTGGAACGCGGCGACCTCGTCCAGCCGGGACACATATTGATGAACCTGTCGCCGGCTGGCGAGATTCAGCTGGTGGTGCAGATCGACGAGAAGAACCTCGGCCTTATCGCCGTGGCGAACAAGGCGCTGGCATCGGCCGAGGCCTATCCCGGCAAGACCTTTCCCGCCGAGGTCGTCTATGTCAGTCCGGCGGTGAACCTGCAGCGCGGATCGATGGAGGTGAAGCTGCGCGTGGCGCCGGCCGACGCGCCGGCCTTCCTGCGAGAGGACATGACCGTCTCGGTCGATATCGAGGTAGCGCGCAAGAAGGACGCCGTGGTGCTGCCGCTGCGCTTCGTGCGCGACATCGAGGGGGCGGCGCCCTGGGTGCTGAAGGTCGACGGCGGCAGTGCCCGGCGCCAGCCGGTGAAGATCGGCCTGCGCGGCGGCGGAACCATCGAAATCGCTGAAGGCCTCGCGTCGGGCGATCGGGTGGTCGCGCCGGACGCCGCCGTTACCGACGGCCAGCGTCTGCGGGCAGCCGCGCATGAATAGGTGGATGCCGTTCGAATGGATCGCCGCGCTCCGCTTCCTGCGCGAAGGCCGCATGCAGACCCTCTTCATCGTCTCGGGCGTGTCGGTCGGCATTGCCGTGATCGTCTTCATGTCGGCGCTGCTGACCGGCTTGCAGGCCAATCTCACCAAGCGCGTCCTGAGTACCCAGGCGCATATCACGCTGCAGCCGCGCGACGAGATTGCACGGCCGTTGAGGCTCGGCGGCAGCGACCTCGAACTGGCGATCGTGCAGATGCCGCTGCAGCGTGTCCGGTCGATCGATCAGTGGCAGGCGCTCGTGAGGGTCCTGCAGGACGACCCCGCCATCGTCGCGGTCTCGCCGGTCGCGGCCGGATCGGCGCTGGCCGTGCGAGGCGACGCGACCCGCGCCGTCAGCATCGTCGGCATCGAGCCCGACAGCTACTTCCGTATTGTCCGGCTGCCCGACAATCTCGCGGCGGGCACGGTACGGCTCAGCACGCAGGACATCATCATCGGCACCGAGCTCGCCCGCTATCTCGGCATCGGGATCGGCGACCGCCTGACCCTCACGGCGGGCGCACGGACAAGCGGAGCGCTCACCGTCACCGGGATCTTCGATCTCGGGAGCCGGCCGGTGAACGAGCGCTACGTCTATGTTCCCCTGCGCACCGCCCAGAGCCTGCTCGACCTGATCGGCGGCGTTACCAGCATCGAGCTCACGATCGTCGACGTCTATGCCGCCGAGACCGTCGCCCGCCGCCTCCAGCCGATGACCGGCGCCGCCGCGTACAGCTGGATCGCCACCAACGCGCAGTTCTTCTCGGCGGTGCAGGCGCAGAGCCTGTCGAGCACCGTGATCCGCCTGTTCGTCGCCCTGTCCGTGGCGCTCGGCATCGCCAGTGTCCTCGTCGTGTCGGTCATCCAGCGCTCCAAGGACATCGGCATCCTGCGGGCGATGGGCACGTCGCGCGGCCAGACCCTGCGGATCTTCCTCATCCAGGGGGCGCTGATCGGCCTGGTCGGCGCCGTCGTCGGCTCCGCTCTGGGCGCCGGCGGGTTGCTCGTCTTCCACGACCACGTGCGCCAGGCCGATGGGAGCGAACTCATCCCGCTGGTTCTCGAACGCTCGCTGTTCGTCGCCGCCGCCCTTCTCGCGACGCTGACCGGCGTGCTGGCGGCGATGGCGCCGGCGCTCCGTGCGTCGCGTCTCGACCCGGTGGTGGCCATCCGTGGCTGACGAAGTCCTGCGGCTGGAGGAGGTACGCAAGTCCTACAACGTCGGCCGCCCGACCGAGACGGAGATCCTGCATGGCATCGACCTGACGCTGGGTCGAGGCGAGTTCGTGGCCCTCATGGGCCCCTCCGGCTCGGGCAAGAGCACGCTGCTGAACATCATGGGTCTGCTCGACCGGCCGACCTCGGGCCGGCTGCTCATCGAGGGACAGGAGACCGGCGCGCTCGACGACGGGGCGCTCACCCGGCTGCGCGGCCGCAGCATCGGCTTCGTCTTCCAGCATCATCTCCTGATCACCGCCTTCACCGCGCTGGAAAACGTAATGATGCCCATGCTGGTCGAACGCGGCTTCCCCGACGATGCCATGAAGAAGCGGGCGCTCGACCTGCTCGCGGGACTCGGGCTGGGAAAATGGCAGCATCATCTCGCCAACGCCCTGTCGGGCGGCCAGCAGCAGCGCGTAGCCGTGGCGCGCGCGCTGGCGATGGAACCTGCGCTGGTGCTGGCCGACGAGCCCACGGGAAACCTCGATACGAAGTCCGCCGCGAGCGTTTTCGAGATGATGCGAGAGGTCAACCGCAAGAGCGGAACGAGCTTTCTGATCGTCACCCACAGTCTGGAGATCGCCCGCGGCTGCGACCGCATCATCGAACTGGTCGATGGCCAGGTCGTCGCGGCGCCGCCAGGCCCGACAGCGCCGACAGCGCCGACGGGTCCCTAGACCACGGACCGCCGCACGATCACGTCTTCAGACGACCGTGCCGAACAATTTCCCGATGCCGGCGGTCAGCGCCATGGCCAGTGCGCCCCAGAACGTCACCCGGAACGTGGCGCGCCAGATACCGGCGCCGCCCGCGCGCGCACCGATGGCGCCCAGCAGTGCGAGGAAGACCAGCGAGGCCGCACTGACCGCGACCACCAGCCAGGCCGCCGGGGCGAGCACGACCATGAGCAGCGGCATGGCCGCACCGACGGCAAAGGTCGCTGCCGAGGTCAAGGCGGCCTGCAGCGGGCGGGCCGTGGTGGCGTCGGAAATCCCGAGTTCGCCGCGCGCGTGAGCCGCCAGGGCCCCCTTGGTCATCAACTGCTCGGCCACCCGGCGCGCCAGTTCCCGCTCGACTCCGCGCCCGACGTAGATGTCGGTCAACTCGTCGCGTTCGAACTCGGGATTGGCCGCGAGTTCGGCACCCTCGCGCACCAGGTCGGCCTTCTCGGTATCCGCCTGCGAACTCACCGAGACGTATTCGCCCGCCGCCATCGACATGGCTCCGGCCACCAGACCGGCCACGCCGGCAATCAGCACATCGTCCGGAGTGGTAGCGGCCGCCGCCACACCCACGATCAGGCTCGCCGTCGAGACGATGCCGTCGTTTGCGCCCAGCACGGCCGCACGCAGCCAGCCGATCCTCTGGACGAGATGGTTCTCGCGATGCAGGCGCAATCTGGTCATCAGCAGCCGTCGATCGCTCAGAGGCGTCCGCTCAATATGAGCACGACGACGATGATCAGGACGACGCCGAGAACGCCGATGCCGCCGTGGCCGAAGCCATAGCCATAACCGCCGAAACGCCCGCTGAAGCCACCCAGGAGGAAGATGATCAGGAGGATGAGGAGAATGGTGCCGACCGACATGGTGCTGTCTTCTCAGTGGAGCGGGGTCCGCTCTGGTAAAGTGTTCAGGCGAAGGCCACGGCGAAGCGCGGGCCACCGCCGTGCGCACAGCGGTCCACCCGGAGCTTGCCGCCGATCTGCTCGACCAGCGCCTCCACGATCTTCATCCCGAGCCCCTTGGAAGCGGCCAGATCGAAATCCTCGGACAGCGGCGGACCTTCGTTGCAAACCGACAATGAATGGCCACCCTCTCGCGGCTCTTCCAGTCTGACGGTGATGACGCCTTGGCCATGCTTGGCGGCATTGGTGATCAGTTCGTTCGCGATCAGGCTGAGCGGCACGGCGGTCTTGGCCGGCAGTCTTGCATCGGCGCTCTCGACGACGATCGTCTGCTTGCGGCGGTCATCCGACGCAAGCATCGACCCGTACTCGCCGCATAGCTCCTGAAGGAACGGCTTGAACGCCACGGACTCCTGGCCGTCGAGCGCATGCAGGCGCCGGTGGACGCGGGCGACGGTGGCGACGCGCTTGGCGGCCGTCGAGAGATGCTCGGCGGCTTCCGCATTGGGCTCCGACCGGCTCTGCATCGACAGAAGACTCACGATCATCTGCAGGCCGTTGAGCAGCCGGTGACTGGCCTCCATGATCAGGAGCTCGCGATTGTGGATCAGTTCGTCCTTCTGGCGCAGCAAGGCTTCCTCGCTGGCAAGCGTCTCGCGCAAGCGGATTTCCGTGCCGCGACGCTCGTCGAGCTCTCGCTCATAGCTGGCAACCGAGCGGGACTCATCCTTGCGTAGCCCCAAGTTGGTCGTGAACACCTTCGAAAACAGGGATTGTTCGAATGCCATGAGGCCGACCTCCTCCGATGTGCTCCGGACGTCCGAAGCCGAGTGACTTTAGCAAGGCTGCACAAGGAGCCGGTTGATCCACATCAACCAGGGCCCGCATTCCACCATTGGCTGTAGCGGGGGTTCCGTAACGAAGCAGCGAATCCCCACCCCCGGACAATGCCATGCTTGCGCCCAACGCAACGCGGAGTCGAGCTTCAATGTCAGACAGCAGACACTTGCAAAATGCGACGTGCGACGCATTTCCATGACCGCTGCCTTCGAGAGCCGCGACTCGACATTATCGGCCGGCAAGCGCAAGTTGAGTGGTGGCCTTGGTGCCAATGTCTGGTGCAATGCAGTCGTTCATTCACCGCAGGACTCTCGATATCCTTCGCAAGCAGCTCGCCGAGACAAACGACGGAGCGATGCGGGATCAGCTTGAGATTTTGTCGAGCGAAGAAGAAGCAAAGCCAGCGGCATCCGGCAAGCGGGGCGAAAAGTGCGCCGGTCCCCTCGTGGGCTGTCGCGCACATGACAAGATGCTCATCAGGAGATGACCAACAGATGACAAGGCGCCAGCCGACGCAGACTCCCTCCAACAGGTTGCTGGCACTGCTGCCGGCCAGGGATCGCGGGCGCCTGGAGCGGCATCTGGAGCGCATTCCCCTCACCTACCGGCAGTCGCTCTACCGTGCGCGCCGGCCGCTCGATTTCGTCTACTTCATCGAAACCGGCGTCGGATCGCTCGTCAACACCATGAGCAACGGTGCGGCGGCCGAAGTCGGCACGATCGGAAACGAGGGCATTGTCGGCCTGCCACTGCTGCTGGGCGACGACCGCGCACCGACCAGCGTCTACGTCCAGGTGCCGGGCCAGGGCCTGCGTATGCCAGCCGCGGTATTCAGCGCCGAACTGGGGCGGAGCGCCTCGATGCGCGCTGTGATGCTGCGCTACGCGCATGCGCTGTTCAACCAGGTTGCGCAGTCGGCGGCGTGCAACCACTTCCATTCCCTGGAGCAACGCTGCTGCCGCTGGATGCTGATGACGCACGACCGCATGAAGACCGACGAGTTCCTCCTGACCCAGGAGTTCCTCGCCATGATGCTGGGCGTGCAGCGCACCGGCGTCTCGGCAGCGGCGGGCAAGCTGCAGCGTCGGGGCCTGATCCGCTACAGTCGCGGCATCGTCAACATTCTCGACAGGCGCGGTCTGCGCGAGCGTTCGTGCGAGTGCTATGGCGTGTCCAAACGCGAGTTCGATCGACTGCTCGGCGATCCGCCTGTCCACGCGGCCCAGGCGCGCGAGGTCCAGCCCCGCAAGAGGCGCATCGCCGGTGTTTGACGCCAGCCTGTTGCTCGCCGGGCCCCGTCATCCGCTGCGCCGGTTCTGGCAAAGCGCGCGCCACTTCTGGCACGGTCCGACGGCCCGGCTTGCCTGGGGCCTGATCGCCTTGCTGATCGTGATCACGGTTCTGCAGCTGCTGGTCCAGTACCGTCTCAACGTGTGGAATCGCGACTTCTTCAATGCCCTCGAGTTTCGCAACGGCGCCGAGATCTGGCACCAGACCCACCTTCTTGCGCTGTTTGCGGCGCTCAGCATCGGTCTTGCCGTCACCGCCGTGTGGGGGCGCATGACCTTCCAGCGTTCGTGGCGCGCTTGGGTCAGCCGACACCTGATCGATTCCTGGCTGGGCGGTGGCCGCTACCTTCAGATCGAACTGGGGAACGGCGAGCACCAGAACGCCGAGTATCGGATCACCGAGGATGCCCGGCTGGCGACCGACGCCCCGATCGACCTCGTGGTCGGTCTGCTCGCTTCGGTGTTGACCGCCGGGACGTTCGTGGTCGTGCTGTGGCATGTCGGCGGCGCGCTCGACGTCACGGTTCTGGGAGGGAACTTCACCATCCCCGGGTATCTGGTCGTCGCCGCTGTGGCGTATGCGATCCTGACCACGGGCACGCTGATGATCGTCGGCCGGCATATGATCGGGGTCATCGAATCCAAGAACCAGGCCGAGTCGGAACTGAAGTATGCCGTGGCCCACCTGCGCGAACGCGCGACGGGGCGGATGTCCCCGAGCGATGTCGAGGGAGCGGCCTCGGAAGTCGATTCGGCGTTGAGCGACGTCCTGCGCGAGTGGCATCGCCTGGCCTGGCAGTACATGCGCACCACCTACATCTCCCATGGCAATACCTTGCTGGCGCCGCTGGTCGGCTTGATTCTGTGTGTCCCTCACTATGTGCAGGGCACGATGCTGCTGGGGGACGTGACGCAGGCGGCGGCGGCGTTCGTCGCCGTCCAGGGCGCCTTCAATTGGCTGATCGACAACTTCCCGCGCCTTGCCGAATGCCTTTCATCGGCCAATCGGGTCGGCAACCTGCTGCTGGCCTTCGATCAGCTCGAGGCGGAGGAAGAGCCGGCCGTGTCTGCCGTCAGGGACGGAGTGGCTGCCTCCCAGGACGGACGTCCGGCACCTTCGCCTCCCCCGGACGGTCGTGTTCAGGAGCGCTGAAGCTCAGCCGGACAAACAGCAGACCCGCAAGTCGCTCGGGTTCTCCCCTTACAGCCATCCATTACGGCGAAAGCGCACGTAGAGCAGGGTACAGAGCAACACGATACCGCCAACGACGACATAGTAGCCATAAGTCCACTTGAGTTCCGGCATGTGCTCGAAATTCATGCCGTATATCCCGGCGATCGCGGTGGGTACGGCCAGGATTGCGGCCCAGGCGGCCCTGGTGGACGATGGCGTTGCGCGAATAGCCGGTGGTGAACAGGATATCGAGGCCCGGCCGCAACTCCGTCTTGTGTGGTCCTTAGAGGCGCGCCCTGTCTGAGGGCTTGCGCGCAACGCGGAGAGTGCTGGCGATTGCGTCCAATGCGGAGGAGCCGAAAAAAGTCCGACACCGAACCGACGTGGAAGCCTGCAGCAGCAGAACCCGCTAGTCATGGGGAACCCAAATCACGCCGCACGCCGCTAATTGAAATCGTCATCCGTGGCGTTCGCAGCCGCAACGAAGCAGGCCCTGCGGTAGTTGTCTCGATATGACCCACGACCCCAAGCCGCCCTCGCCGCCTCCCCCCTCCCCGCCGCCGCCGCCTCAGACTGGTCTGTCGCCCGAGCGCGAGTATGAGCGGCTGAATCCCGGTGCTGGCGGGCCGCCGGCTCAGCAGCAGGAACGTGGCGCCAAGGCCAATCCCCGCACGACGCGGGATGACGGAGGCGCCGGTATTCCGGGCAGTCAAAACGAAGACGTGAAAGGGCGTCCGCCCAAGGGGCCCCGAGGAGCGAGCACCTGATGAACGACGCCCAGCTCAGCCATGAACTCGATCTCGCCGCGTGCCAGGCCGTCGCAGCGCGTGACCGGGTCGATGAGCTCCCACCCCACTCGGCGGCCTATCAGTCCGCCGTCATTGCCTACCTGCAGGCGACGGTCCTTCACTTGTCCATCGTCTCCGTCGCCCAGGCGCGCCAGCACGAATGGCTGGTCGCCGAAGTCGAGGACCTGAAGGAAGCCCTGGCGACACGAAAGGGGGCGATGCACTAGGGCGGCGGAAAATCTCGGGGATGCTCGACCCTTCCGGCAGACCGGACACCCTATAAACGCCTTCTCGCTTCGCCCGAAGCGACACGCTAAGAGCGTGTCGTATGATCCGCCGCCTGTACGACTGGGTGATCCGCCTCGCCCAACACAAGAACGCCATCCCCGCGATGGGCGTCGTCTCCTTCATGGAGAGCTCGTTCTTCCCCATCCCGCCGGACGTGATGCTGGTGCCGATGGTGCTGGCCAACCGCGACAAAGCGTTCAAAATCGCCCTGGTCTGCACCGTGTGCTCGGTGCTGGGCGGCATGTTCGGCTACGCCATCGGCTATTATTTCTTCGAGACGCTGGGCGCCTGGGTGGTGAAGACCTACGGGCTGCAGTCGGGCCTGGCCGCGTTTCGTGCAGGGTTCGAGCAGTATGGGACCTGGATCATCCTCATCAAGGGCCTGACGCCGATCCCCTACAAGCTGGTGACCATCGCGTCGGGCGCCGCGCATTTCGACTTATTTACGTTCGTCTGGGCGTCCATCCTGACGCGTGGCCTGCGCTTCTTCCTCGTGGCAGCCTTGCTGTGGAAGTTCGGCGAGCCGATCCGGGCCTTCATCGAGAAGCGCCTGACGCTGCTCACCTGGCTCTTCCTGTTCACCCTGATCGGCGGGTTCGTCGTCGTCCGCTTTCTGTTCTAGGGTTTCGCCATGGCTGCGACACAGCGCCTTCCCCTTCCGGCTCTTCTCGGTCTGGTGGCCGTCCTGGGCAGCGGCGCGCTGCTGGGCGGCGCCCTGTTCTTCCAGTACGCGATGGGCTTCGCACCCTGCGAGATGTGCCACTGGCAGCGCTGGCCGCACATCGTGGCGATGGTCGCGGGGCTCGCGGCCTTGACCTCGGCCAACCGCCCGCGGCTGGCCACGGGTTTCGTCGTGATCGCCATCGGAGCCATCGCGGTCAGCTCGGCGATCGGAATCTTCCATGCCGGCGTCGAATATCGCTGGTGGGCCGGCCCGCAATCCTGCACCGGCACGGTTCCTACGGGCTTGTCGCCCGAGGCGCTGAAGAAGTACCTTTTCGGCGCCAAGATGGTGCGCTGCGACGCCATCGTGTGGTCGCTGTTCGGAATCTCGATGGCCGGCTGGAATGCGATCCTGTCCGCGATCCTCGCCACCGGCCTCGCCTCCTCTCTTTCACGGGTGGCCAGAACATGAAGACCGGAGACAACCGCAATCCCGGCGATCCCGATCCCCGCGAGCTGATCGAGCGCACGATCCGCGTCGACCAGGCCGGCGAGTTCGGCGCCGTGCGCATCTACGAGGGCCAGCTCGCGGCGCTGCGCTGGACCGGCCGCAGCAACAGCGAGACCGGGCGCCGCATCCAGCACATGGCGGCCCAGGAGCGCGAGCACAACAAGGTGTTCGACCGGCTGCTGGTCGAACGCCGCGTCCGGCCGACCGTGCTGTCGCCGTTGTGGAACGTGGCGGGCTTCGCATTGGGCGCCGCCACGGCTCTCATGGGCGACAAGGCGGCAATGGCCTGCACCGTGGCCGTCGAGGAGACGATCGAAGAGCACTACGCCCACCAGGCCGCCAGGCTCGGCGACGACGAGAGCGACCTGCGCACGACCGTCGAGAAGTTCCGCGCCGAGGAGCTCGAGCACCGGGACACGGCGCTGGCCGCGGGGGCCGAACAGGCGCCCGGCTACGAGGCGCTGTCGGCGGTGATCAAGACCGGCTCGCGACTCGCGATCTGGCTGTCGACGCGAATCTAGCGACGCCCTCCATCGAGGCGCCCGTCCTGTTGACTCTACTTCTTCAATCCCGGCGACGGTTTTCTCGACGCCCGCCAGGGACTGGGGGTGCAGATGCACGCGCCGATGCCTGTGACGAGGACCCGCATCGGGCTCAATTCATCGAGTTGAGCATCTCGAGATGCTTCTTCACGACGGGCAGGGTCTTGGCAGCCCAAACCCGAAGCGAATTCTTGGCGCCGGTGCGCTGATATGTTTCCAGCAGCGTCACCGCCTGCTGATGAGCCTGCATCTGGTCGGTCCGATAGGCCCGGTCGAAATCCGCGGGATCCGTCCGGCCCTCGAGCGCGACGATCTTGGTCGCGTGGCTCTGGTCGAGCGCGGGCTCGGTCGGCATGACGACACCAGCCTCCTTCGCGGCGGCTTCGAGCTCCTGGAGAGCCGCCTTGTGGTCCGTCAGCATCATGCGCGCGAACTCCTTGAGTTTGGCGTCGCCGGCACGGACGAGCGCCAGTTTGGCTCCCTGGATCTCGAAGCGGTCGGCGACCGCGGCGGCGGCGACAAAATCCTGGTCGGAAAGCGGCGCTGCATTGACACCGGCCGGGGTTCCCGCCGGGGCCCGCTGCATCGGCGTTGACTGGTTGGTACCCTGGCCCCCCATCGTTTGCGCCTGGGCCGGCACCGATGCGATCAACAGGACGCCGGCAAGTGCGGTGCAAAGCTCGTTTCGCATGCGTTTCTCCATGTTCGGCAGGTACGTGGTCAGTCGCTGGGAACGTGCCTCGGGCGGGCGTGGTTGCCCTGGCGGCGGCAACGATCGCGCCGCCCGGTTGTTGCTCAGCTCTGTCTCCTGTAACGGTCCTCGGTCGGACGAAGAGATGCGCGGCGCCCTGAACGACGAGCTGACCGTGGCCGGGCACGAGAACCGTCACGCCCAGGATTGAAATCCTGCCGGTGGCGCCACTGGACAGTCCGGACGGGCGGGGACGTTCTCCCGTGACGGGCACCTCGGCCGATTCCGCGCACGAAAGCCGCCATCAGCTCGACTGAGGCTCGGCACCCCGCTCTTCTTCCACGAGTAAGTGGAAAGAAGATCAGTTCTGGTCCAGCTCGCTATCCCAATACAGGAAGTCGCGCCAGCTCTCGTGCAGGTAGCCGGGCGGAAACGCTCGCCCGTGCTCCTGCAGCAACTGCGTCGAGGGCTCGACCGGTGCACGGCGCAGGATCAGGCCGCTCTCGTTGAGCAGCCGGTTGCCCTTCAGGAGGTTGCACGGGCTGCAGGCGGTCACGACGTTCTGCCAGCTCGTGCGGCCGCCGCGCGACTTCGGGATCACATGGTCGAAGGTCAGTTCGTTGGTGGCGAAGTCGCCGTTGCAATACTGGCAGGTGAAATGATCGCGCAGGAAGACGTTGAACCGCGTGAAGGCCGGCCGGCGCGCCGCCGGGACATATTCCTTGAGCGCGATGACGCTGGGCAGCCGCATCTCGAAGGACGGGCTGTGGATCGTGCGCTCGTACTGGGAGACCACGCTGACGCGATCGAGGAACACCGCCTTGACGGCATCCTGCCACGACCAGACCGACAGCGGAAAATACGACAGGGGCCGAAAATCGGCGTTGAGCACCAGCGCGTGGCAGGACTCAAGGCCGGGGGTCACGGCTAGGCCGCTCGCCTTGGAGAGGGACTACTCGGAAAGTCGATCCGGTCCAACATGCCGGCCATAGTGGCGGGACTTTCCGGGAAACACAATATGCTGCGGATACCATCACCGACATGTCACCCGCCCGCCGTCGGGGCGTGCAGATTCTAGCGGCTGAGACGCTCCCGCGCGCCGGCCTCGGAACCCAGGGTGGCGGCGGCGGTCGCCAGCGCCACCACCGAGAGCACCATGACCGCGGCATAGCCGCCGGTGAGATCGTGGAGAACGCCGCCGATCCAGGCACCGAGAAAGCCGCCCAATCCCATGCCGATGGCGATCAGCCCGTAGATGCGGCCGAAATGCGCGCCGCGATAGCGCAGCGTCGCCAGGGTCGAGATCATCGGCCCGCGCGACCCCATGCTGCCGCCGAACAGGAATACGAAGGTCCACAGCCAGAAATCGTCGGTCGGCCCGCGCACCATCGCCAATGCGCCGACGCCGGCGATCGAGCAGGCATAAGCGAGGATCGCCGCCAGCCGGCGTCCGCCGCGATCGGCCAGCCACGAGAAGCCGATCATGCCGAGCGGCGTCAGGAAGCCCGCCACCGCCATCGCGCGTGCCGCGTAGGAGCCATCCATGCCGCGCTCGAGCAGGTAGACCATGGTCTGCGGCATCAGGCAGAAGATGCCGATCGAGGTCAGCGCAAACGACGAGGTGAGCGCCCAGAACGGCCAGTCGCGCAACGCCTCGCGAACCGTGAGGCCGGGCGCCGCCGTCTCGCGCAGCTTGGCGAGGCCCGGCGCGCCGCGCTCGATCTTCTTCCACGGCAGCACCAGCAGCAGCGGGATGAAGACCGCGCCCACGACGGAGAAGACGAGATAGGCATGGCGCCAGCCGTCGGTCTCGATCAGGTATTGCGCCGCCGGAAAGGTCGCCATCGCGCCGACGCCCGAGGCCGACCACGAGACGGCGAGCGGCACGCCGAGCCGATGGGCCGGAAACCAGCGGCCGATCAGCGACGAAGACAGGATTCCGGACAGCGACGCCGCGCCAAAGCCCATCATCACGCCCAGCGACAGATAGAGATGCCAGAGTTGGCTCGCCTGCGACGCAAGGGCGGTGCTGGCGGCGGCCGCGATCACGCCGATCACGGTGAGGGTACGCAGGCCGAAGCGATCGAGGATCCAGCCGGTGATCGGCGCGGCGGTCCCGCCGACCAGCAGGGCGAAACTGTAGATCAGCGTGACCGAGCCGCGATTGGCGTCGAAGGCGTGCTGCAGCGCCGGCACGAAGACGAGGAAGGTGTCGCTGATCGAGCGACTCGCCACGCCGAGCGCAAAACACAGCGCCACGAGCGCCCACGGCAAAGCCGATCCCATCGTTTCCACCCTCGACGAGCGCCGCCCCCGATGCAAGGCGATTGACGGGCCGGCAGGCTTGCATTCTCCGCATGCGCGCGCAGTATCTGCAGCCATTTTCTGCGAGGGCCAAGGTGGACGACTCTCTCCTCATTCCGGTCGGCTTCAACGGGCCGCGTCTTTCGGGCAACGGCGGCTATGTCGCCGGCATGCTGGCCGAGCGCTACACCAGTGCTTTCGGCGGCGACGGTACGGTCGAGATCACCCTGCGCGCGCCGATCCCCATCGAAACGAAGATGCGCCTCGTGCGCGAGGACGCGGCGCTGATGCTGCGCGACGGCGAGACGCTGGTCTGCGAGGCGCGCGCTGGAAAGGTCGACCATCTGAAGCCGCCGAAGCCGCCGGCCGACTGGTCGGAAGTGATGCAGCAGGACGCAATCGGCGGCTGCGGCGCGGACAGCGACTTCCGATGGTGCCTCGTCTGCGGTCGCAGCCGCGCCGTCGGCGACGGACTGCGCGTCTTCGGCAGCCATTCAGGCAGCGGTGCTTCGCTCTCCTGCTACGTGCCGCACGCCAACCACGCCGCCAGCGACGGCCGCATCAGGCCGGAATTCCTGTGGGGCACGCTCGACTGCCCCGGCGCCTGGGCCGCCCAGGACCCCGAGGACGTGCGCCCCGCCCTCACCGGCCGCATGACCGCGAAGGTGTTCGAACGCCCCAAGGTCGGCGAACGCTGCGCCGTCGTCGGCTGGCGCATCGGCGCCGAGGGCCGCAAACTCTATTCAGGGACCGCGCTCTACACCGAGTCCGGCCGTCTCTGCGCGCTCGCGCACTGCACGTGGATCGTCCTCAAAGAGTAGTGGTTGGCTTCGCCACGAGCGCGGCAAGGCCATCCCCGGCACGTCGGCGGCCGGGAAAACGTCTACGAGTTCATCGCGGTCGACCGGGTGTGACCGCGGATTTCATTGCAGCGGCTGGCGCTGAGCGGAGGTGGAGATGACCAAGCGGACATTGACCATTCGCCTGAAGGCGAACTGGCGCGCCAGCCTGCGGGAGGCCGGCCGCAAGGCCAAAGCGAAGACCTATCAGGGCGAGGAGCGGCACTTCGAGACCGCGGGCATGTTCTTCGGCAAGCTGAGCGAGCGCCGATGGGAGATGGTGCGGGCACTGCAGGGGCAAGGCGTGATGTCCATCCAGGAACTGCCGCGACGCCTCGAACGCGACATCAAACGTGTCCACGAAAATGTCGGCACCTTGATCGGACTCGACCTCGTCGAACGCGAAACGGCAGGCCTTGCCTGCCCGGTCGATCGCATCCATGTCGACATTGAATTGGCGGCGGTCGCCTGAAATGTCCCCGCTTCTCATCCTCCTCGGCGCTGCAGGCGTGATCTTCGCCCTCCTGCTGAAGTTGGGCGCAGGCCGACGAGGGGACACAGGGAACATCGTCATTGCCGCGCTCGCCGCGGTGAACATTGCGGGCGTGCTCGGCCTTGGATGGGCGGCGGCCGTAATGCTTTTCTACGACGGCGTGATGATCGTCGAGCTTTCGATCTGCGCCGGTCTGATGGCCGTCCTGGCCGCGCTCACGGGCAGCGCCTTCGCGCTCGGGCGTCGTGGCAGGATCGGGGGTGCCGTCGCGCTTATGGCGGCCGGGGCTTTGCCCACGATCGCCGTCTATGGGCTTCTGCTCTATCTCGACTTCAATCCGATCGATTGGCGCTGACGCGATCAACGCTCGCGCACGAAGATCACGGCGGCCTCGTCGGCATAGGCCTGGCGCCAGCCCGGCAGGCGGGCCAGCAGGCGGTTGGCCGGCTGGTCGGGCGGCATGAAGGTCCAGTCGATGCGGTTGCGCTCGAGCAGCAGCTCCAGCGGTTCGCCGCCGCGCAGGCCGATCGTGTCGGCATAGCGCCTGACGAAGTCGCGGCCATAGAGTTCGCCGCGACCGTCGATGAAGGTCGGCACGCCGGCATGGATGAGATAGCCGCCGAAATCATAGTGATTGAGCACACGCCCGCCGAGACCGGTTTGTTTCACATAGGCCATCGCGGTCGAGGGCATGGTCGAGAGCGGCGGCACGATGCCGCCATAGCGCACGAGGCCGAGCGAGATCAGCGCGCAGCAGGCAATGCCCACGGCGATGGCGGCGCGGCCGGCCGGAAGCGCCAGCGCGGCGGCCTGTTCGCTGAGCGACGTGCCATGGCCGGCAGCGGGGTCGGGCCGCAGCGCCGGCCACTGCCGCGTCAGCAAGGGCGCCAGCGCCAGCGGCGCCAGCATGGCCAGCAGCTCGGCATTGTGGGCGTAGCGCAGATAGAGATGCAGGAGGCCCAGCACGATCAGCAGCCGCAGCAGCGGCAGCTTGAGCCCGCGCGACAGGGCGGCATAGAGCGCGATCAGAAGCACCAGCTCCTGCAGCGGCGCCTTCTGGAAGTCGGGCGACTTCCATTCCGAGATGAAGGCCAGCGTATCGCCCATCGCGAAGATGCGCAGCGTCACCCAGATCGATTCGGGTCCATAGGGCGTGAGACAGGCCGCGAGGAACGAGGCCGCCCCGAACTTCGCCCAGCCGGCGAACAGCGCCGCGCGCTCCTTGTCGTTGCGCGCGCCCAGCAGCGCCTCGACCGCGAACGCGCCGCCCAGCAGCAGGCCCAGCGCAAAGCTGCCGTGCAGGTTGGCCCACAGCAGCATGGCGAGCAGCAGCAACGGCTGCGGCGCGCGCCGCTCCTCGACGGCGCGCACGAGGCCCGCCATCCAGATCAGCATGAAGGGGAAGGCGAGCACGGCCGGCCGCGCGAGGAAGTGCGGCAAGGTCATCACGATGGCGGCCAGCGCAAACACCGCCGCCGGCAGCGGACGGAGATCGCGCAGCAGCAGCCGCAGCATCAGCGCGAACGACACGGCGAGCGCGCTCGCGGCCAGCACGGTGACGCCGCCCCAGCCGCCGAGCTTGAACGCGACCGCCATCAGCAGTTGCGACAGCCATTCCTTGGCGATCCACGGTTGGCCCGCGAAGGTGAACGAGAAGGGATCGACCGTCGGCACCGCGCCCCTGGCCAGCATCCAGTTGCCGACGGCGATGTGCCAGTGGCTGTCCGGATCGGCCAGCAGCGGCAGTCCGCTGCCGTTGGCGAGACAGATGAAGAGCAGCAGGCCCAGCACCAGCGGCCAGGAAAGCGACCACGCAGAACGAGGGTGCGCGGCCCGCGCGACGTCGTCCTGGGGAAAATCTGGGGAAACCGGGAGGCCGGAAGTGACGGCCATGCAGAGGCGCTCCGAAACCAGGGGAACAAGCGCCCCTAATCAACTGATATACATTATTATTTTTGCATACGCTACCCGTTGATTGTGGGCCCGCCCGACGGCACGAAAAACAATCTTAAGTTGCTTACTAAAAATTATACACAATCTATAATCGCAGCCGCGATAGTCCCCGGAGGAAACAGCCCATGCGCCGTGTCTTGTTCGCCAGCTTCGTCGCCCTGGGCATGTGCCCGTCCACCGCGTTTGCGCAAACCGCCCTTTATTCCGGCGACCGGTCGGGTGGCACGTTCAGCGGGCCCTCGGGCACCACCGTGTTCAGGGGCGACGGAAGGGGTGGCGGCACGTTCCATGGACCGTCGGGCACCACCACCTATGTCGGGGACCTGAGGGGCGGCACCCTCTACACGCCCGAGGGCACATACGTGCTCAAGGGCGACGGCCAGGGGACGTTGTATGGATCGCCCGGCATATTGAAGATCGACCGCAACGGCGGCGGCGCCACCGCCTATGGCTCGGCGCTCCCCAAGTTCCTCGGTCAGTAGCCGGGGTCTTTCGCCTCCCGACCCATATTCTATAGGAGGGAGGATGCAGGCTCCTCCCCTCCTCAAGGACCTCGTGCTCGTGGGCGGCGGCCATTCGCATGTCCATGTGCTGAGAAGCTTCGGCATGAAGCCGATGCCCGGGGTGCGGCTCACCCTGATCGGTCGGGACATCGAGACACCCTATTCCGGCATGATCCCGGGCTTCGTGGCCGGCAGCTATTCCTTCGACGAATGCCATATCGACCTGGCGCGGTTGTGTGCCTGGACCGGCGCACGGCTGATCCGTGCCGAAGCGATCGGGCTCGACAGGATCAACCGGCAGGTGCGGCTCAAGGATCGCCCGCCGGTCTCCTACGATCTCGTGTCGCTCGATGTCGGCTCCTCGCCCAGCATGGACGCGATCCCGGGCGCGGCCGAGCATGCGACGCCGGTGAAGCCCATTGCAGAACTCGGGCAACGCTGGCTGGGCTTCCTCGAACGGGTCAAGGACTGGCAGGGCGCGCTGCGAATCGCCGTGATCGGCGGCGGTGCCGGCGGCGTCGAACTGGCGCTCGCCATCGACCATCGCCTGCGCCAGGTGGCGCGCGGCGCCGAGGTCGCGGTGACGCTCGCGACCAAGGGCGAAATCCTGTCGGGCCAGGCGGTGGCGGCGCGGCAACGCATGCGCGCCATCTTCGCGCGGCGGGGCGTGCGGCTGCTGGAGAACGCCGCAACGAACCGCATCGACGGCGATGCGGTTCATCTCGAAACCGGCGAACTTCTACCTGTCGACGACGTGTTCGTGGTGACGCAGGCCAGCGCCGCCGGCTGGTTCGCCGGCACCGGCCTGCCGCTCGATGAGCGCGGGTTCCTCGCGGTGGAACCGACACTGGCGTCGAGCGGCGATCCCGCCGTCTTCGCCGCCGGCGATTGCGCCAGCGTGACCGCGCATCCGCGCCCCAAGGCCGGCGTCTTTGCCGTGCGCCACGGTCCGCCGCTCGCCGCGAACTTGCGCCGCGTCCTGGTGGGCCAGGCGCCGCAGCCCTTCGCCCCGCAACGCCGCTTATCTCTCGATCCTCGGCACCGGCGACGGCAACGCCGTGGCGACGCGCGGCTCCTGGGCCATCGAAGGCCGCTGGGTGTGGCGCTGGAAGGACCATATCGACCGCAAGTGGATGCGCATGTACCGCGAGCCGCCGGCCAAGCCGATGGACCTGAAAGCGCGCACCACGCCGCCCGATCCGGCGCTGGCCGACGGCGAGGCCAAAAGCCTGCTGGCCGATATCGGCATGCGCTGCGGCGGCTGCGGCGCCAAGGTCGGCTCGGGCGTGCTCCAACGCGTGCTGGCGCGACTCGAGCCCTCGGCCTTTCAGTCCTCCCCGTCGTCTGGCGTCGCCATCGGCCTCGATGCGCCCGACGACGCAGCGATGATCGAGGTGCCGGCGGGACAGGCGCTGGTCCAGTCGGTCGATTTCTTCCGCGCCTTCATCGACGATCCCTTCACGTTCGGCGAGGTGGCCGCGGTCCATGCGCTGGGCGACGTGTGGGCGATGGGAGCCCGGCCGCACAGCGCGCTGGCGCTGGCCGTCGTGCCGGCCGCGGCCGAGCGGCTGATGGAGGAAGATCTCTTCCAGATGCTGGCGGGCGCACGGCGCATCCTCGACGGTGCCGGCTGCGCACTGATCGGCGGTCATTCCGGCGAGGGACCCGAGGCGGCGCTGGGCTTCTCGGTGAACGGTCTCGTCGTCGCATCGCAGGCGCTTCGCAAGGGCGGGCTCAAGCCGGGCGACCGGCTGGTCCTGACCAAGCCACTCGGCACCGGCGTGATCTTCGCCGCCGCCATGCGCGGCATGGCCAGGGGAAGCTGGATCGACGGCGCGCTCGCGTCGATGCGTACGCCGTCGGGTGATGCCGCGCGCGCGCTCGTCGCCGCTGGCGCGCATGCCTGTACCGACGTCACGGGCTTCGGCCTCGCCGGTCATCTCGCCGAGATGATACGCGCCAGCGGCGATGTCATGGTCGACCTGCATCTCGACTCGCTGCCGGCACTGCCCGGCGCGGTCGAACTGTTCGAACAAGGCTTCGCGAGCTCGCTGCAGCCGCAAAATCTTCGCGCGCGACATATCATCGACGGCCTGCACCGCGCGTCCGATCACCCGAAGACTCCGCTGCTGTTCGACCCACAGACCGCGGGTGGATTGCTCGCAGCGCTGCCCGCCGATGCGTCGCTCAGCGACCACATGACTCACATCGGTACGGTGAGGTCATGCGAAGAATGCGTGACAGAGATAAGAATCGTGATCTAGATGCAATCAGGAGCGGTGCGACGTGTGCCGTTCCTTGACTTGCACAGGGAGATACAGATGGCTGCGAAGAAGAAGGTTGCGAAGAAGAAGGCCGTGAAGAAGGCCGTTGCCAAGGCGAAGCCCGCCGTGACCAAGACCAAGCCCGCGGCCAAGAAGGCAGTGAAGAAGGTCGCGAAGAAGGCAGCTTCGCGCCGCAAGCGTCGCTAGACTGATGCGAGGGCCCGGCAACGGGCCCTCCAGCATCGGGAGGCGACGGCAACTACATGGCGCACGCAAAGGCAAGCATCGGCACGACCGACTACGTGACGGCCATCGCGACAGGCCATGGCGGACATCACAAGCTCACGGCCGACGAGGGACCTGAACTTGGCGGCACGGATGCCGGTCCCGCCCCCTACGATCTCCTCACCTCGGCGCTGGGCGCCTGCACGGTCATCACGCTTCGCATGTATGCCCAGCGCAAGCAGTGGCAGGTGACGGCCGTGCATGCCGACATCCATTTCAGCCGCGACGGCGACAAGCAGCGCATCGACCGCGTCCTCACCATCGAGGGCGCAGTCGATGACGATCAGAAGAAGCGCCTGGCCGATATCGCCGAACGCACGCCGGTGACGCTCACGCTGAAGAACGGCTTGGAAATCAGGACGTCGCTGGCCTGAAACCTCGAGGGCCGGAGCGCCCGCTCCTACTTCATCCTCCGCGCCTTCCACGCCTCGTAGTCGCGCTTCGCCTCTTCGCCCGCCACCGGAAACAAGCCCTTCAACGAGCGGCCTCGCGCGACCTCGGCTTCGGCGAATTCCTCATAATGGTAGGCGTCGAGCGCTTCCTGGGCGACGGCCTCGACGATGTCGGGTGGGATGACGAGGACGGCGTCGCGGTCGCCGACGATCACGTCGCCGGGATAGATGGCGACGCCGCCGCAGGCGATCGGCAGGTTGAGGTCGACGGGCCGATGCGCGATCGGGCTGGGCGGCGAGGATGGGCGGCGGTGATAGGCCGGCAGGCCCGTCTTGTGCACGCCGTCGGTGTCGCGGAAGCCGCCATCCGTAACGATGCCGGCAGCGCCGCGCACCCTCAACCGGCCGACATAGAGGTCGCCCGCCGAGGCCGCCCGCGAATCGCCGCGCGAGTCGATCATCAGCACGTAGCCGGGCGGGCATTCCTCCATCGCCTGCGGCTGCACCATCGAGCGGCTGGTCGAGGTCGGCCCGTCCTTGTCCTCGCGCGAGGGGATGAAGCGCATCGTGAAGGCGAGACCCACCATGCGCGGCTGCTCCGGCCGCATCGGCCAGACATCGTACAGCGTCATGCTGCGAAGGCCGCGCCGGTTCAATACGCCGGTCAGGGTCGAGGTGCCGACCTTGGCCAAGGCCTCTCGTAGATCGGATGACAGGTCAGCCACGGCAAAGTCTTCCCTCGCTTTTTGATCCCTCGCTTTAGGCGCGAGGTTAGCCGATAATCCTGCCGATGCGCGTAGAAATCCTCTGTACCGGCGACGAGATCCTCACCGGCAAAACCGTCAACACCAATTACAGCCACATGGCCCGCCGCCTCGTCGAGGTCGGTCTCGGCGTACACTGGGGCGCCACCGTCGGCGACGACCGCGAGAGCCTGCTGCTGGCGTTCCGCCAGGCCGGCGAGCGCGCCGATGCGGTGATCGTGAACGGCGGGCTGGGGCCCACGGTCGACGATCTCTCGCAGGAGGTCGCGGCCCAGGCCTGCGGCGTCGAGCTGGTGCTCAGCGATTACTGGATGACGCGCATGACCGAGTCCTATGCGCGGCGCGGCCGGGTCATGCCGCCCAACAACGTCAAGCAGGCGATGCTGCCGGCCGATGCCGAGTTCATCGACAATCCGATCGGCACCGCCTGCGGCTTCGCCGTCACCATCGGCAAGGCGCGCTTCTTCTTCACCCCCGGCGTGCCGCGCGAGATGCGCCGCATGGTCGACGAGCAGGTGATCCCGCGCCTGCTCGCCATGAGCGGCCTGCAGGGCGTGACGAAGCTCAAGCGTTTCCACACCTTCGGCATCGGCGAGTCGCGCGCCGACCAGATGCTGGGCGACATCGAGGCCTTCAAGGAGGAAGGCGGCATCAAGCTCGGATTCCAGGCCCATTACCCGCAGCTCGAGACCAAGCTCGCATTGCGTGCCGACAGCGAAGAAGCCCTCGCCGCCCTGCTCGATCCGGCCGAGGCGGAGGTCCGCAAGCGGCTGGGCAACTTCATCGTGGCCGAAGACGAGCAGACGATCGAAGGCGTGATTCTGGGCAAGCTGCTGGAGAGCGGTTCGACGCTGGCCATCGCCGAGACGGTGACCGGCGGCCATCTCGCCGCGCGCCTCGCGCCGCTGGCGGGCGCCGAACGCGCGTTCCGCCGTGGCGTCGTCGCCCGTGATCTCGCCGAACTCGGCGCCACGTCCGTGACGCCGGACCAGGCGGCAGGCGTCGCCACGGCGCTGCGGGCCTCGACCGGCGCAAGCCATGCGCTGGTCGTGCTGCTCGAACTCGACGAGGGTGCCGACCGCCCCGACATGGGCGGCACGATCTGCATTGCCCTCGCCGACGCAGGCGGCACGGTCACACGTCAGGCCCGCCTGATCGGCGGCCGCGACTGGGTACGCGTCGGCGCAACGGAGCTGGGCCTCGATTGCCTGCGCCGTCACCTGCTGGGCCTGCCGGTCGACGAACGCATCGACTTCGAGCGGCGCTAGCTCCTCACAACGTCTACTCGCACCGGCCGCGCCGCTGGTGCATTCTCCCGCGTCGAGTCTCATCCCGCAGCGAGAGGAGCGTCACATGCCCTTCATCAAGACCCGCGACGGCACGGACATCTACTACAAGGACTGGGGCAAGGGCCGGCCGGTCACCTTCAGCCACGGCTGGCCGCTGACCGCCGATGCCTGGGAAGACCAGATGGTATTCCTGGCCAATCACGGCTTCCGCGTGATCGCGCACGATCGCCGCGGTCACGGCCGCTCGGGCCAGACCTGGGACGGCAACGAGATGGACACCTACGCCGACGATCTCGCGGCGCTGTTCGAGGCGCTCGACCTGAAGGACGCCGCGATGGTCGGACATTCGACCGGCGGCGGCGAGGTTGCACGCTTCATCGGCCGTCACGGCACCGCGCGCGTGTCGAAGGCCGTGCTGGTGAGCGCCGTGCCGCCGCTGATGCTCAAGACCGCGGCCAATCCCGACGGCCTTCCGATGGAGGTGTTCGATGGCATCCGCAAGGGCTTGAGCGACGACCGTTCGCAGTTCTTCAAGGACCTGACGACGCCCTTCTATGGCGCCAATCGCGACGGCGCCAGGGTGAGCCAGGGCCTCCGCGACTTCTTCTGGCTGCAGGGCATGATGGGCGGGCTGAAGCCGCTGCTCGACTGCGTCAAGGCCTTCTCCGAGACCGACTTCACCGAAGACCTCAAGAAATTCGACGTGCCGACTCTCGTGATCCAGGGCGACGACGACCAGATCGTGCCGATCGACGCGTCCGGTCGCATGTCGGCCAGGCTCGTGAAGGGCGCGACACTCAAGGTCTATCCGAAGGGAAGCCACGGTCTCGCCAGCATGAACAAGGACCAGCTCAACGCCGACCTGCTGGCCTTCCTCAAGGGATAGGAGCAACAATATGGCTGTGGTCGAAACAGAGAAGCACGGGCAGATCTTCGTCGTGCGGATGAACCGGCCCGACCGGCTGAACGCGCTCAATCACGAGATGCGAACCGAGCTGTCGGCGGCGTGGAACGAGTTCCGCACCGCCAAGGACCTCGAAGTCGCGATCTTCACCGGCGCCGGCCGCGGCTTCTGCGCCGGCGAGGACATGAAGGAGTCGCTGAAGGACGGCGTGGCGGGCGGCCGCCGCCCCGAGATCGAGGACCCGTTCATGTCGGGCAAGCTCGAGAAGCCGGTGATCGCCGCGATCAACGGCTTCGCCATGGGCGGCGGCTTCATGCTGGTCGAACGTACCGATCTGCGCGTCGCCGTGCGCGAGGCGGTGTTCGAGGTCTCCGAGGCCAAGCGCTGGCTGCTCGGTGGCTACAATCACGGCCACATCGCCAACCTGCCCTACCCGGTGGCGATGGAGATGGCGCTGGGCTTCCGCTTCACCGCGCAGCGCTTCTACGAGATCGGCTTCGTCAACCGGCTGGTCGACGCCGCCGAGCTGATGCCGACGGCGATGTCGATGGCCGAGCACCTGCTCACGCTGCCGCCGGCATCGCGGGTCAACACGGTGCACATGATGCGCCAGATGCGCCCGGCCCCCGGCCCCGACATGCAGCGCCTGGCCGACGCGCTGCACGATCACGGCGCCAAGAGCGACCTGATGGAATCGCGCGCCGCCTTCGCCGAGAAGCGCAAGCCGAACTTCAAGGGCTGGAACGACCCGGAAGACCGCTATCGCCTGCCGACGCTCACGAGCACGACCAAGAAGTAGAGCGGAAAAACGACGAAGGCCGGGGCGCACAAGGCAAACCGGCCTTCGTCATGTCAGGAGCCTCGAACACGCCTCGTCCTTACGGGCAGGTTCGTCATGCCGAACGCCGCCAGAGACCTTTGCTCCTTGCGCCGGCCGCGAACGAAAGGTCACTCGCTACGCTCGCGATGACACAATTGTCGTCATCGGCAGACGTGCGCAACGAAGGCCGTCGCAGGGCAAGGCGAACAGACGGCCTCCTGCCGACGCCCGCCCGCTGCCCGCTGCCGCTGCTTGCTGCTTGCTGCTTGCTGCCTGCTGCCTGCTGCCTGCTGCCTGCTGCCCAACCGGAATTGTCATCCCGAGCGTAGCGAGGGACCTTTCGTTTCATGGCCGCTGACAAGAGCAAGCCCCCTGCGGTGGGAAGAAACTCTAACCTCGGAGAGGCAGCGATGCACCGCGCACCAGCGCAGGTGCGGCCTAATACGCCTGGCCCTCGCAGCGCACGCCGACCGCCTGGACGATCACGCCGTGGGTGTCGGCGTAATAGAGGTAAGTGCCGTTTTCCTGACCGCGCTGGATGCCGATCATGATGGTGTCGCTCGGCACGATGTTCGTCAGCACCACGATATAACGGTCGGAGAACTGGATCGAGGCGCGAACCGGCGGCGCGCCACTGAAGATCACGGTGGGCTCGCCGCCGCGGTTGATGATGGCGAACTTGGCGCCGTCGTCGGCGATGCAGACCGATTGCCCGTCTGTGATCGCGGCCGGCGCGGGCTTCGGCGCAAAGGAGCGACCGGACGCCATCCCGCCGATCGGCGCGGAAGACGGCAAGCCGGAGGCACCGAGCTGGCTCGGCTGGTTGATTGGCGGCACGGGCTTTGGCCTGACCGGCGGCATTGCCTCGACCGGCCGCGCGGTCTCGGCCGCCATGACTTCGAGTCCGGGACCTTTCACGGCGCGGTTGGCAAGATAGCCGCTGACCCCGATGAAAGTCAGCAGGACGACGGCGACGACCAGGATCGAGCGGCGCCGCGCCATCGCGTCGGCATGCGGCAGGTAAGCGGGTGGCGGCGGCGCGGGCCGGGCTGCCAGGAAGGACTTGCGCGTCGAAGGTTTGGGTGTCGAAGACTGGGCGGCCGGTGACACGATCAGGTGTTCCGCTGACGTTACCGTCGAGGCAGTCCCGGCCTTCCCGAACAGGATGGCGGCGAGCCGATCCTTGGACTGCGCCTGTGCCGTGACCTTCGCCGCCCGCGCGGCGGCTGCCGCCTGCGCCGTCTGCTCGCGGCGGGCCCGCTCGGCGTCGAGGGCGACCTGCACCCTGGCATCGTAGCGCGCGCGGCTCTCCGGATCGGAGAGTGTCTGATAGGCTGCGGTGATCTGGCGGAAGTTGAACGTCGCCAGCTCGGGGTTTCCCGAAGCCACGTCAGGGTGATACTTCTTGGCCAGCCCCACATAGGCGGCACGGATCGTTGCGGCGTCCGCCGTCCGCGGCACGCCCAGCACCAGATAGTGGTCGACATCGATCTTCATCGCATCCGCATTCTAGAGCGGTTTTTGAGATTTTGGAATCTGAGGGGATTCCGGACCGCGCCGTAATATGATTCATAGGACTCCGGTCAATGAAGCCGGAGGCCTCTATGGGTAGTTCATATTCTCAGGATCTGCGGGA
>Ga0209702_10003317_pt1 | contig 25615 bp, 41 predicted proteins | sample FRY01_FD_187210 | JGI IMG/M metagenome (GOLD analysis project Ga0209702, IMG submission 187210) | Freshwater microbial communities from Lake Fryxell liftoff mats and glacier meltwater in Antarctica - FRY-01 (SPAdes) (version 2) | ecosystem: Environmental > Aquatic > Freshwater > Ice > Glacier... | reverse complement strand
CATTCTGTAATTTTTTTTGCTATGTCATCATCGATAAACTCCGATAACCTATATGATAAAACACTATTGAAATTTCCATTGTCAACATCCGCGTGCCATCTATCATCAATACTATATGATGGTTTCTCACCATAAGGATCCTCATACATAAGTTCACGGAAAATTGAATCAAAATCTGTTATCTCAAGATTTGTTTCTTCTATCCACTCTAACATCTCATCGTAATTACCATCGAAATGGTTGTTTAAAACTTTGGATAAATTGATATTGATTTTTACACCTTCATAATTAATAAGTTCAACGTCACCATATTCACTAAGTGCATCCCCAAGTTGAAGAGTAACTTCTTGATAATATGATTCTTGTTCACATTCTTCTAATGAATATCTAATAGCATCAATCACTCCGTCATCTTCATCATATTCACGAATAAGATCTTCAAGACTCATATCACCCAATGTTTCAGGGTCAACCCCGTTGTTTTGTGCTTTACGAAGTATATGTTCTTTGATTGCGTTTTCTCTAACTTGATCTACGTGGTAGTTCAATGCTGACTCCCAGTCACCATCCCAAAAATGGTAATCAAACAGTTCCCATGTGTCTCCAGATAGAAAGGTTTCAAAAAACGTACTTTTCGTCCCAACCTTATAATCACCATCAACATATTTACCAACCTCAGATGGATCCATTTGAAAAGAAAACACCATGAAGTCGTTCTCAATAATGATTTTAAATAATTCAGGGGTCTGCATAAAGAATTTGGGATTACGTTCCCATATACTTTTAAACGACTCAAGTCTTTTATCTTGGTCTTCCCTTAAAATGTCGAGTATATCCATATTAATAAATACCTAAGAATAGAAATAAAAAACCCACAATTTAAGTGGGTCTTAGGTTTTACTTTTTAGAAACCTTACCCACGTATGGGTTTTCTCCACTCTCAGGATCAATATCCTTAAATATGAAAAAATTACCTTCTTCGTCTTTACCTAACTTTAATGGAATCCCATCAGGATCTCCCAATTCTTTCTCATCGTCTTCAACATCATCAGATGGTTCATCAACCGCGGATAAATCCTCAGGATCGTCAGTACCAAGTTCCTCAGGACCTTGTTGACCTAATGCCATAATCTCAGGATCTGTAGAACCTTTCCACTCTTCTTGTTCTTTAACAATACTCTCAACCATTCGTTGAATGTCGGTCATTGTGACTTTTATAGTTTTAGACATAATATTCTTTTAATTATAAATAGATTATAGTTGTGAAATTACCAACTTATTTTATACCGTGTGTGTGTACCCATAGAGTCACTTATAGGATATACCTTATATCCATATGATCTAATCAACTCAATCATAGTGTCGTCAATTATTGTAGGTTCAACCACAATATAATCCGCACCTGTTATGGATGCTTCATTCACTAAAATATTAATATGTGATAAATCTGTTTTTATCGTATTGGTGTTTGTTCTTAAAATTGATCCAGATGTAAGTGCCATGGTTTTGTTTTAATTATAAATATCAAGGTCTTTGAAAAAGGGTAATAATAAATCCTTTTCTGATAGTTTGGGTTGTTCAGTGATACCCCAATCGATATTTAGGTGTGGGTCATTGTATAAAATACCACCCTCACTTTCTTTATTGTATTGATTGTCAACCTTATAGTTAAAGATTGCTTCTGTCTGCGTTGAGAAACCGTGGGCACATCCTCTTGGTACAAAGACCGAACGGGTACTCATTCCTTTAAGTGTGACCTTAACCACGTTACCGTAGGTTGGTGAATCTTTCCTAATGTCAACAATAACATCTGTTACTTCACCAGTTGTACACCTTACTAATTTTGCTTGTTCGTATGGTTGTTTCTGAAAATGTAATCCTCTTATTATATTTTTTATAGAAAAGGATTCGTTTTCTTGGATAATTTTGAAGTCTAAATTTGTTTGACGATTAAATTCATCCACATTAAAGGGAACTGTGAAAACTCCCCTATCATCCATGAACTCATTCCACTCAATGATATAACAATCCTTAATTTCTGTCTTAATTAAGTTCATTTATTTTGTCATTTGCGATGTCAATTAATCTATCATAATATATTTTAATGAGTAGTGGGTCCATATCTATTTTGTCACAATAACTCTTAAAGATGTGGCAGTAGTTAATACCCCCAACAAGTTGTATTGGGTTTTCACAACTCTCAAGTACCCTAACTGATTTATCAAATAGTTTGGTGATACTAATCATAATTTTCTAAGGTGTGGATATAAAATGGGGTGGATTCACCAACGTAAGCGTTTAATACGTTGAAGTCGAGATATTCTATGGCATCTTCGTGGGTTAATCCCTCGTCAATTAACACCATTGTCATTTTTTCAATGTCATAAATTACTTTACCACTAAGTGGTTCTAAACCTATGATTGCGTCGTCAAACCCGTCGGCTTGCAATATTTCATGTTCAGGGAACATATCTTGTAACTTATTGATATTTTTCATACTGATAATATACTAAAAAGTTTTGACTATGTCAAATTTTTATGTTACGTAGATTGATTTTTTTTCTTCTTTAACTCTTTACGAGCCTTTCTCTTTTTCTTGTCAGATAAGTTGTCACTAATGGTCTCATCCAATATTACCTTTTTATTCTTACCGACATTTTTTGGTCTATGGTTTCTCCATAATTCTTTAGGACAGTATTCCCATCCATTTTTTACCATCATATCAGTTTGAGAGTCTTCGACACGTTTCACGTTATCACCTTTCTTTAGTGTTTTCATAGAGATTATATAAGATGTGTTTATTGTAGTAAACGTACGAAATAAAAATGAGAATCTCAAGACATTTCGTGGTTATTATTAATATTTTTACGGGGATCATATTATTGAAATTTCCGATTTCAACTTAGTCTTAGATATCCCTATTTGAAATATTTCAATATCATGTGGTAATTCAATTATCATTTTTATTAGACTACTCACTTCCCCAAATTTTAATTTTTGAAATGCACCTATCTGTGTATTTTCTAATGTATTTGGATACACATTAATAATACGAACCTCTTTATCAAAAGAACGAACTTCAAATGTTTTAGATTCCAAATACCGTTTATCCTCTATATATTTTTTATTTGGACCATCGAATATTAAGGCCGAGGTGAGTATGTTAACGATTGTTTTCTTTTTATATTTCCATAAATTAAAAACATCTTCAAATAAATCTGATTGTACTTTATCTTTATGTCCGCAATTTATAAACACATCACATTCACCAACTATATCACATATGTTATTAGTATAAGTTTCAATTCGATTACCTAACCTTAAAACTTCGTGGGTTGATTCAAGAGTATCCGCAATATTCTTACCAAGTGACTGATTAGCACCAGTGACCGCAATTTTCATAGTAGTGGTCTTTTTAAGTCCAAGTGTTTATAGAAATAAAATCCGATTAAACTCCAACGATGTCCTTTCGTAACCTCCATCACCTCATATTCATATGTGTGATCAAATGTATAAATTTCACCGATGTTTTTGGATAGTACTGTGTGTTTTGGTTGGTATAGAACAAATTCACCACCTTCATAATCATCATTTAAACAAGCACCAATATTATATGTTTGATTTTCGTAATAAACATCTCTATGTCTGGTGAATTTATCACCCACCGAATAATCAAATAGGTGGATCGTATCTAATGGTTCTAAAACATCAATACCGGTCTCTTCCGTAAAGTAATTGTTGAATCTGTCAAATATCCATTTAGTGTCACTTGAATACCCTATACTATAAAAGTCGTAACTAATAAGTCGTGGTGATTCATCTCGTTCTGTTTTCGTTAAAACATTAGAAAAGTTTATAATTTTCTCACATTCTAATTGTGTAAATGATATCATAGTAACAGTATTAAATGGTAACTAAGTGATTCACCAACAATGTTTCTACGAATGTTCTACTTTAAAGTATGTAAAAAAACTTGTAAGTATTGTATTTGCCTTTGTAGATTCATCAGCAGTTAATGACTCGCTCGGTCTATTATTAACTTCCGTAATCGGAATTTCTTTAAATATGTCTAATGTATTTGCCATTGTATATTTATTATTTATTATGAACGACTACGTTATTTGCAATATATGTATGATGTTCCGCAACGGTTATATTGTAAACAGGTGTGTTTACATCCATTGGAGTGTGTTCGATTGTTTCAACCAATTCCCACTTACCATCGTTTAAAATAGAATCACCAACTGTTAATATTAATACCTCTTCTTGTTGTGATGCCCATGGTTCTTGTGGTAGTAGTGGCGCTAATGCCGCCCACCCACGTTTCGTTAAGATTGGGTGTTCAGGTGTGAATTTTAAATCACTTCCGTTAATGTTATAAACACCAGCGATATCTCCTAATGATATACATGCAGATTCATGCACACCAACATTATGTCTATGATCAATATCTGTTACCTCCCCTGGTTTATATTCTCCAATCTCGTTTGGGTTATCGGATGCAACATATGATTGTACAATATCCCCAATTACAATGTCTTCGATATTTTTAATACTGCCGTTTGCTAAACTGATTTCAGTTCCTTGTAAGAAACAAGTTAGTCCGCCACCACCATCTTTATTATGAACTAATATTCCGTTGGCATAAAAGTTGGGATTATCCTTTACTGAAAATATATATGTTTGAGTATCTATTTCCGGCTGGACTTCTATATTTGTAATTGTAAGTTCATCACCATCAACATGGAATACTGTATCATTAATTTCTATTTGATTAATCACTTCCGGTAACTTATATCGAGATGTTGTCCATTCTGGTTTGAATGATGACAATCCATCATTTACATAATATGGGTGGTCAAATGTACTTACTATTGTAGTTCCATTTGAAAGTGTATATTTAACGAAATCGTTGTGTATTGGTTGAGTTAATTCATATACCTCTTTTGGTTCCTGAATTTCACCATTATGTGACAGTACAGAATCTCCAACTTTAATATTTTCAATTGCGACATCCGTACCATCCGACAATCTAATTAGAGTCCCCGCTACAAAACACAATCCATGGCCATTGTTGTGTACAATAAATGACCCAACAGATGAACCCACAATATATGAATCCAATGATTCAACATCCAGTTTATGTAACGATCCCGTTTCATCATTTTCAAGTAATAATATTTTGTTTGATATAATTGGGATTAAAGTTCCTGTTGTTCCAACTAAAAAATCATTACCCTGTTCAATTTTATATTGACTTTTAAATGACATTTCATTTGAACCGGTATTATAAACTAAATAATGTTTTCCAATGGTAGAATATATATTTTCATTTGTATCCACTTTCAATTCACCAACAACCCCATATGTGGAATTTATATCTAATTCCACGTTAGATTCAACAAGTGAAGATGACAAATATGATCCAGAAGGTAATTCAACCCCACTTGATGACCACACACCAAACACATCAGGATCATCCGTATCTGGTAATCCATTTATAGAAATAGATTTCACAGAATCCCCAATCGATAATGATTGAATGTCAACACCAACATCAGATGAGTTAATTATAACCGAATCAACATATAACCCATCATCAACTGTCGCTCGTAAGAAATTTGCAGTAAGTTGGAAATAGTGTTTATTATGGTATTTTGTAACTGTGTCAGTATCCACAATATAATTTACTTCTGCAATAGTTGGTACATCAAGAAATGAATTAACTTTCCATTGTCCAATGGTTACCATGTCAATATTGGTACCATATACAATACCAACAACTCTGATCCCCGAAACTTTGTTATTGTTTGTTATGTCGGAATTGTTATAATGAAATTTCTCAATTATTTTTGTTTCACTATCATGATGATTTGCTATATAATCAGAAATTCTATCAACCGAAGATGATTCTGAATCACCTATATTAATAAATTCCAACGGAGAATGTGATTCTGATTTTGTTTTTAAAACAAAATCGGGTAACGTATCATGATCGTTAATATTACTTGTTAATGTGTTTGCCGTGTAATCATTTCCTGAATAATAAAATTCGGGAATTGATCCCGTATCTGAGTTGTTGTAAAATAGTTTTTGTACGTTTGATCTTTCTTTACAGTATTCGGAATCGAACAATGCATTTTCATCATACGCTAATCTTAAAATAAATTTAGATGCTGAATCGGTTGGGTAAGTTGGGTATATTCCATGTTGGTCTTCCACTTGTTTAGTTACTGTTGTAATAAAAGTGGCGTCAGTGGATATTGTAGTTTCAAGGAAATCTACAAAATTATCTTGCATTTTTTTGTATATTATAACAAGTTCAGTAATACTGTTTGTTGATAATATATTTATAAAATCTGTAAGGTCAAATCGTGTGGATAGTGTAGAAGTTACAAATCCCGTATCCGTATTTAACTCTAAAATCCTTAGGTTTGATTCTTCATCTTTTATGAAATCAGCTGAAAATAATGTACCTTTCATTTGTTATGTCCTGTTATTATATTCTATTATTGTATATAAATATGATTAAATTAAACTTTATACCTCATTAATCACATTTATCTTATGGTTTTTATTATTAATTATATGAGGATCTTTCGTGGTCTGTACCCATAATTCCCATACAACTCCTCATTCTTTTTTATATCCTCCAATGAAATCCCACTCAAACTATCAACATTACCATTTTCTTCTTTTGTATTTAACAAACACAATGGGTCTGTAAAAAGAAAGTTAGTGTCTTTTACTAATTTGAAATTGATATATGAATCATCATTTTCTATTTTTGATCCATATGAACGAAGGATATATTCCAACACCTCTTTCGATAATAATTTGGCAACCCCAAACTTCATTCTATAATCTCCAGTTTCACCACCCCATTTAGAGAAAAGAGTTTCACCTTTTTTTATGTCAACCAAAGCGAACAATCCAATACCTTGTGTGGTGCTTGGTCGTTGGTATGATTTAATACTTGTATTTAAATAATCAAATGGTGTCATATCAATAAATAGTTAGTTATGTGTAATTTAATATTACACGTTGTATTTTTTAATCCTTTCACAGTCCCATTTAAACCACCGAAGTACTTGGTCCTGTGATGGGTAACACTCTCTTAAAACGTTACCTTTCAATTCTTTTATTTCATCATTTAAGGGTTGTTCAGAACATGTATCAAACACCCATAATTTTTCAGGACATAATCTTGACATAACGTTATGGGTTCCTACGTGTCTATAATGTCCATACTCACCACCTTGATTATGTGTTACAACCTTTACCCAATCTCTTTCCTCTAATACCCTTTCAATTCTTGGGATTAATATTGATTCATTATAAGCGGTGGATGATTTATATGTCTCCCCATCCCAATGTTCCCATTTGGTAACTCCTAACATTTCCATAGCACATAAGAATTCCTTATGTCTTATCAAATGGTTTCCATAGTCTAAACATATAACCTTATATTCACCTTTATGTTTCAATAGTTCTCCACCACCAAACAAGGTTTCATCGTCAGGGTGCGCAACAATCATTAGTTTATTCGGGGGCATAAAATACTTCTATTTTTGGGTGAACCTGTAGAATACTTGCCGGTCTTTCTTTAGTTACATCTTCATTAAAACATTTATTAAGAATGTCTAACTTATCAGGACCATTTGCAATTAATATTATTCTTTTAGATTCTCTTATTGTTTTCATTCCTATTGTGAATGCCGACTTTGGTACTTCCCCCGAATCAATAAAGAATCTACTATTCGCATTGATAGTTTCTTTAGAGAGTTTAACTTTTCTTGTTCTCGAAGTTATAGAAGATCCAGGTTCATTAAATGCAATGTGACCATTGTGTCCAATACCCAAAATGGTTAAATCTAACCCACCTAAACTTTTAATTGTCTTATCGTATTCATTATCAGGAAAATGAATATTCTCTTGATTAATATTGGTATGTAAAAAGAAGTTCTTGGTCATATACATATGGTATGATTCGGGATGTGAATGACCGACACCCTCATATTCATCAAGATTAAATGTCTTAACCCTTGACCAATCACCTTGACCCATAACTAAATTTCGATACATACCAATCGGAGTTGATCCCGTTGGTAATCCTATACTTAATTCGGGATTTTCCTCAATCATTTCTAAAACAATGGAGGCTGTGTATTCCGACAACTCACTGTAATTCTTAAATAGTGTTATCATTTCTAACTAAACTCGGTCGATGATGATACACGAAGACCATCAATTATTTTGTCATAGTATTTTGGGTCATTGAAAAATGTGTCCTGTTCGTTACTCTTGTAATATTCCTCATTTACAGATAAACCATCAGGTTCTCCCCATTCAAACGACATATCTAAAAAGTCTTGAGGGTTTGTGATTTCCTCACCATATTCATCTACAATTCTACCAGATAAAACAAACCCAATTAGTTCGTCTTTGTTGGTGTAATATTTGTTATCGTGGAAATTCCAACAGAACTTCCAACCTCCACTACGTTTACCTAAATGGACACTCATCCCTTTCATAAACATATCCCACGGACTAAACCATTCCCAATCCTTATTAGGACTTATAAATCTAAAACCCCCTTCGATATCACTTGGGTTGAGTTTCATGTTCTCAACTTGAACTGTAAGGATTTTACGTTTTTTGTTGACCTCTTCAGTGGTTGGTATTCTATAAAAATTAGTGCCCATTATCTAATTATTTTAAATGATTTAATTTTGTTACATTTGATACAGATAGTTGTGTCTATCCTACCTCGATGGTAGGAATCATGATCCATTAATTCAACCAAATCACCACCATCTATACACCCACATTTTTGGTCTTGTAAACTACTTTGTCTCAACCAGTGTTTAAGGTTTGGTTCCTTGGTCCACTCTTCTTTAAGGTATGGTATCATATGATTGTATCTTATATCAACAAATATAAATAAAAAATATTGATATATCAAATAAAATCATAAAAAAAACCCCAATTAATTGGGGTTTGGTTTTTTATCTATTTAAAAGGGTTTGTTTCACAAAGTCCCGAATTTCATCTTCATTCATTTGTGATTGTTGTGGTCTTAATGCTCTTGCACCTAACTTATCAATAGAACTAATGGCTCTTTGAACAGACTTGTTAGGGTTAGTACTCATTATCTCAAGTTTAAATTCACCTAATACGGTTTCTAAACCTTTAAGTATTGTTTCATTACTTAATGGGTGATTTTCTCCTGTGTCTGGTTTCGAATCTTTTTCAATATTAACTAACGTTTTACGATCAATATCGTATTTACCATCGAACAACATTGGTTCCGGTAATGTTACAGTTACTTTATTATTAATTACTGCGTCTGTGTTAGTATTTCTGATTTGACGATCATCTGGTGATCTCTTACCATACTTTAGATCGTAATCTATTGTCCAAGTCCACTCACTTACTTTACCTTCATCATCTTTTTTGGTTGCCATACCCTTTAATCCGAAGTCAGTACTTACTAAAACTTCAAAGTCATCTTCAGGTACATCATATTTATCTAAACCAAGTACCTCAGTTTTACCGTAGTTACCAACTTGACTTAGTCTTGATTCTGATGGTACATAATATCTTCTTGAGTACTTACGTCGTATTGCCGTTGTTTTAACATCCGCTATTTCTTTAGGGTCAGACCTTAAAGACTTTGTGGAGTGTTGTAGGAACTCATTTTGTGTGCTGTAAAGTTGTATTGAGTGTGTTGCAAATTCAATAAGTTCGTTGTTAGTTACTGAGAACCTATCCACGTGAGGTGTGATTCGTTTATCCGACTCACCTGATGAGTTAGATTCATTGTCAACATATAGTGGTGGTATACTAAGTTTTTTCATCTGACCTTGAAGTTCTTGATCACCAAATTTATCTCTTAGTACGTCATATAATGTTTTTCTAATTTTAGAACGTGTAGGTACCTTTTTTATGTCTTCATCTGATTTGTAAAAATAATCTTTTTGTGATTTCTCAAGTTCTTCTGAGTCACCATCTTCACCTGGTATCGGATCAACACTTAAGGATGCTCCCGATCTTGATCTTGGTGGTGCAGTTGGACAGTTGTCATTAACAAATTTAACTTTACCATACTTCTCCTTCAACATTTCAACAAGTTGTGGACTTCTCTCCAATAACTCATCCCATTCACATGAAAAAACGATTGGAGTTGTTACACTCTCATCACCTTGTGGTGTATAGTACCAACCAACATGCTCTTCAGCTTCTGTTTGGTCCTCAGTTTCGTGAGGTGGATAAAACATCGGACGGAATGGTTCGTACTGTGAACCTTCTTTCCTTTTTCTTAATGGTTTCTCCGTTGGTATTCCTGTTTTAGATGTTGGGAATTTCTTATTAAGAACCTTTGCTCCTGTCTTAGGATCAATTTTATATTTTTCAATAGCCATCTCATCAACATCCTCTTCTTCAGAATATTCGGTTTTGTAACCTGAGTGTCTAATGTCTGTTAAATTCTCCCCTAAAATTGTGAGGATATCTTTTTTTGTTAACTCTTCCATCTAACTTTTATATATAAATACTTTAATTATGTTAATTGTATTGATTGTCACCACTAAATAAATATCACTTAAGAAAGTTTAATACCTTTATCCAATGGTTTATAAACCAAAACTTTCCCCGCAACCACATGTGCGTGATGCATTTGGATTTATCCATTCAAAACCTTTACCATTTAACCCACCCTTATAATTTAGTTCTGTACCTGCCAGATAAAGTAAGGACGATTTATTAATAATCACATTAAACGACTCTAACTCAACAAGAGTATCCGATTCGGCAACGACATCATCAAAGTCCATCTTATATGAAAGACCACTACATCCACCACCTAACACCCCAACTCGTAAGTTATGTGTGTCAGATGTTATACCCTCTTCAATCATAACTTCGTTTAATTTCTCAATTGCTGTTTTACTAATTGTCACCATAATTTATTATATCATATTTTTCTTTTATCCAAGAAATACCACCGTATTTTCTTATTCTTTTTGATAGTGCATTAACCACAATTTTAAAGTCATCGGGTATTGGAGAGTTCGCTTTACCATATACCATAGTCTGTTGACCTTTATCATATCTAACATTAACCCACTTCTTACCTTTCCTTACCGATATAAATATAAATATAGATCCGTGGTTAAATTGTCCACCCATACAATTTTTCATTATATGTCCTTCCACTTTAAAATCTTCTTCAGTGTTTAGAACTTTTGGTGAGTACTTAACATCACCAATTACAATATCACGTTGGATATATTCTAAAAATTCCTCAGGGAATGCATACCTTATTTTATATCCTCTTGAAAAATATTTCTTTAAACCTTTCCAATTCTCCACCAACCTCTTAAATTCCTCATCGTTAGTTGCAGTATATTTTAACTCAATCCCCGTTTTTTCTAACTTATCCCTTAACTCAAATAAAGAATATAGAGAATGTATTAATGACTCATCATTTAAATCCTCTTTCTCCCAATTGATCATGGTCTTTAACATGTTCTTCTTCTCTCTTTCGTTTTTTAATAGATGGGTAATATTCGTTGGTGGAACTCTATAACAGTGTAAGTGCCAATCAACTTTATTCATATAATCAACATAGTTTTCACCATATAATTTACTGAAGTAGTTTAATGTTTTTATAATGATCGGCATACCCTCTTCATTATTTGTAAGTATACTATTATATTGTCTTGTTTTGATACCATACCCATCTAAGACAGATGGTATGAATTTCCTATCATTTACCTTTAAGAATTTCTGTTTGGGGTAGTCGTTTTGTATATCAAGATAGACCAAATCATGACCTTTAATGTTCTTACAATCCAAATGGAAGTCAACAATCATATCAAACATTGGATCAACTTCAATTTTATTATATCCTTTTGTTCTTAGATAATCATTTTTAATCCTCGGTTGGATAACGTTCCTCATAACCGAACAAGCCTCTTCTATTTTTCTATCGAATCCTATACCCCAACCCTTTTCCTTACCACCTTTATAGAATCCGAACGAAGTCATTTCAGCCAATAGATCAAACCTATTTTTATTTGTTTTGGGTTTTGCAGATTTTAGGTCACCAAAGAATCCTTTGGTGTGGGTATGATTATATACTGTAAAATTTGAGTTTTTAAGATCTAAACTAAGTCTACGTACTGTTTCAACTTCACGACTTAACGTGAATTCTTCTTGGTTATCATCATTAGGTCGTCGATATGTGAAAGTATATTCACTTTCAACCAAGAGGGTGTCACCTGCGTGGTAGATATTAATGTCACATTTTTCGTAACATTTACCCTTATCGGTTTTCCTTAATTGAGTGTGATTAAAGATTCTTTCCATCTACCTAACGTAGATGAAAAAATTGAAATTGTGAAGTCTTTTAAGTGTTAAATTTTAAGGTGAATGTCATTACCCTTTCTTCCCACTTATAATGGTTTGTTGTAACAAAACGGAGTTATCAATTAATATTTCGAATATCTTTTTGGTAATGTAGGATGGTGTACCTTGTTCGATGGACCTCTGACTTACACGATCAAGTATTTCTTTCCTTCTTTCTTTGGACATTTCAGTAATTCCGTTTTCTTTCTTTAACACACCAACTTCAAGAGCAAGGTCAATCCTCATTATAATTGAGTTAAGTATAACCTCATCGGTAATATCAATTACATTTCTAAGTTCATCTAAGTCTTCTTTATATCCCATATTATTTCCAATTAAAACCACAACCCATGTGTCCGAATGTTGACGTTTCTTTATAGATGGGTTGTTTTAAATCTAAAAAGTCAATTATACCTTTAGGTGTTAAGTCGTATCCCTCGATATTAAAAATCTTACCATCACAGTTCACTGTTGATTGTAAAGGTTGGTCATAACCAATTGCATAAGCAAGTGTTACCGTACATTCATTTCCACCATATAATCCTAAATAATCAACCGCAATTCTTCTTGCCATGTACGCCGCAGACCTATCAACCTTAGTGGCATCTTTACCACTAAAAGCACCACCACCTATGGGAACTCTTGGTCCATAGTTATCAACCGCAAGTTTTCTACCAGTCACACCCGCATCAGCATCAAATCCACCGACATTCCAATCACCCGCAGGATTACAATGTAATGATTGTATTTCATAGTTCGGATGGTTCTCTTCAAAGTATTGAACAACTATTTGTTCTAACATATCTTTAGGTGCGTTTTGAAATGAACATACAACCCTAATTTTATTACCGTCAATAGTAACTTGAGTTTTTCCATCGAACGGATAGAAGTTATAAACCACCTTATTTAGTTGACGAGATAAATAATATTCTTGGGGTAACATTTCTTCATTATCATTACAAGCGTAACCAATCATAATACCTTGATCACCAGCACCTCCAGTGTCAACACCTTGTGCAATTTCTGGGGACTGTTTTGCAATATGTATTATCACGTCCTCAACACCTGAAACACGTTTTACTACATCCATAATTTGTTCATCACTTACAACGGTTAGTGAAGTAACCTCACCCGTTATAAAAACCTTACCGTGACCACCCGCAGTTTCAATTGCACATCTTGAGTTTGGATCACCTTCTAAGTAAAGGTCCAAAAGGTTGTCTGATATTCTATCACATAATTTGTCTGGGTGTCCAGGTGACACACACTCTGCTGTTCGTACTTCCATTATTTTACTCTGTTTTCGATAATTATTTATTTGTACGGTTATTCCATATTTGGGTGACTCCCACTATAACCACAATAAGCATGATTGGCCATAAGAAAAGATACTGTAATCTCATTCTATTATTTGGCATTCTTAATATTACTATATCCCATAATATAAGCCAAATAAACCCAATTATAATATAAATTACTAAAAAATTCATTATTTTTGTATTAAGATGTTTTCATAAAAATTATGAACAATCATCTATTAAATTATTTACATATTTTATGGATGATTTAATCAGGGCACATTTCTCATACAATTCACATTCTGAAAATAATTCCATTAATGTAGTTGTAAACAACTCCCCATGATACATCATTATTGTATGGTAATTTTCCGTCAATAGATTAAGATATAAACTCTTAACGGTTGATTCATTTATTTCAACAGGTTCGTCGATACGATTTCTGATCTCTAACATCATTACCCTTATCATTGATGAACCATTTGCATTAATACCGTCCAATATATCTTCCAAATCAACTTTCATAGGTTATTTGTTTCTGAATTTCTTATATCCGTTTAATATTCCGTTGATGTTATCTGCACCAACTGGGTTTGCTGATTGAATAGTCCATTGTGGTAAATCAGTATCATTGTCAATACAATAATCAACCAACCACTTTGCACATTCAAATCCACTCATCTCAGTTCGTTTTTCTCTACGAGATTTACGTTTAGACATTCCAGCCAATACTTTCTCGTTTGCTACATCTTGTCCTAAATCGTGGTCAAATCCAATTGTATGTGGTAATCCATTTACATTTATCCAATCTGTGAATTCATCGTAATTTTTTACCCAGGTAGTTTCCCCATCACCGTAAGTGAATTGAGGTGCATATTGCATCAACCAATCTCCAACGAATGGGTTTCTAATGTCATCTAACCAAAGTAATTTTTTCATACCTTATACAATGTGTAGTTACTATTTTTTGTTTTAAATTTTACGTGGAAATCTCCCTTTTCTGTGATTTCGGTTACTTCCGTAGTTTGCCATGTAAACGAATGATTAAATGGTGACATCAATAAATTATATCCTACTTCAATAAATTTATGTTTTTTCTTGAATTCTCCATTTATGGGATCGTATTCTATCCACAAAACATCATTAGAATACTTGGTTAAATTGTCTCGTTCTCTTACCAACTTCCAATTCGTGTTTTCATTTGGACCTACCAATTCCTTAAACAACTCGTCTAAAGTTAATTCCCCATCATCTAATGTTAGTAATACTTTTGGTTGTGCTCCTGGTATCATAATGTTACTTTTTTTAAGTTTTTATCTTTTAATATCTTATCCCAATAACATACCGACTCTTTCACCCCATTATAGTGTGTCGTCCATTCACATGGGAAGTCTTTTCTCGATTGTTCCAATCTTTCCTGTGTGGTGTTAGATTTGTTCGTACTATAACGATACTGTAACCAACACTCCCAATAGTGGTCCATCTCAGGGGTAACAAATGTCACCGCAATTTGCCACTTAAAGAAAACGAACGACCACATAGGTGACCATTCAAACCTATAATCACCAAATTTAGTTTTCCATCCCAAAGGAACAAAATCAAAACCAATTGTCTTAGGTATTGCACTTAAAGAACCTGGTTTTTCTTTATTCTTTACCCATCTTCTTGGAAAAAAATACGGAGTTCCTAACGCTATTTTACCTATATAAAGTTTGGGTGTTGGTGGTTTAAATGGGGAATTATAACTCCTCATCCACTCAAACCTTTTTGAAAAGTGTTTCATAATGTTACTTTTTATTTAACTGTTTAAATATATTAAATACGGTTTCAATACTCATACATTCGGAATCCACTTCTATGGTACACCCCTCAGTATGTTTAAATGTCAACTCACCAAACCCGTGATTACCACTCCACGATATAACTTTAGTGTTGTCATCCTCGAATGTTATTTCGGCGGATGTTATTATTGTTTCTTTTGTTTTCATAATGTTACTTTTATATTACCTGTATCTTTTGTTACTAAATGAACGCTTGAGTCAACTGTTATATTACTCCTTGTTTCATCTGCTTTCCAGAATTCATGTCTAATTACCTGAATTATATCATACGCTTCTCTACAAGATTCATCAACTTTTACATTATGTATTCCCCAGCTTCCATTTCTTCCTACTGTATAATCCTGAATTAGATTATTTCTAACTTCAGTAAGTTGGGTATCAACATTATCTCGTATTTTATGGAACTTTGTATAATCGGTAGATAACTTAACATCTTCTAATTTCTTCCACTCATGTTCCTCGTTCCACATTTTATTCTTAACACTACCAGCGATGAGGGCCTTTCCCTCCTTTATATCAAGAATTTCTCCTTGTGAAGTTCTATCGCCTATTGTTGGTTCTCTATCTGGTCTACATACATTATACAAATTCTTTTCAAAGGACGGGTGTTCTTTTATTACACCAAATTGTCCACTTCCTATTCTTGAATAAAAGTCTAACGCTTTTTGAATCAATTGTAATTGATTGTTGTTTACTTCTAATGTTGCCATATATCTAATTTTTTGTACATTCTATTACTTTAAAAGTAAACCTATTTGTTTCTTCTCTTTTGATTCCTGCACATAATATGGTTCGAATAAATTCTTCAGCAGTTTCTTCTGATTTAAAATCTATTGGAGTGGTATAGGAATCACCCATTCCTATTATTGTTTCACTTACGTATTTCTTATAAGGTACTAATCCCATGAATTTCTTCTTTTCATATATTCTGAAGTAGGGTTTACGTGGAACCCCCAATTCATTAAAATATTGATTATGTTGTATAAAGTATTTCTCCATGGTTTATATTTTCTCTAATCTATATACTATTAGTTTGTTTTTCGATGTTAATTTAAACTGAGTATCTTATAAGTTTTTACCTGAAGTGTTTACTTCAGTTATATTAACAACCTTACCTTCTCTAAAACCTTGTAAAGCCAAATCAATAGTTTCTGTTTGTACTGTAATTGTTTCTGATTCTGAAGTTATTTCAGAAATGTATGTAATTGCAAATGTTTTCATATTATTTTATTGTGTTTCTTTTTAACAAATCAATCAATAAACGTAGGTCTACAATACCTGTAAATGATATGGATTCGAAATCAAATACCTCAACACTCCACTTATCATCTTTTATTTCATCATCGGAGTTTGTAATTAAACAAATATCCCCAATGTACAATCTATAATAATAAAAGTCATCATCCCCCGTTTCTTCAAAGGGTACATCTATTTTAACAAATCCCAAACCCACCAAATCAAATTCTTTTATACCATGATTTATAAATGGGTTATCAATATTAAAATTTTCCCTATTTTGTTCTTGTGTTTCTTCAGTAATGTCCATAATTAAAATATAAGGATTTTTTTTGTTAAAGTCAAATAATTATAGATATGGGAGTAAGAATTAATGAAATGTTTTTTAATGCAGAATACATGACCACACCTGAGGAGATAAGTCAGGGGATGATGGGACGTAAAAGTCTCGACGGTTGTATGGTTTTTAATATGGGTAAGGGTCACCACCGTTTTTGGATGAGGAGATGTTTAATACCGTTAGATATTGTATTCGTTAATAACAACAGAATAACGGGTATACACCACGATTGTCAACCATGTGACGTTGACTGCCCTAAAAGATATTCGGGTATCGGAGATCATGTGGTTGAGTTCCCATCAGGAACGTGTAAGTTCGAAAGTTTTAAGGTTGGTGATAGAGTTAATCTTTATCAGGGATACTATGAGAACCCTCTTGGATAAATGTATAAGGAACTTTAGGTTTGATTTTTTGGAATACCCAAAAATAAGAATGGTACTTTCTTGCGTGGTGTTGCTGTGACCACTTAATCCCATTAAAAGCATTCACTCTAACATTTGAAGTTAGAACAAACATATCTTTTGGATAGAATCCAAGTGAATGTGCCATATTCATAATCATAACATGTGTGAAGTGTTGTTTACCGCCAGATACAGTGTCTTGACATTTCATTACCACAAAACCACCTTTCACTGTAATCCTATATAATTCCTTCAAGGTGTTATAGTAATTGGTTTTTAGGTCTGCATAGGTTCTATACCCTTCAAACCGTTTAGCCATAATTGAACTACCTTCTTTATTCTCTTTGTACTTCCTACCCGCAATAATAAATGGTGGATCATACATAATTGCTGACATAGACCCATCCTCGAATGGTAAATTCTCTGAGTTCGCCTTTAAAACGTTATCGTAGTGTGGGTGTAAATCTGTTTTGTGTGTTGGATCCGGTAAATCTTTCCAAAAGTTACCTTTAGAATATGTACAATCTAAATCAAACTTCTCAATCTTATAGAGATGCATAATATTACTTATTGTTTCAATATTCGAAGTGTAAACACTCTTTACCATCTTAAAATCTTTGTGCATTTCTCCCATGTCTATTTCATTTGTTGTTAAAATATACATAAAAAATATGACAAAAAAAACCCCCATCGTAAAATGGAGGTAAATGTTTTTATTTTAGGTCGTAACCAAGGGTAACAACACCCTATTTTATTAAAAACTTTATCTGGCGTAGACTTGATTTTTTGATATTTATTAGTTATAATAATGTAAAGATATCATTATCTTTCGAATAAACAAAAAAATATACTAAAAAATTTCTATTATGGGATGCGGATGTAAAAAAAAGAATCAACCTGTTACTACACAACAAACAACTAACACACAATCGACCACTACACAAACAAGTGCGTCAAGTCCAGTTGTTGTAACAATTGAGGAAACAACAGAATCGTAAGACTTACGATAATATTAAATAAAAGGAACTATCAACCTACATTGGTAGTTTTTTTTGATTAAACTAATATATATAGAAATATATACTAATATGAAGAAAGCAAACACTAAATTAACAACTGTTAACGTAATTGCGGATACGTACAAACAATTTAAAATTAATACAATCGAATCTGATGGTGTTAATTTTCAAAAGTTGGTTAACAGAACACTTGACCTTTACAATACAGATGAGAAATTTAAAGACCTGATAAACAATCACACAGTATTAGCTGTGAGTGGATCAAGATTCTAAAATAGATGAAGAAGAAAAAGATTTTATTACTTTCTGACGACATGAGGATGACATCAGGTGTTGCAACAATGTCAAAAGAATTTGTTTTAGGTACTGTCCATAAATTTGATTGGGTACAACTGGGTGCGGCGATCAAACACCCCGAAGCGGGTAAGATCATCGACCTCAATGATGATATCAGAAAAAAAACCGGTGTTGAAGATGCTAACGTGAAAATATATCCCAACATCGGATATGGTGACATCTCACGATTAAGACAACTAATTGAATTAGAGAAACCTGATGCAATATTACATTTCACTGATCCACATTATTGGCAGTGGTTATATGATAACGAACAAGAAATAAGAAATCAAACACCAATACTCTATTATCATATATGGGATGATTTACCCGATCCACATTACAACAGGAATTATTATGAGAGTTGTGATTGGTTAGGTTGTATTTCCAAACAAACATATGGTATTGTTAGTCGTGTTGGTAAATCGACACGTCAGTCAACACATCAACCACTTAAGAATTGGCAAGTGTCTTATGTACCACATGGTATTAATATTGACACTTACAAACCGGTTGAGTCTGATGACGAAATGAAAAAGTTTGTTCATGGTGATAAGGAATATGATTTTGTATTATTCTATAACAATAGAAATATTAAAAGGAAACAACCTTCGGATGTAATATATTCTTATAGGTTATTCTGTGACTCATTACCTAAAGACAAATCGGATAAATGTTTACTCTTAATGCATACATCTTCCGTTGATAAGAATGGAACTGACTTAGTTGCTGTTGTAAATGAACTATGTGTTGATTACGATGTGAAGTTCACCAATGAGAAGTTTGACCAATCTAAATTGAATCGAATGTATAATATGGTTGACTGTACCATTAACATTGCAAACAATGAGGGTTTTGGTTTAACCACCGCAGAGAGTGTAATGTCAGGAACACCAATCATTGTAAATATAACCGGTGGTCTACAGGACCAATGTGGTTTTAAGTTAGATGGTAAGTACCTTACTGAAAAGGACTACGTAAAAATAGGTTCATTACATGATAAGAGAAAGTGGTCTGAAGATTCAGATCTTACTTGGGGTGAGTGGGTTAAACCTGTGTGGTCATCATCCACAACATTAAACGGTTCACCTAACACACCTTACATTTTTGATGATAGAATTAATCATTATGATGTGGTAGACTCAATCAAAGAAGTATACGAATGGGGAAGAACAGAGAGAAAGAGAAGAGGTCTTATTGGACGTGAGTTTATGATTAAGAATTTTTCAAATAAAACTATGTGTGATTCTTTAACTAAAGGTATTAATAATACGTTTAAGAATTTTAAGAAGAAACCAAAATATCAATTACATAAGATAACATGAGTAAACCAACATTATTATTTAGAGGACCAGTAAAGACTTTAAGTGGGTATGGTTCACACTCAAGAGACCTATTGAAATCTCTTTACGATATGGATCTTTTCGAAATTTACATTGACAGTTCTAATTGGGGATCAACACCAATGACTGCGTTGGAACCAGAAAATAATCTATTTCATTTGTGGATTAATGAAAATATAATTTCACAAACAATATCACAACCCGACATTTATGTTCAGGTTACAGTACCCAATGAATTCAAAAGAGTTGGTAAATATAATATAGGGATAACTGCCGGTATTGAAACAACGGTCGCATCCAAATCATGGATCGACGGTTGTAATAGAATGGATAAGGTTATAACCACATCAACATTTTCTCGAGATGTTTTATTACAAACAGTTTATAATGAAAATGACAAAGTAAGTGGTAAGTTATTAAAACAACATAAGATCGAAGTACCACTTGAAATTCTACATGAAGGTGTGGATACGTCTATCTACAATAACATACCCAATGATTTTAAATTAGACATTAAAGAAGACTTTGCATATCTTTTTGTTGGTCATTGGTTAACGGGGAAAATTGGTCAGGATAGAAAAGATGTTGGGATGTTAATTAAATGTTTCTGTGATTCATTTAATGATGTCGAAGATCGACCATGTTTAATTTTAAAAACATCAAGTGCAACCTTCTCAGTTAAACAAAGAGAATATCTTAGTGCTAAAATAACAAACATCACTAAACATTATACCAATCCACCATCTATCTACTTATTATTCGGTCAACTTACTGACGGTGAAATGAATGGTTTATACAATCACCCCAAAGTCAAATCAATGGTTACGATAACTAAAGGTGAGGGTTATGGTAGACCACTTCTTGAATACACAATGACAGGTAAACCTGTAATAGCATCGAATTGGTCAGGACATAAGGATTTCTTACCTATGGACAAAGCAATAATGATCGGTGGAAAGTTAACTGAAGTCGACGAGAGTGCAACAAATGATTTTATCTTAAAGACATCCAAATGGTTCACCGCAAATTATGGTGAGGTTATAGAAGTTTTTAAAATTGTATATAGAGATTATGAAACCTTCCTTGACAAATCCAAATCACTAAGAGAAGATAATGTAGAAAACTTCTCAATAGAATCGATAACAGAAAAGTTTAAATTAATAATGGAACCCTTGTTAGTTACAAAACCAAAACAAGTTAAATTGAATATACCCCAACTCAAAAAAATAGAGAAATAATGAAAATATTAATTACAGGTGGTGCAGGTTTTATTGGAACTAATCTTATTAAAAGATTATTGTTCGAACAACATGTTGTACATTCATTAGATAACTACGATAGTGGTTTGAAGGAGAACGAAGTTGATGGTTGTAATTATCATACGGGTGATATACAATCCGTCGGTCTTATGGATAAAGACTTCGATTTAATATATCATTTAGCCGCGTTATCAAGAATACAACCATCATTTGAAAATCCAACAGACACATATGAAACTAATGTAACCGGCACTCAAATGGTCTGTGAATTTGCAAGATCTATTGGTGCTAAAATAGTTTACGCCGGATCATCATCAAGATGGCACGACCCCTACCAATCACCATACGCATGTTTTAAACATCTTGGTGAGGAAGTATTAAAAATGTACCGTAAGGTTTATGGTTTGAACTGTGAAATTGCGCGTTTCTATAATGTTTACGGACCAAACGAAATCGTCAATGGTAATTGGGGTGCAGTAATTGGAATATGGAGAAGACAGGTAAGAGATGGTGAGAAAATTACAATAGTTGGTGATGGTGAACAGAGAAGAGACTTCACACATGTTATTGATATTGTGGATGGTCTTTATAGAATAGGACAGTCAGATGAATCACATGAAGATGCGTGGGAATTAGGAAGTGGTTTAAACTATTCAATCAATGAGGTCTATGATATGTTTAAGGAAAAATTCTGGGTAGAATCAAATTATATACCTGACCAAAAAGGAAACTATCGTGAAACCCTTCGTGAGAATAACGATATGTGTGAAAGATTAGAGTGGGAACCTAAAGATCGATTAAAAAACTATATATATTCACTATGAAAATAAGTTATGCAATTACAGTGAAGGATGAATTTATTGAGATTCAAAGACTTATTGACCATTTACTTAAACTTAAAAGGTCTCATGATGAAATTGTAATCTTATATGATCAAAAAAATGGTGATAATGAGATTGCCAATTACCTAACAAAATTAAATAAATTACCTAACGTCCAATTTTGGAGGGGGTATTTTGAGGGTGACTTCAGTGTATGGAAAAACAAGTTAACTGAGTATTGTTCAGGTGATTACATTTTTCAAATCGATGCAGATGAGAAACCTAACACTAAACTAATAAATATTTTACCAGATATAATTGATATGAATCCCGAAAACGAGGTCTTCTTAGTTCCTCGTGTTAATACTGTAGATGGTTTAACCGATGAACATATCAAAAAGTGGAAGTGGAATGTTAATGAGGATGGTTGGGTTAATTGGCCCGATTTTCAGTGGAGGGTATGGAAAAACATCCCAACAATTAAGTGGGTTAATAAGGTACACGAAAAGTTGGATGGTTTTAAAACTTTCTCACCATTACCTGAGGTTGAGGACTTTTCTTTATCTCACCCCAAAGACATTAAACGTCAAGAAAGACAGAATAAATTTTATAACGATTTGATTAATGGACATTAGTTTAGTGTTAGCGGTTTATAACAATCTCAATTATACAAAAGATTGTTATGATAGGATCAGAGAAATCTATCCTGAGGCTCCCTTGGTTATTAGTTGTGGTGGGTCGACAGATGGTACCTTATCATGGTTGGAGTCGTTGGATGATCATTTTTTATCTTACATGCACGATGATGATAAACTATGTTTTTCAGACAATTATAATTCAGCAATCAAATTAGTTGATACAAAGAAGTTGGTGCTCATACATAACGATATGGTTATTGGTGAGAACTTCCTCGAAAACCTTTCAGGTCTTATAGATGAGAAGACCCTTCTTTCATACACAACAATTGAACCACCAATCTTTAAAGGACATAAAAGAGCCGGTAAAGTTATATTGGATTTGGGTTCTTCATTCCATGACTTTAAATATAATTTATTTAACCAATATGTTGAAAGAGTTAAAGAAAAGAAAACACTTGTAAATGGTGCTTCATTCTTTATGTCAGGTCATAAAAGTATGTTTGAAGACGTTGGATTCTTTGATGGATTTTCTTTTGATCCATTCTTTTGTGAAGATGATGATTTCTTAATACGCGCAAAACTAAAAGGTTACAAATTAAAGACAACCGAATGTGCTGTCACGTATCATTTTGTTTCCAAAACAAGTAGAGTATTAAGAGCGTCTGAAAGTAAACTTAGTGAACATAAAAACATAAGAAACTTTATAAGGAAATGGGGTATACCTATTCCTGTGTTTAATGAGTTGTACTATTGGGAAGATGAAATATTCAACTACAACACGTTTACGATGGGTCTGACGACACGCAACGATAGTAAACTATATAATGTAGAACCTTACTTCGATAAGATCGATTTAGGGACGATTCCTGAGGATTACATATCAAATGAACAACCCAATACCAATTATGATCTTAGATCTAAATTCATACTTACCGACTTGGTTGATGTTATGATAACAGAAACCGGTCCGTTCACGGATGAAGATCTTTATACTATAAACAAAATCCGATTATCAATTCCTCACTATGAAGTAGGGGAATATCAAATCGGAAATATGTTAATTGATATTAGAAAGAAAGTTTAATCTTTCGATATTAACCTAAAAAGTATATTGTATTGGTCTTTTGTTTTACCAGCATCTTTTAAATCATCTTTACTGATCACAGGATGTTCTAATTCAATATCCTTCTGTAAAAGTGTTTGGTATTCATTAAGAAACTCAACATACTTAGGGTTTTTAATCTCTTCAGTACCCTTACCTTTTTTCTTTTCAATTGTTGGACTGATTTGAACACCACCCTCTTCGGTTGGTTCACCATATTTGGTGATTAGTTCATTTCTTAATCCATCAACCTTCTTTCTCTCCGCACTAAGTTTTTCTGAAAATTCAGAAAGTTCGTACTTTAAAAGAATTGAAAGTGGTTGTTTATTGAAACCTTCATATACAACTTCTTCTGTTTGAGGGTTTTTAAATCCATTTATCTCAGCGTCTAACTGTAGAATTTGGTCAATTGTTAAATTTGTTACTGCCATTTTGTTATTAATTTTATTATAATATAAGGTTTATTATTTTAAAAATCAAGTCTTTTTTATAAAATCGTGTAAATTCCATACATTATCATTAGTCCAATCCAAATGATTAGTGCTTTTAGGTATGTTAAGAACCCTGTATGGAAATATTTTTGTCCTATTGGTAAACATTTATGTGCTGGAGATATCAGGTAACCCGAGTACTCCAAAGTAAAAAATAATACAAAGTATTCTACCCCAAAGACCACTGTTAGTAGACTAACAATACTTGCGTACTTAGCCGACGAACCCAATACGAAAGAGGATAGAAACCCTAACACCGAAACAACAAGAATATGTTTTGGGTCTGAGTATTCTCTAATTATAAGTTCAATATCATCATAATAATAATTTGTGATATTACCTAAGATGATAACACCTGCGACTATCCATAGTAATTCACCATTCACATAACCATAAAGTTTTTTCCAACTGTTTGAATACTGTATTAGATAAATTGTAAAGACACTGAATGCTTCAAAATAGTAATTGGTGAAACATGAAACTAAGATCGTTAATAAAAATGGTATAACCACAAAAACAACGTTTCTCCATTCAACAGGTTCATCACTTATCTCAATATCAATCTCATCGTCCTTCAATGTTATTATGTAATATGCAATGTACAAACCACTAATTAGAAGTAACGGCCAAACGTACCCCATAAACTCATTGTAAGTCAAACCAATAACCGCCATTGGAATAATGACCGACTTCTCTAATGGTGACCATAAGTAATAATGGTGAGTTGCTAAGTAATCAATGATCCCGAACTTCTTTCTTTTCTTATTATCAATAGGTGCAATACTATTCAGTAGACTCGCAGATAATGCAACCCTACCAGGTATTGGTAGTACACCACCAAAAAGAGAAATTAAGAACACCACCATCTTCTTTGACTTCACATTCTTAGCTAACCATCTAAAGATGTCCGATAGGTACCCTCTTTCTTTGAGGATACCCGTTACGAACATTATAAATGTAAGATTATAGGCAAAACACCTCCAAAGAAAATATCTTTTAATTCATACTGACCTGTTTTAGTTATTTTTTGATATTCTTCAACACCCCAAGACGATACTATACATAGCAAATAAGCGTAA
>Ga0209702_10003316_pt1 | contig 25623 bp, 23 predicted proteins | sample FRY01_FD_187210 | JGI IMG/M metagenome (GOLD analysis project Ga0209702, IMG submission 187210) | Freshwater microbial communities from Lake Fryxell liftoff mats and glacier meltwater in Antarctica - FRY-01 (SPAdes) (version 2) | ecosystem: Environmental > Aquatic > Freshwater > Ice > Glacier... | reverse complement strand
GATTTCGCCTGAGTAACGCAAAGTAACCATCGAAAACCGCAACTCGGCCTCCAGCACTTCCCAGCCACACTCCCTGCGTAAACCACCCACTTGCTCCTCATTTTGGGCAGGCTATGGGATGGCTGTGAATCCAGAAAGATCGCAATCTGGGCTGAATTGTAGCTGGGCACCAGTCCTGGGCGGTTGAGCACATCCTCATACTCTAACAGCAACGCGGTGGACAACCCTGCACGGAAACCGCCAAGCGCCAGACGCCTCAAAACTGCGTTTGATGCCCCGAACACCGAGCGCAGGCCGGAAACGAGGATGTTGGTGTCGAGAACGACGAGCATGGAGAGTTGTGCGGTTTCGGATTCATTCACCGCGCTCCATCGCCACCAAGGTACTCAGCGGCATTCCTTCCGGTTGAGCGCCTTAGATGGCCTGGGCACGCGCGAGAAAGTCTGGCTGCTGTGGCTGACGGCTCAACTCTGGTTCACTCCGCACTTTCGCGTATGCGGCATCACTTTGGTTTGCACCGTACGCGAGAAGCGTTCGTCTGTTGGGCAGAGTTTTATTCGTGCTGGCTCTCATGGGGCCAAGCTATGTCGTCAGAGCCTTCTGGCAATCTGTTGGTTTTCATCTTCATCCGGCCCGCTAGTATGACTCCATGCGCCTCCTCGCCGTACGACTCCAGAATCTCAACTCGCTCAGCGGGACGCATGAGGTGCGCTTCAATGAGGCGCCGCTGAGCGCTGCGGGCGTGTTTTTGATCACGGGGCCGACGGGCGCAGGGAAATCGACGCTGCTGGATGCGATGACGCTGGCGCTGTATGGCCGCGCGGCGCGTTACGGCAATGACAAGGCGGATGAGATGATGAGCCGACACACGGCGGAGTGTTTTGCCGAAGTGGACTTTGAAACGGGCGGTCGCAAGCTGCGCGCGACGTGGCGGCTGGGGAAGACGAAGAGCGGCAATCTCAAACCCGTGCAGCGCACGCTGGCAGATGCGATCACGGGCGAGATCCTCGCCGACAAGGGGCGCGAGATGGACCCAATGATCGAATCGCTCACCGGGCTGGACGCGCAGCGCTTCCTGCGGTCCGTGCTGCTGGCGCAGGGGCAGTTCGCCGCGTTCTTGAAGGCGAAGCCGAACGAGCGGGCGGAGCTGCTCGAAAAGATCACGGGCACGGAAATCTACAGCGATCTGTCCGTGCTGGCCTACAACACGCACAAGGAGAAGGAGTCTGCGGCGGCCCTGCTCAAAGAACGTCTCGGTGCCGTAACGGTGCTGGACGGCGAAAGCCGCGCAAAACTCGAAACCGACCTCACCGAGGCCGAAACAACCGCCGCACGTCTCCACACCGAAAGCCAGGCCTCAACTCAACAACTGCACGCGCAACGCGAGCACGCGATCATCGTCGCCGAGATCACCAAGCTCACCGAATCGGCCCGCGGGCAGAATCAATCGCAGGCAGACCTTTCCACCGAGGTTTCCAAGACCCAATCCGCCGTCGATGAAGCGAAGCAGCAACGCACTCAGCGCGAGCCCGTGTGGGAACAAGCCGCCGGCATGGCGGCGCAGAGCGAGCAGTTCGAGCGGCAACTCGGCGAGAGCCGCGCGATGTATCTAACGTGGGCGAAGGAGCATAAGGACGCCACCGCCCGACGCGAAACCGCCGAGAAGGCACTGACAGCGCACCTTGAAGCCACGCAGGCTCTTGAAGCATGGCTCAAGCAAAACGCGAGCGATGCGGAGCTTGGTGATGCTTTGCCGAAATTACGCGCGGCGGTGCGCGAGTGGCGCGCGGCATTTGAAAAAATCGCCGAGGGCCGAAAACGTCATGCGGAGGCGGTGACGTTGAATCAGCGACTCCACGAAGCGGAAACGCAGGCGGTAGCTTTGACGAAACAAGGTGCGGAAGGAGCTGCGAAGGCCAAAAAAGAGCGTGCGGAGCTGGAACGACTCACGAAGACGATTGAGGCGCAACGCGAGCTGACGCGCCATGCGGAACAGGTGGCTGGTTTTGACGAGCATCGGCATGATTTGAAGTCCGGCGCGGCATGCCCGCTCTGTGGAGCGCTGGAACATCCGTTTGCGCAGGCGGAGACGAATTTTGAATCGCAGCTTCAAGCCGCACGGAAGCTCCTCAGGGGAGTGCAGCAGCAGTTCGAGAAAGCGAATCGTGATCTGACCGCGCTGGAGCGTGATCTGGCGAAAAACGAGGCAGAGGTGGCCGCAGAGCAGAAGCGTATCGCGGAGACGAAGAAGCGCGTGAATGAGTTGCAAGCGCCATCGGCTGATGTCATTGAGCAGTGGAGTGCGGAGGAGGAGAAGGCGCGAAACGCAGTCAAATTGGGAGTGCCGACGAGTCGTCGGCTTGCAGAAGCGTTGTTGGGCGACGAATCGTCGCCACTCCATGTCGAGCGCGAAGTCGATGCTCTGGACAAACGCGCGGTCGCCTTCACCAAGAAACAGCAGGAAGCCACGCAGAAGCGTGGCGAGCGGCAGAAGATCGAGGCCGACATCCAGCTCGCGCAGCAGGAGGAGACTGCGAAGACGAAGCGCCTGGAGGAGTTGAAAGCCGAAGGCGTGATGCTGCGGACGAAGGCGGACGCCTTGAAGGCGCAGTTGAGCGAACTGCTTGGTGGCAAGACACTAGTGGAGGATCGTCAGCTCCATGAAACCCGCGCTTCAATAGCGGAGAAGGTCTGGCGCGAAGCGGAAACGAAACTGAGCACGCTGCAAACCCAGATCGTGGCGACGACGGCGAAGCTGGAGCAGCTTCAAGACCGCCGACAGCCGTTTGCAGGGCAGAACGTGCTCGGCGCGGAAGCGTTGGGCGCGCTGGAGACGAACGCGAAAACGTTGAACGATGCTTTTGCCACCAAGCGCACGGAACTCGGCTCGCTGGAGCAGCAAATTCGCAACGATGACGACGCACGGAAGCGTCGCGATTCTGGCGGAGTCGAACTACAGGCGGCTGAGGCCGAAGCGCTGCGCTGGGGGCGGCTGAAAGAGCTGATCGGCTCGGCGGATGGCGCGAAGTTCTCGCGCTTCGCGCAGTCCCTCACGCTGCGGCAGCTCATCAGCTTGGCGAACGAGCATCTGAAGACGCTGGCGGAGCGCTATCGCCTCATGGCCGCTGACGGCGACGAACTCGACCTGCGCATCGTCGATCTCTATCAAGCGAACGTGGATCGTCCGATGGAAAGCCTCTCCGGCGGCGAGAGTTTCCTTGCGAGTTTGGCACTCGCGCTCGGTTTGAGCGAACTGGCGAGCCGACATCACCCGATCGACTCACTCTTCATCGACGAAGGCTTCGGCAGTCTCGATGCAGAAACCTTGGAGATCGCGATGAGCGCGTTGGAGAATCTACATTCAACCGGCAAGACCATCGGCCTCATCTCGCATGTGGAAGCGATGAAGGAACGCATCACCACGCAGATCCGTGTCGTGCGCGGCGCGGGTGGCACGAGCAGGATTGAGGTGGTGGCGTAAACTGAAACTCACAACGCTTCACGCACACGGACGGGGCAGCCACCGACGTCTTAAAGCTCGTAACTCAGGGGTGAACGATTTCTGGGTCTCCTGCACGATGGAACGATTTGAAATCATCCATGTTGAGCGTGTAAAGCTTTGTGGCTCCGGCTTTGCGGGCGGCGATGAGATGGAGGAAGTCGTAGATGGCTCCGCCGCGCACGCCACGACGCTGTGACTCATCGAAGGCATCGAGAAGATCGGACTCGCTGAGTTCGATCATGCGCAGCCTCGGGGCCATCTGCTTGCGCAGGATTTTAGCCGCATCCTCCGCTGAGATACGGATGGCGAGTCTGCCGCCAGTCAGTGTGCAAAATGTCTCCGTGAGAGCATGGGGGCGGGCGTGGAATTTTTCCGCAAGCAAGAGCCGACGGCAGGCGGCATGGTCAGGATCACCGCCATCCAGCGCGGCGACCAGCACGGAGGTGTCCACTGCATGCTTCATTTGCGCAGACGGCGTGAGGTGACGCGCTCCGTGGCTTCATCCCGTCCGGCTTTGATGGCGCGAACGATGTCACCCCGCTTGCGCGGTGGACCACCAAGAATGATGGGAAAGCCATCGCGCATCTCGATTCGCACGTTCTCAGGCTCGGGGGCCACTTCAAACTTGCCGGACATGGCTTTGACGCGCAGCCGCGATCCTTCGTGCAGGCCGAGCAGATCGCGCACGGACTTCGGGACCACGAGGCGGCCCGCTTTGCCAAGAGTGATGGTCGATGTCATGTGGCCACGATGACCGGGCGGGCGATTCCTTGCAACTGAGAACTCCAGCGCTCTCAGCTACACCCACATCGCCTCCAACCGCTTCACGCTGACGGGCTGGGCGGTGCCGAGTTCTTGGGCGAAGACTTGGACGCGGTATTCTTCCATCATCCAGCGGAAGGTTTCGTGCTGGGATTTGGGGATGTGGGACGGCCAGCCGTCGAAGTCGGCGATGAGGTTGTACTTATCGATGTCTTTGGCGGGATTGGCGAGACAGCGTTCGTTGCGGACCTGGATGGCTTTCAAGTAGCGCGGGAGATGCTGGAGCTGCTCATGCGGTGTGGTGGCGAGGAGATCGGCGGGAATGAGGCGGGCGAGGTCGGCTTCGAGGCCGGGGTAGCGCTTCGGCAGCGTGAGGAGCTTTGCGCGGAGGACGTGGACCTGCGTGAAGAGTGCCTTCACGCGATGGGTGACAACGGGGAGATCGTGGCGGACGGTTTCGCAGAGCTTGAAGAAGCGTTTCTCGGTGAGCGGAAAGACGGGCTGCAGGCGCAGCATATGCGCTAAGATGTGCTCGTGGGCCTGCTGGGCGAGATTTGACATCGGCGCTGCGGCGGGGGGGGCGAGCTGGTAGAGTGCGGCCTGGAAGTTACCTGATTGCTGCGGCTTCGCGGGCGCGCTGCCGAGGCTGCGGAGTTCTTTGGGCAGCCAGACGAGATCTTTGGCGAGCGTGTTTTCGGCGAGTCGACGAATGGCCGCAGGTGTGCCGCGTGCGGCTTCGGCGGAGGTGCGGAAGAGGCGGACGTCGATCTCGCCTTCGCGCAAGTCGAGGCCGAGGTAGCCGAGGATCGGGGTGCCGTTGAGTTCTTCGACGACGATGGTTTCCGGCAGGTCGCCGAAGGACCAGGACTTCAAGGCGAAGCGTTCGACGCGGGGCAGGAGCTTCTCCCAGGCATCGGAGGGCAGGTCCTGCTTCTGCATGCTGCTGCGGATGCTGTCGAGATCACGGCTGGCGGCGATGACGGTGTTCTTGTTCGGGTCGAGCACTTCGACGCGTGGCTGCAAATGCGCGGGCAGGCTTTGTGGCGGCCAGTCTTCGGCGCGTACCTGAATGCGGTAGTGGCGCGTGATGAAATCGGCGAGCGCGACGAGGAAGTCTTCGCGACCGGGATCGAAGGCGGTGGCGATTTCGCGTGCTTTCGGATCGATGGGCATCAACTGGCGGCGGATGACCTTTGGTAGCGCGCGCAGCATGACGTTGGCGAGTTCTTCGCGAATGCCAGGCACCATCCACTGCACCTGACCGCTGGTGAGATGTACGGCGAGCTGCGCCGGCACGCGCACGGTGACGCCGTCGGTTTCCTCACCGGGCAGGTAGTTGTAGGTGATGGGCAGCGCGGTGTTGCCGAGGGCGACCTGATCCGGGAACATCTGCAGATCGGCCTCAAACTCCTCGCCAGCGGTGAGATCCTGCTCGGTGGCGCAGAGGAAATTGGGCTGCTCGTCGAGGTGCTCTTTGACGAGGCGATTGAGGTCATGGATCGATGAGACGTTTTTGATGCGCTCGTCGTAGAAGCGGAACAGGCGCTCTTCGATGGCATAGACGCGATTGCTGCGCACGCGGGTGAGCATCGTTTCGATCTTCTGCCGCAGCTTGTTGTTGTGCGCGTAGAAGCGCAGCGTGATGGGCACCTCCTGGCGGTCTATGAGAGCGGCGCGGATGAACATCTGCGTGGCGGCGACGGCATCCACCTTGAGGAAGTCGATGTGCTGGCGCTTTACCTCCAGGCCGTGAATGAGCACGCACTGCGTGACGAGGATGCGGCCGGATTTGAGATTCCACTGCGGCTCGCTGTATTTGAAGTGGCAAAGATGTGCGCCGAGTTCGGCGATCCAGTTCGGATCGATCTTCGCCAGCGTGCGCGCGAAGAGCTGCGAGGTCTGCACGATCTCACCGGCGACGATCCACAGCGGCTGGCGGCCTTTGTCCTGGCCGGGCTTGCCCTTGCTGTTCTTGTCGCGGCGCTCGTAGAGGTTCGAGCCGGGGAAGACGCACACTTCGCGATTGCCGCCAGCTTTGTAGAGGTTGCGCTCCTCCTTCATCGCGATGTGCCCGAGCTGCGCGGCGAGGATGCTACGATGGATGGCGTCGTCCAATCGTCTGTCTGTATCTGCGTTCTCTGCTCCTCTGCCTCTCTGCGGTGAAGTCGAGCTGACTGGACGTTCGCTTTTGCCGCTGAGGGGCGGAGAGGCAGATGGGGCAGAGTCGATGGCTCTTAAATCATCGCTGAAGGAATCGCAGAGCTGCTTCCAGACATCGCGCCATTCCTGCATGCGGGTGAAGGAGAGGAAGTTTGATTTGCAGAATTTGCGCAGCGCATTGCGCGAGCCGCCGGAGGCTTCGGGCGTGGCGTTCCAGATCTTGAGCAGCGTGAGGAAGTCGGACTCGGGCGCGGCAAAGGCTTTGTGGGCGGCGTTGGCGAGTTCGCGTTTTTCTTCGGGGCGTTCGCGCGGATCGGGAATGCTGAGACCGGCGGCGATGATGAGCAGCTCGGGCAGGGCCTTTTCAACGCGCGCCTGGAGCAGCATGCGGCCCAACGTCGGATCGAGCGGCAGGCGGGCGAGCTCGCGGCCAAGCGGCGTGAGTTCGTGCGTTTCGTTGAGCGAACCGAGTTCATGCAGCAGGTCATAACCAGCGCGGATGGCGGCGCTGACGGGCGGATTGATGAAGGGGAAGTCTTCGATCTCGCCGAGCTTGTAGGCTTTCATGCGTAGGATGACCTCGGCGAGGTTCGCGCGCTGAATCTCCGGCATGGTGAAGCGGTCGCGCTTCTCAAAGTCCTCCTGCGAATACAAGCGGATGCAGATGCCGTCCTGCACGCGGCCGGCACGACCAGCACGCTGATTGGCACTGCTTTGCGACACGGCTTCGACAGGCAGGCGCTTGGTGCGCGTGCGCGGATTGTAGTGGCTGATGCGCGCGAGGCCGGTATCGACGACGTAACGGATGCGCGGGATGGTGATGGAGGTTTCGGCGACGTTCGTGGCGATGACGACACGGCGCTTGCGGCCCGGCTGGAAAATGCGCTGCTGCTCGGCGGAGGCCATGCGGCCAAAGAGTGCGAGCACTTCAAAACCCGCGCCGAGTCGGCCCTCCAGCAGATCGCGCGTGTCGCGGATGTCGCGTTCGGTGGGCATGAATACCAGCACATCGCCGTCATCGGTTTCGATGAGTGCGTTTTCGACAGCGGCGGCGGCACCGTCGATGAAACCATAATCGTCCTCCCCGCCAACGAGTGGCGCGTAACGAATATCGACGGGAAACATTCGCCCGGAGACCTCAATAATTGGCGCACCACCGAAGGCGGCGGAAAATGCCTCGGTGTCGATCGTGGCGGAGGTGACGAGGAGCTTGAGATCGGGCCGTTTTTTCAACAGACCCACGAGATAGCCGAGCAGGAAGTCGATGTTCAGCGAGCGCTCGTGCGCTTCATCGAGAATGAGCACGGAATAGGTCCGCAGCAGTGGATCACTCTGGATTTCGGCCAGCAAGATGCCGTCCGTCATGAACTTGATGCGCGTGTCACGACTGGTGTCGTCGCTGAAGCGCATCTTGCAGCCGACCTCGCGGCCCCACGGCACATGCAGTTCCTCAGCGACGCGTTTCGACACACTCATCGCCGCCACACGGCGCGGCTGCGTGCAGCCGATCTGGCCGCGCCGTGTCGCTGCGCTCGCAAGGGTGTGGTCATCCAGTGCTTCGAGGCACATCTTCGGCAACTGCGTGGTCTTTCCCGAACCCGTTTCGCCTGCGAGGATGACGACCTGATGCTGACGAATGGCCGCGACGATCTCGTCACGGCGAGCCGTGATGGGAAGATCGGCAGGATATTGGATTCTCGGCATGGGGGACGGCGACAGTAGGCGGGAACGGAATATCGCGAACGACGATTATCGTTTTGCCGTCATCGTTTCCACCGCTGCAATGGCTGTGCGCAGGCGCTCCTCCCAACTGCCACTGATTTTCACATACGGCCGACTCGTCTCGATGAGCGCTAGCTCACAACGCACCAGAAACGGAGCGCGATCCTCTGGCAGATAACGCACAACGTCCGGCACCCAGGGAACATCGACATCGGTGAGGAGGTAAAGATCGGCTCGTCGTGCCTGGGCTACCGCGCTGATGGCGGGGTCGGTGCGGCCAAAAAGGAAGTCAGACCACACGCATGTGGCGAGGGTGTCCGTGTCGGTGAAGAGCAGCCGGTTGGCATAGGGCGCGAGCGCGTCTTCACTCGCAGCCTGAGCACGGGCGATGTCGGGGAGGTCACTGGGATCGAGCCTGCCCGCACGCCATTCGAGCAAGGTGCGGGCGTATTCAGGTACGGCGAGAGTTTGAAAATGTGAGGCCAATTGTTGTGTCAGCGTAGATTTGCCAGTCGATTCAGGCCCGAAGATGCAGATGCGTTTCGCGTAATAGGCACGCACGGGTGGCGGAATGAGATCCCAGTGCTGGTATGGATCAGCACGCACAGCAGTGCCGCTCACGGGGCGGATACTGCGGTCGGGATTGACAGGTATGAACCGCCCACCGAGCACCTCGGCGAGCTTTTGCCCGTAGGGTTCGGAAGCAAAGATGACGTCAGGGCGGCAGGGCAGTATGCGCTGCAATGCGGTCTGCCACAGGTGCCAGAAGTCCAGGTGCTCGGAGGGGTCCTGCGGCAGTTCTTCGTCGAGATGTACCACGTTTACCATGGGGAAGAGCTGACGCATCCATTCAAAGCGCAGGTGGCCGGGGATGGGCTCACGTTTTAGCGTGCCGACGACGATGGTGAGCTCTTTGACGAAGTGCCGGGCAAAGTCGCCGAGATAAACATGCCCATAGTGAGGCGGGAGGAACTTGCCGAGCAGCATGCCGGTCTGTGCGGGTGGTATCATGGCGTGGCGGAGAGTTCTGCATGGCGCAAACACCTGCGCAAGTAGGCGGTCGTGATTGTTGGGAACTCGATGCCACTGCCGGCGATTGCCTGCGTGGTATTATGCATATCAAAGCGCACCCCAGTGCTTTTGAAAAGATTGAGTGAACGGTTTGCGCTGCGGCCGGCCAGCGCCGAGACTGCGCTGGCCGCCCGATTCGTATGAAGCTGGGCAAGTTCAGCCTGCGTCACCGGCTTGGGATTGGCGATGTGGAAGATGCCCTCGACAGTTCGCAGGATCAGGCAGCACATGACCTGCGCTGCGTAGTCCACTGGCGTGAGGTCAAACTCCAGTGCTGCATCCGCAGGCATTTGCACCAGTCCAGGCAGCGCCAGTGTGAGCCAGTCGTGCACGGGGCCTTGACCGGTTTCCGAGTTCAGCGAGAGCAGGCCCAGCCGATGAATCGCCGTGCGCAGTCCGCGCTCACGCGCCAACAGCACGAGCTGCTCGGTGACCCATTTCGTCTGCGCATATCCACCATGAACCTGTGTGATGTCGCGGCGCAGGTCATGCTCGCGGCACCATGGCTCCGGCGGGTCGGCATCGACAAAGACGGAGAGGCTGGAGGCGAAATGCAGTGCCTTGGGGCGGCCGGTCGCACAGAATCGCAGGACGTTGAGAGTGCCAGTGACCTGCGTGGGCTCCAGCTCGGCATAGAGGGCGAAGAGTCGCACGTCTGCCGCGAGATGAATGACCGTATCGACCTCGTCGGCGAGCCGCAGCCACCATTCATCATCCCAGCCGAAGCGTTCCAGCCGCACATCTCCACGCAGAGTCCCACTACGGGACATGGTGAGCACGCGGCAGGGCAATCTTCCCATCAAAGCCGTGCCGAGAAAGCCTGTGCCCCCTGTGATCAAGATGCACTGCGGCGGTGCGGCGGCAGCGTATTGAAAAGAGAGATCGAGCTGCACCCTCCGCTGCAAAGCCTCATGCGACATCGCTTCGGTGGCGTTTTCATTCATCAAGCGAGTAACGCCCGCCACCGAGCGCCCACGATGAATCGCATCCGTGGGTAGCGGCATGCCGCTTTCGGCAGCCAGTGCCATCAGGGCGACGACTGCAATAGAATCGCCGTTCAGGTCGCTGAAAAAATCTTCGTGAAGGCCGATTTCTTCAAGCTGCAGACTACTGGCGAAGAGCTGGCGTACGCGTTCTTCATCTGCGGAGTAGGCTGTCGCTGGGTGCATGGATGGCTCTTGGAACAATCCTGCCCGTATGGCTGCCGGATCGGGCTTGCCATTCGGGAGACTCGGCATGGTGTCTGTGATGAGCCAGGCGGAGGGAATCATCCACTTCGGGAGCTGCCGTTCGAGCTGCGAGCGTAGCCCCCCAATTTCCGCAGTTGATTCGACGCACGCGGCCAGCAGCATGCGTGCGCCACGGCTCCAAGATAGGACATGCGCCCGCTTCACGAGGCCGCTTTCTAGCAGCACCCGCTCCACTTCCTCCGGGCAGATGAGCCGTCCATTGAGCTTAAACTGGCGATCTATACGGCCCAGGAACTCGTAACCTCCGTCGTCATGCTCTACGACGTGGTCGCCCGTGCGATACGTTTGACCACCATCGACAAAGCGTTGAGCGGAAAGTTCTGGCAGCCAGGGATAGCCGAGCGCCACCGCAGCGCCGCTGATGCTCAGTTCCCCCGGAGTGCCTGCGGGCAGTTCTCGGCCAGACGCATCGCACACGCGGTAGGCAACGCCCGCGATGGGCTGACCGATCCATGGGCGTTCCCAGTTCGCATCACAGATGATCATGCTGGTACAGATCGTGGCCTCGGTCGGGCCATAGACATTGATGAGACGGGTCCTGGCCGCCCATTTGCGAATCACCGAAGCTGCACAGACCTCACCGCCGATGATGATGGTTTGCAGCGTGACATTGGCATCAAGGTAGGGCAGCAAAGCAGGTGGCAGATCGACATGCGTGATGCGCATGCGTGGAATCAAACTCAGGTCATGCGGCTGTAGTTCATCGAAGCACAAGGCCGCCCCCGCGAGCAGCGCGGTGCCGAGGTCGGAAAGCGAGGCATCAAAGCCCGTGCCGTGCATCCACAAACAGCGGCTCTCAGGGGTGATGTGGAACATCTCGATCTGTGCTGCCAGGATGGCGGTAAGGCCTGCATGGGAGACGAGCACGCCCTTGGGCTGACCCGTCGAACCCGATGTGTAGATCAAATAGGCTGGGGCATTGAGGTCGGTATGCGGAACGGATTCACGAATGCATGACGGTGTGTTTTGGTCTTCCTCGCGCAGCACATGGACGGGTCGGGACTCATTCAGGATCTGGTCGCGTCGCAGCGCGGGCATTTGCACATCCATTGGCAGGGCGACTGCTTCACACAACCAGACGGCAATCATGCCTGCGACGAAATCTGGCGAGCGTGGCAGGCAAAGGCCGACCGTGGAGCCCTGAGTCACGCCGTGCAGCTCAAAGTGCCCACGCAGCTCCAGCGCCCGTTGCCAAAGCTGTGCATAGGTCAACGTCCTGCCTGGTGCGGTTTCGATGGCGATGTTTCCGGCATGCGTCTCGACCACTCGGGCCAGATTCCACACGAATGACTGGGTTGCATCAGGGCTGCACATAGTCAGGAAGGGTGCTGCCACGCGAGCGGTTGTCCGAATTTGGTGCTCCACGGCCTGCGGCAACGTCATCCAGATGCACCACGCGGAAGTCCAGGCTGTAACGAGTCCGCTCCAGATCATGCGGGAGTGTCTTGTGGTAGTGCGCGCCTGAGAAAATGAGCTGATCACCGGCACGGCAGGAAAAACCTTCGGCATGGGTGGGCATCGTTTGCTCCAGCGAGCCTGGATAGCGGGCGGTGATGCCTGAATCGCGTTTCTGCCAGCCGATCTTCAGCGCCGGGCCTTCCTTGATCCAGTCGGCATAGTCAAAGATCTCCGAGTCATTGGCCAGGGGCTGGTCGAGCTGGTCGGGATAAAAGACAAAGGTCTCCTGCGGCTCGAGGTCATGCAGCGGTACCCACCAGACGATCATGCTTTGCGGATGCGCATACCAGGTGTCGCGATGCGGATAGTACACTGGCGCGGCCAATGGATTCAAATGTCCGCCCGACTGAACCACCCGCAAGCGGATGGGATCAAAGGCCGCCCGATTGGGCGGTAGGCCGCACTCTTCCACCACGTCACGCACTCGCTGATGAAACTCCGCATCAAGATAGACAATACGCCGCAGCGCCCCAATGCGTGCAAACATGTCCTCCGCACTCAAATGTAGATGAGCCATGCGAATGTCCGCCAGCTCCAGATGCTCCTGCATAAGGCTGATCACACGGGCGGTTAGTGATCGTGTGGCGGTGCCTGCCGGTTTGAGAAACACCGCCCCGTCAAAAACGCGCTGGCGCATGGTGATGTTGTTCGCCGGGAGCGCGGTTTGGAAAAAGGGGCTGTTCATAGTGGTTTGCGAGCGGTGACGATGCAGCGCGGGCTGTTGAGCGTAAGCGGCGAGGCATCGACATCGCCAAAAAACGTCACCGCCGTGAATCCCGCTCCCTCAAAGAGCCGCCGCAGTGCCGCTGGATCATACAGCCGCACGGCACTTTCATGCACGACGCAGCGGCCATCTGGCAAGAAGTAAGTCCATTGCTTGCGGATGACATTGGCGGACAGGTCGAGTGTGCTTTCGCGAATGAGTGTGACCGCCCCGTTGCGTGTTACGACGTGTGGCTGGAAATGCCGGTAGAGTCCCGGCACGTTCATAAAATCGAGCGCGTAACAGCCGCCTGCGCGCAGTGACTCCCAGGCGCGGAGCAGCATAATCTGATTGGTGTCATCTGAGTCGGCGTAGCCAAAGCTCGTCCACCAGTTGAAGACCGCATCACATGGCGGATCCGCCTTGAAGCCAAAGGCGTCCGCCACTTCAAACAGCGGCGCAGTCCCCGAGGTGCTTTCACGTCTTCCGGCCCGCTCAATGTAGGCAGGGATCAGGTCCATGCCACGCATGGCATAACCCCGCCGGGCGAGCTCCCACGTCAGACGCCCCGAGCCACAGCATTGATCCAGAACGGTGGCTCCGGGTTGCAGATTGAGCTGTTTGATGAGGAAATCAGCCGCGCTGTCGATCTCTGCCGCACTGGTTTGCTCCAGCAGCATGTCGGCGAGGTTTTCATCATAGAATGTCTCCCACCAAGGCGGGGGTGTGATTGGATTCATGTCATGTGGTAGGTTTGATGCAGCAACGTGGCACTGAGAAGCTGCATGAGCACGGGGTCTAGCCGTGCGCGCGCTACAGCGGGAAGGGTGTCAAGCCGGTCGCTCCACGCGATCACGGCGCGGTGATCCAATAGCGGTAGGCTGCGACAGGCCGCACTATGCAAGGTATCATGAATGAAGTCCCGCACCTGCGGATCATTGTCCAATGGCGGTGAGAGAAAGGGATGCTTGGGCCGCAGGCGCACAGCTTCTGGCACAAGGCCATGCAATGCTTCACGCAGCATGATCTTGGAACTGTTCACATTCACCAGCGCATCCGCAGGGATCCGTGCAGCCAGTTCAAACAGAACATGATCGAGGAACGGCAGACGTGCCTCGACGGAGTAGCCCATCTCTGCGCCATCGCCCAGCGTTCGCAGGATGTACTGCGCCAGCGCCGTTCGCGTCCACAGCCAGGCCGCCTGCCGTGCGCTGGATGTCTGCGTGCCGGCCAGTTCTGTCAGCGTGCCGTCAAGTATGCGCTGGGAGTCAAATGGCTCGCAAGTGAGCGCGGCGAAGTGCCTGCCCGTGGCGAGCTTCGCTCGGAGAAACGTGGGAAGGCGCGGCAGCCAGGCTGGTGTCTGCCAGTGCGCATTCTCGTCCTGAGGAGGGAGCATGATGCCGCGTTGCAGCACAAAGCTGGTCGAGGTGCCGGTGTGGTCTTCCTGCAAGTGGGAGTATCCCAGAAAAGCCTCGTCCGCTCCCTCACCCGCCAGCACCACTTTGAATCCCGCAGCGTGAATGGCACGCGCGAGCAGGCGCTTGCCGACGAGCTGACCGTTGATCGCCAGACCTTCGGATTGATACACTGCGTCTGCCAGGTGGGTAATGAGGTCATGCCGCGTGACAGCAACCTCATGCACACGGAACTGCGGTGAGGCATCAGCGAGCACCTGTGGACCTTCGTCGTAGCCAGGATCATCAAAACGCACGCAGAAGCAATCCACCGGTCCATGCTGAGCCGACAGCGCCGCCACGGCGGTCGAATCCAATCCGCCACTGAGTGCGCAGGCCACCGGCACGTCGCTATGCAGTCGTAGGCTCACAGCTTCTTCAAGCGCCGTTCGCACATCCGCCGCAGTGATGCTTCCGTCTGGCTCGAATGAAGGCTGCCAGTAACAAGTCTCGCGCGCACCGCCTGCATCAATCACCAGCACATGTGCTGGTGGAATCTGCCGCACACCGGCGAAAAGCGTTTCGCGAGGCCGCAGATACTGCTGGGCCAGGGAATGCAGCAACGCCGTCTCATTCCAGCGCGCCTCGATACCTGCCGCGATCAGTCCTTTGATTTCCGAGGCAAAGAGCCACTCTCCGTTTCGCTGCGCCACATGCAGTGGTTTGATCCCAAAGCGGTCGCGTGCGGCGACAAGGCGTCCATTTGACTGATCCCACAGCAGAAAGGCGAACTCACCTCGCAGATGCCGCAGGCAGTCCAATCCATGCTCCTCGTACAGGTGAATCAGCAACTCGCTGTCACTGTGGGTAGCGAAGACATGCCCCCGTGATTTCAAGCCATCTCGCAGGCGTTCAAAGTCGTAAAACTCGCCATTCACCACCGCGTGTATGCAGCCGGACTCGTTGCAGAGAGGTTGCCCGCCATCATTGCCGCCCATCACTGCGAGCCGCACCGAGCCAAGCCCGACGCCCGAGCGCGCCGACAGCCAGATCCCCGTGCCATCAGGTCCACGATGCCGCATCGCGACCAACGCGGCCTCCAGCCGTAGATGGAGTGTGTCCCGCTGGAGACTGAGAATGCCCACGATTCCACACATAACCTTCAGCCATTGGGTTTGAAGAAGATCTTCAACGATTCGTCGGTGCGGGCCGCAGCAAATGCCTTTTCATGGTCTTCCAGCGACCACTCGCTGCCGACAAAATCCTCCAACAGGTGCGCCCACTGGCCGAGGTAACGCATCGCGCGGTCAAATCGAGCATAGTTGGCGCAATGCACCCGCACCCGTCGGGAGATGCACAGCAGAGGCGGCAGCAGCAGCGGTGCAGGCAGGCGACTTTTCAATACCAGCAGGCCGCCAGGCTTTAGCATGCGAAGTGTGACCTCCGCGTTGGCGCTGCACAAATCTGTCTCCACCACAGCATCAAAGTCACCCGCGTGGTCTGCCCGCGAATGAATCAGCTCCGCAGAGTAGCCGTGATCTTCCAGTAGGAAGCGCGTCAGCTCTGCGATGCGCCCCAGGCCCGTGACGGCAATCTTTCCCTCGGGCGGCAATCCGGCATCCAACATCGCCATCGTGGCCGCCAGTGGTTCTGCATAGGCACCGACAGCATCCCCAATCCCGTCATCCAGCGAATAAACCTGAGATTCAGGCACCACAATCCATTGAGCAAAAGCTCCATCGTGTTGGATGCCGAGAAAGTCAGCATTTGCACACTCATGAGGACGCAGGTCCATGCAATCCGTACAAACACCGCAGGAAAGCAGCGGATTCACCACCACACGGTCTCCCGGTTTGAAGCGCGCCACATCCGACGCCACCGCCTCGACTACGCCCGTAAACTCATGTCCCAACACCCGCCCATCGGAAACTGGAATGAGTCCCTGTGCTACAAACACATCTGTGCGGCAGATAGCCGCACGCGACACCCGAATCAGCACGTCAGTAGGCGATTTTAGCGAAGGTATGGACTTTTTCAGGCATCGCATGCCTGCCGTAGTCCTGACCAGCGCCGTCATCAACATACGATGAAGTATAGCAAGTGATGTGAAACCGTCACGCGATTTCCGGCATGGGTCGAAGCGGGCGCGGATGCTACACGCTTGCGGCCGTCATGCAGCCAGTTTGAGCCGTGCTCAAATGGAACGCGGTGTCGGGCCGACCGGCTTCAGCGCGGTGTTCGTCTTTGGCAAGGCGGCACCGGATTGAATCCAAGCGCGCAGGGTTTCGACATCCTTCTTGCTGATCGCGTGGCCCGTGGGCGGCATCGCGCCGGGGGCTTGATCGGGGAAGGTGACGACCTGGAAGAAGCGACTGCTTTGAGGTTTGCCCGGCACGATCCAGTGATTGCCAATCAATTTGGCTAGTGCATGCGTGTCGTTGATCGGCGGCATGGTGGAGAGGCGGTTGTCGCCATGGCAGTGGACGCAGTTTGTTTCGAGGACGGTGCGAGCCGACGCGAAGGATCGGTCGTCACCCGAATGGACGGGAGCGGTGCTGCAACTGGCGAGGATGGCGACTAAGGTGCAGGCGATGAGGAGGGTTGGCTTCATGCCTCAGCATGCCAGCTTTTCCTGATCTTGAAATTGCAAAGCTTGCGCGATGCTTGGCTCATTCTTCGCCTTTGAAATAGTCGGTCTCCTGCATTTCGAAGCACTTGCGCTGGGGTTTGACCATCCATTTGCCGGAGTCGGGGTAATGGATCACGTCGGACTGCGGCTGGTCGGCGATGACGAGGAAGGTGAGGTCTTCGGTGCCGGTGTTGATGAGTTGATGCGCCTCGCCGGGTGGGAAGACGAGGTAGTCGCCCGCCTGGATGGTTTCCTTGCCCTGAGGTGTGCGCACTTGGCCGCTGCCGCTGAGGACGTAATAGGCCTCCCACTGGGCAGCGTGCTCGTGCAGCGGGAAATTGATCTTCCCCGGCGGTATGCGGTGGATTTCGAGGTCGAAGGGGTGACCGCCGCCCCAGGTGCCGGTGTCCTTCTGCCCACCTGCGGCGAGCGAGAGGGACCGGCGGTCGAGGCCATACTTGCCCTGCGGCGAGCTTTGCTGGGTCCAAGGGAGGGTGTCGGCGTGGGTACGGGTCATGGGGAGGAATAGCACGAAGGTGAGGGATTTCCGCAGGAGGAGGGCATTTTTCGGCCTTTGAGGGCATCCGAGCTTGCGAAAGAGTCGTTTCAAGTTCAATTAGAATCATTCCAATTCTAATTCTAAAGCATCATGCCCCCCTCCCTTTCACGCCCGCCCGCCAAAGCCTCCGGCTTGGACTGCCGCTTGGCTGTCCTCGGAGCCGATGTGCGCCTCACGCCGCATCGCCGGGAGGTCTTTGATGTCCTCGCCGGTTCCACGGACCACCCCACGGCCTACGACATCCTCAGCCGGGTGAAAAGCCGCAGCCCGCACATCTCGCTGGCCACGGTTTACAACTGCCTGGAGCACCTGACCAGCCATGGCCTTATCAAGCTCGTCCACCTGGAGCGAGGCCAGTCCCGCTACTGCGCGAATCTCCACGAGCACGTTCATTTTCACTGCGAGACCTGCGGCAAGGTCATCGACGCCCATCCAGCGGCCGACTTCGACCCCGCCTCCTTCTGGAACCTCCCGAAGGGCACGAAAGTCACCCGCACCGACCTCGCCATCCACGGCACCTGCTCCAACTGCGCTGCCAAGGCCTGAGCCCACCTAAGAACCTCGAACCCCGAACTCTTTCCATGTCCCTCGAAATCAAAAACCTCCACGCTCAGATCCCCGGCCGCGAAATCCTCAAAGGCCTCAATCTCACGATCAATCCCGGTGAAGTCCACGCCATCATGGGTCCGAATGGCTCCGGCAAAAGCACGCTGAGCAAAGTCCTTTGTGGTCACTCCGATTACGAAATCACCAAGGGCGAGATCCTGCTCGACGGCCAGAACCTGAACGAGATGGCGGTGGATGCCCGCAGCCGCGCCGGCCTGTTCCTTGCCTTCCAGTATCCGAATGAAATCCCCGGCGTCAGCAATGCCAACTTCCTCCGCGCCTCGCTGAAAGCGCGTCTGCCAAAGGGCGAGGACATCGACGCTGTGAAGTTCTACAAGCAGCTCTACTCCCGTATGGACGCCCTCGAAATGGACCGCAGCTTCACCAGCCGCAGCGTCAATGAAGGCTTCTCTGGCGGCGAAAAGAAGCGCAACGAGATCCTCCAGCTCATGATGCTGGAGCCGAAATACGCCATCCTCGACGAAACCGATTCCGGCCTCGATATCGACGCGCTGAAGATCGTGTCCCGTGGCGTGAACGCCATGCGCAGCGAGAACCGCGGCCTCCTCGTCATCACCCACTACCAGCGCCTATTGAACTACATCCAGCCCGACATCGTTCACGTCCTCAAAGACGGCCGCATCGTCAAAACCGGCGGCAAAGAGCTGGCTCTCGAGCTTGAGGCCAAGGGTTACGACTGGGTCCAGGAGGAGCCGCTGGCGCAGGCCGCATAATCATCCATGAACGAAACCATCACCGCCACGATGACCTTCGACGCACCGACCATGCTGGTCGCTCGGCGCTGGCATAATCGTGCGAATCGCACCCGCAGGCTGATTCGAGTCGCGCTGGTGGCGTTGGTCGCATTGGCGGTGTTTATGAGCCTTGATGGAGCAATGGGAGGCTTGCTGACGGCGACGGCCTTCGCGCTTGGATGTGCGCTGCTCGGACTCGCCATCGGTCATGGCATCGAACGTCATCGCTTTGTCTCCGGCATTAAGAGCAGCCCGTTGTTCGGAGCAAAGCTGTCCTTTGCGGCCGACACCGATGGCGTTGCGGTAACTTCCCCGCACTCGAATGCCAGAATCGGCTGGCAGTTGTTTCACAAGACCCTTGCCACTCCTGTTGGCGCGCTGCTCTACTACCAGAAGTTCCTCTTCAACTGGCTCCCCAAGGCCGCCTTCGCCTCCGAGGCTGACTACGCGCGTTTCCTCGAACTCATCGCCGCCAAAACCAAGCACACGAAGCTCGGCTGAAATTCTGATTCATGAAACCCAGCGTGTATATCGAAACGACCATCCCGAGCTACCTCGTGGCCCGGCCGAGTCGTGACATCGTGCTCGCCGGGCATCAGCAGATCACGCATGAATGGTGGCAGAACGCACGCTCCAATCACGAGTTGTTCATTTCCAAGTATGTCATCGACGAAGTTTCTCGCGGTGAACAAGCGATGGCCCAGCAGCGATTGCACATGCTTCAAGGCATTCCCCTCCTACCGGCAACCTCTGAAACCGAACAACTGGCTCGTAATCTGATCTTCCGGCTCAATCTGCCCGAGCAAGCGAAGACAGACGCCTATCACATCGCCATCGCCGCCGTTCACGGTATCGATTTTTTGCTCACTTGGAATTGTACCCACATCAACAACATGCACATGCAGCGGCGCATTGAGGTAGCTTGCCAAGAGGCGGGCTACTCGCCGCCAGTGATTGGAACCCCGGAGGAACTCATCTGACATGAACACCGATCCCATTGTTGCCGAAGTACGTGCCAACCGCGAGGCCATCTTTGCCGAGTGCGGCTACGATCTGGACCGCTTCAACGCTCACATGCGCGAGGTCGGCGAACGCCTCAAACTCGAGGGCTGGGTCTTCGCTGACCGCCCCGTTGTCCGCCGCAATCCCGTTACCTACTCGTCCACGGCCCAGGAATCTTATACCGTCCGCGAAGACCCGCCCGCTGCAAATTAACCTATCCCCCTCACTTCTAACCTCTCACCTTTTACGACCATGGTCACCGCCCCAGACACCCACGACATTTCCGACATCACGGCTGACAACCGTGGCAATTTCACCTTCCCGGAGCGCAACAAGTTCGATTCCGGCTTCGGCATCACCGAGAAGACGGTGGATTTCATTGCCGACGTGAAGGGCGATCCAGACTGGATTCGCGAGTTCCGCCACAAGGCGCTCAAAATCTTCCAGAGCAAGCCCATGCCGACGCATTGGGCCACGAAGGATCTGGAGAACATCAAGTTCGACGAGTTCCGCTACTACCTCAGCGACGGCCAGAAGCCGAAGCGCTCCTGGGACGACGTGCCGGAGGATGTGAAGCGCACCTTCGACCGTCTCGGCATCCCTGAGCAGGAGCGCAAATTCCTCGCCGGTGTCGAGGCGCAGTACGACTCCGAAGCCGCCTACTCGAACATCAAGGCTGCCGTCTCCGAGCAGGGTGTCATCTTCGTCAACAGCACCGAAGGGCTGCACAAGCACCCCGAGATCTTCAGGAAGTGGTTCGGCAAGGTCATTCCGACCGGCGACAATAAATTCTCCGCGCTAAACAGCGCGGTGTTCTCCGGCGGCTCGTTCATCTATGTGCCGAAAGGCGTGAAGGTGAGCCATCCGCTCCAGGCTTATTTTCGCATCAACAGCGAGCAATTTGGCCAGTTCGAGCGCACGCTCATCATCGCCGATGAAGGCTCCGAAATCATGTACATGGAAGGCTGCACCGCGCCGAAATTTGAAACCGCTACGCTGCACAGTGCTGTCGTCGAACTCGTCGCCATGAAAGGCGCGAAGATTCAATACATCACCGTGCAGAACTGGAGCAGCAACGTCTTCAACCTCGTCACCAAGCGCGGCATCGCGCATGAGGACGCCGAGGTGAAGTGGATTGACTGTAACATCGGCAGCCGCCTCACCATGAAATACCCCGGCGTCATCATGAAGGGGAAGCGCGCGCGTGGCGAGGTCATCAGCATCGCCTTGGCGAACAGCGGCCAGCATCAGGACACCGGAGCCAAGATGGTCCACGCCGCCGATGACACCACCAGCAACGTCGTCTCCAAATCCATCTCAATCGGTGAAGGCCGCGCGACGTATCGCGGCCTCGTCCACATTCCGAAGCACCTCAAGGGCTGCAAAAACAACACCGAGTGCGACGCGCTACTCATCAACACCAACAGCCGCACCGACACCTACCCCGCCATCAGCGTGCGCGGCAATCAGCACTCCACGCAGCACGAAGCCAGCGTCAGTCAGGTCAGCGCCGACCAAATCTTCTACCTCATGCAGCGCGGCCTCAGCGCGGCCGAGGCCATGAGCCTCTCCGTGAACGGCTTCATCAACGACCTCGCCAAAGAATTCCCGATGGAATACAGCGTGGAGCTGAAGCGGCTCATCGACCTAGAGATGGAGGGGAGTGTCGGCTGACCTCTCGTCGGCAATCAAGCTCTCCCAACTGCTCTCGTTGACTCGAATGTCCACACTTTCGCCCGCTCCCAAGATTTCCTCCATGCCTTCCGAAGTCGCTCCTGACGCCGCGCCACCTGCCGGTCTCGAAATCATCGCCCCTGTCCGCGATGCAGCCGCCGCGCCTGCGTGGTTTCTCGAAAAATCGGCCGCCGCATGGGAGCAATTCCAAGCGCTGCCAGTGCCGGCCGTCAAGGACGAGGCCTGGCGTTATTCCAACGCGAAAAAGATCGCCCTCAGCACCTATCAACCCGCTCCGGCCGCCAATGAGCAGGTGGAGGCAGAGGCCGTCGCCGCTTCCGCAGGACTCGCGGAAACCGCTGGCCGCTTCGTCTTCGTCAATGACCGGTTGGTTGTCGCTGACACCACCAAATTGCCCGCCGGGGTGGTCTGCCTGCCATTCGAGCAGGCGCTGCAATCCCAGAGCGCCCTGTTGCAGCAGCATTTCATGCAACGGGCGATGACGCTCGGCTCCGCCAAGTTCGCCGCACTGCATCTGGCGCATGTGCGCGCTGGTTTGGTCATCATGGTGCCGCAAGGCGTCACGATCGAGCAGCCCATCGAGGTCTTCCATTGGATCGCCGCCGAGCATGCCGCCATCTTCCCGCACACACTCATCGTCACGGAGGACAATGCCGACATCACCGTGGTGGATCATTACCGCACCTGCCAGGCCGCGACTGGGCTCAGCCTCGCCGTGGCCGATCTCGTCGCGGGCAAGGGCAGTCGCATCCGCTACATCGCCTGCCAGGAGCTGGGCGAGAAGGCGCAGGCCATGCATCTCTCCAGCACCGTCACCGCGCGTGACGCGCAGGTGAAAAACTTCCAAGTCCAGCTCGGGGCCGAATTCAGCCGCAGCGAAAGCGTGAGCGATCTCCTCGGCGAAGGCTCCCACAGCGACATGCTCAGCGTGGCCCTGCCCACAGGCGAGCAGATCGTCGATCAGCGCACTCTGCAAAATCACAAGGCTCCGCATGCCACCAGCAACCTGCTCTACAAAAACGCGCTGTACGGCAAGTCGCGCAGCATCTTCAGCGGCCTCATCACCGTGGATGAAGGCGCGCACTTCACCGACGCTTATCAAACCTGCCGCAACTTGCTCAATAGCGACGAAGCCGAGGCCACCAGCCTGCCTGGCCTCGAGATCAACGCCGATCAGGTCAAATGCAGCCACGGTGCCACCTGCGGCCCCGTCAGCGATGAAGAATTGTTCTATCTCAAAGCCCGTGGCATTTCCGATGGCGAAAGCCGCAAGCTTATTGTTGAGGGCTTCCTCGCCGACGCCCTCGCGAAGCTCGGCAACGGCCCCGTCGCCGACATGGTCGTGGCCCGCATTCACGAGAAGATGGAGCGCACGGTGTGATGGAGCGCGAGCATGGCGTCAGCCTGCTCGCCACTCTTTCCTATCGCGGCGGCCTTTGCCAAAAGTGGCGAGTGGTCTTCGACACACTCGCGCTCCTCAGGTCAGCGCTGGAATCACCCCGACCGAGAGATCCACCGGACAGTTCTGGGAATCAGGGGAGAGCCGTTCCCACATGTATTGCACCGCCTGCGCCAGTAGTTGCACATCACCGCGCGCGTCGTGACGCTTCACGCCTGCACTGGAAAGCCCGAGGCGGCTCAGCACTGCGTCTAGGCCATGGCCGCCGCGCCCGCCCCAGATTTTGCGGGAAAAGTCGCGTGAATCCAGCGCACTCGTCTCCCGCACTGGCAGGCCCAGTCGCATACAGTTTTCGGCGATAAAGCGCATGTCGAATCGCAGCCCGTTGTGGGCGATCAGCGTGGCATCGTGGCCCACGAAGCGGGAAAACTGCATCAAAACCTCCGCAGGAGATGGTGCGTGCGCCACCTGCGACTGGGTGATGCCTGTCAGCTTCGTGATGAAGGAGGGCACCCGGTGGTCAGGCCGCACAAAGCTGTCGTAGCACTCAGCTTTGTCCCATTTGCCGTTCTGCACCTTCATCGCTGCGATCTGGATGATCTCATGCTGGGAGGGCAGCAGGCCGGTGGTTTCGAGGTCGAAAATGATGAGGGTCATGAATACGGGCGGGATACGCTTTCGCATCCCAGCTCCTTGTTGCGGCCATCGCAGGCCGATTGCAAGACATTAAACGTACACCCTGGGCACGCGGCCATTGATGTTCGTTAGCACCTCATACGCAATCGTTCCCGCCGCGTCCGCCACATCCTGCGCGGTGATCGCCTCGGAGCCGTCGTGGCCGATGATCGTCACGGCGTCGCCGTTATAGGCCGTGCCTTGCTCCAAGTTCACCATGAACTGGTCCATGCACACGCGGCCGACAATCGGATGCCGCTGGCCGCGAATGAGCACCTGGCCGCGATTTGACAAGGCGCGGAAATAGCCGTCGCCATAGCCCACGGGTACGGTGACGACGCGGACGGGGTGATCGCTTTGCCAGGTGCTGCCGTAGCTCACAGGATTGGCCGGCTGCACCACTTTGAAGAAGACGACCTGCGATTTCCAGCTCAGCGTGGACTTCAGCGCGACGGTTTGTGCGACCTCGCGTGAAGGATAGACGCCGTAGAGCATGATGCCGGGCCGCACGAGATCGAGATGGCTCTCAGGGAGCTGTAAAATGCCGCCGGAGTTCGCGATGTGACGCTGCGGCGGCTTGAGGCCGCGTGTGGGATAAAATTCGAGCACTTTGAGGAAGCGCGCGAGTTGCTCCTTCGCGCTCGTGAGGTCCGCCGCGTCGGCATTCGCGAAGTGCGAGTAAATTCCGACTACCTCGACGTTGGCGAAGCCCAAACTGGCCTCCAGCAGTGATTCCGCGCTGTACCAATGCACGCCGATGCGTTCCATGCCGGTGTCGATCTTCAAATGCACTCGCGTTTTCGTCTTCGCGGCCGCCGCCGCCTCATCAATCTGCCGCAGCTTGTCGATGGATGAGGCCGTCATCATCAAATCATGCGCGATGAATTGCGGGATCTGCCGCGTCGCCACACCGCCGAAGACGAGGATGGGCAGCGTGATGCCCGCTTGCCGCAGCACTACGGCTTCTTCCAGCAGCGCCACGCCAAAACAGGAGGCACCATGCGCTGACAAATGCCGCGCCACCTCGACGATGCCGTGGCCGTACGCGTTCGCTTTCACCACCGGCATCACCGCCGCCGCACCGACATGCGCCCGGATCGCGTCATAATTCTGCGCGATGGTGCCGAGGCTGACTTCAACGTGAGTGGGGCGAATGGCGTCCATGGAGGGGCGACGATTCGTCGCCAGTAAAACATTCTATGCCGACGAATCGCCGGCACTCCACATCAATCAAGCAGCGCGCGCAACTTCCCCGCGACCTCTGCGAACGCCTCGTCACTCAGCGCCGACGTCGCAGCGGCAGCCATCGCCAGACCTTCGTCTGGCAGCGTGATCCAGGAGCGGCAGCCGCCGTAGCTCTTCGCATATGGGAAGTGCCAACGCTGCGGGAGCTTGTAGGCACGCACGAGGGCGACGTGCAGGCAGCTTTCGTCATCATAAACGAAGCGCTCCTTCACCACGTCCTCGTTCCAGATGTGCAGCGGGGCCAATGCGGCGATCTTGTCCCAATCGGTGACCTTCCAGACCTGCTCCAGTGTGGCGCAGCCGTCGATATCGACGGTTTGGCGCTCCTCTTCCGGCGGGAAGGAGCGCTGCGCGTTTTCTGGCACCCAGCTCAGTTTGTCAGCCTGCGTGTGAAACCAAGTTGGGAAGAGCAAGAACTCGCGGTGCTTCCATTCAAAGCCGCCACGGCCTTCATGGATGCCGCCTTTGCGCAGAATGATGCTCAGTTTGCCCTGCGTCAGGGCGTCGCAGACGAAGGACCATTCTTTGAATCCAGTGGGGGTGGTGAGGGTAGGCATGCTGGGCGATACAACGCCCCTCAAGGACCTGCAAGTGCTCGCACTGCCTCGAAAGTGCGACATCATGCGTGGAGGTTGATCCGCCAGTCATTCGAGCTACTTTTCGCCATGTCCACCGCCGTCCAATTCAAGACCCCGACCGCTGCCCGTGTCACCTGGGATGAGTATCAAAAGTTCGACACCGCCAGTGCGTTCAGATTGGAGTATGTGAACGGTCAGATCTACGCGATGGCCGGATCGTCGGACAATCACAACCGCATTTCTCTGAATGTAGCCGCAGAACTCCGTCAGGCGTTGAAGGGCAAGAAGTGCGAGCCCTTCGCCACGGATATGAAACTTCGCATCCAGCTTAGGCACTCGGCCAAATTTAATTCGTCAATTAAATTGATATAGTTCGAGTGCTGCGATTGCCTTTGCAGGTTCGATACGCACGAACCACTTGGCAAGGTCTTGGAGGCGGTCCAGAGCCTGCTCAATGA
>Ga0209702_10003315_pt1 | contig 25637 bp, 29 predicted proteins | sample FRY01_FD_187210 | JGI IMG/M metagenome (GOLD analysis project Ga0209702, IMG submission 187210) | Freshwater microbial communities from Lake Fryxell liftoff mats and glacier meltwater in Antarctica - FRY-01 (SPAdes) (version 2) | ecosystem: Environmental > Aquatic > Freshwater > Ice > Glacier... | reverse complement strand
AGGTACAACAGGTTCACAAGGTACAACTGGAACAACAGGATCAACTGGACCAACAGGTTCACAAGGTACAACAGGAACACCTGGAGCTAATGGTTTACAAGGTACAACAGGTACAACAGGTACAACAGGCTCACAAGGTACAACTGGAACAACAGGATCAACTGGGCCAACAGGCTCACAAGGTACAACAGGATCAACTGGGCCAACAGGCTCACAAGGTACAACAGGTACAACAGGTACAACAGGTACAACAGGTTCACAAGGTACAACTGGAACAACAGGATCAACTGGGCCAACAGGTTCACAAGGAACAACAGGTTCACAAGGTATTAATGGTTCAAGTGGTATTAGTGGTGGTACATTTATTAATCAACCAAATTACTTAGTAAGAACTGCAGGTGCAACAACAATACAAAGTCTATCTTTCTTATATACCGATACCGCAAACAGTAGGCTCGGTATTAACACTACATCACCAGCAGCTGAATTAGATGTAAAAGGTCTTACTAAAACTAATGAGTTAAGAGTTGATAACACAAGTAGTCAACCATCAGTAGGAGCAATGGGAACTCCTAGTGATTATATAGTAAAAGGAGGAGGTAACTCAAATATATACCTATCAGAACCAGATGAATGGTTAGTAGTTAATATAAGTGGAACAGATTACGTAATACCAGCATACTTACCGTAATGATAAAACTAACACCAGAACTAAAAAAGAAAATAGAATCACAAGGTACAACAGGAGTTCAAGGAATCTCAGGAGCAGCTACTACAGGATACGTAGGAACAGTTGCAATCAATCAAGGACTTCTACCTACTATCTTTATAGACATTATGGACAGTCTCGCTACTAATGTGTACTAACCAACTACGAACTTCCTAAAGGTTTGTATATTACAGGTAATGTTAGACAATTTAGAAAAACCTGTAAGAACAAATAACCAACTTTATAAAGGGAGAAGTTGCTGTAAACAGAAGAATACCGTATATTACACTCATGTACACTAGGCCTATATTCAACCCAGACTTAGAGGTTGACCAAACTAACTACTATTGGTTTGAAGACGGATTTTCTCCTAAAGATATTAGTAAAATTAAAACACTTACTAAAACCACCAAGCTTGAAAAAGCTACCGTTGTAAACGGTACTGGTAAAGATACGCGGAATAGCGATATTAAATGGCTCGTACCAAATAACGAATATTCCTGGATATACGACACATTAATACAGTACGTACAGGAAGCTAATAGTATTTGGAAGTTCAACCTCTACTCTATTATAGATGATATACAATATACAGAGTATAACAGCGATGGCGGCCATTACGACTGGCATATCGATATAGGACCGGGTTCTATCGCCCACCGTAAAGTATCTATAATAGTACAACTCTCCGATCCTTCAGAATATAAAGGAGGGATTTTAGAAATAAATACAGGCGGAAGCATAGAAGCAATACCTCAAATAAAAGGCTCAGTTGTGATATTCCCATCATACCTACAACATAGAGTAACCCCTGTAACTTCAGGATTACGAAAGAGTTTAGTTCTTTGGGCAGGTGGAGAACATTACAAATAGTGGAGTAGTGAAATCTAAATGATAGATAACTTAGTTAAGCTAGTACTGCAAAGAGGAGGGACTTTAACCCCCTTAAAGATCCCTTCTAGTAAAACTAACGGGACAGGTCTTTGTAATCCTTCTGTGTATTTAGATAAGGATGGACGGCTTATGTGTAACATACGGCATGTAGGTTATATACTATACCACTCTGAAAACGAACAGAAATTTCAAGGACGATGGGGTCCATTAGCATACCTTCATCCGGAAGATGATACCCACTTAAGAACAACGAATTACCTCTGTACACTTAACAAAGAGACTCTAGAGGTTGAAACATACTCTGAAGTAGATACTTCGCTATTAGATCAAACCCCTGTTTGGGAGTTTATCGGATTAGAGGATGCAAGGGTAGTTAACTGGGGAAGTAAAACATACCTAACTGGGGTTAGAAGGGATACTAAAACAAACGGAGAAGGTAGGATGGAACTCTCTGAGGTAGTAACCGTAGATGGACATGTGCAGGAAGTGTCAAGATATAGGATCGAACCGCCTGATAATCTAGAATCCTACTGTGAGAAAAATTGGATGCCGATTAACGATATGGAATACTGCTACGTTAAATGGACAAACCCTGTCGAAGTAGTAGAAGTAGATCCTAAGACTAGGAGCAGTAAGGTTATAGTAACAAAGCCGTATCAAGAGTTAGAACTAGCAAAAGACCTAAGAGGTGGATCCTCAGTAGTAACATGGGGTGATTACCGGCTCTGCATTATTCATGAAGTTGATTTCTGGATGAATGAGAATAATAATAAAGACACTATATACAACCATAGAATAATAGTATGGGATAAGGATTGGAATATAGTGAAGACGTCCGACGTCTTTAAACTTATGACCGGGAGAGTTGAATTCGTATGTGGGGCAGCAGTCGTAGATAACGACCTAGTAGTAACTTACGGATTTTACGACAACGCAGCCTACGCACTGAAGATACCTCACGCAGTTATAGAAGAATTAATCAATGGATAGATATGATAACTTTATAGAAGATCCCTACAACCCGGAGATAAATCTCCTGCTAGGAGAGCAATATTATCAAGAAGGGCATAGAGCTGGAGCTTTGACGTATTTCTTGAGATGTGCAGAATATGCAACAGATGATAATTTAATTTACGAAGCACTACTTAAAGTAGCTCTATGCTTAAAAGAAGCCGGGAATCGTCCGCACTCTACCAGAGGAGCCCTACTGAACGCAGTAACTCATAATACAGAACGCCCAGAAGCATACTACCACCTAAGCTGTGATTACCAAGAGAAGGGGGAATGGCAAGAGTCCTACCTAACAGCTGTCCAAGGCCTTGCAAAATTAAAACACGTTAAGGAAACTTTAGTAGACGTAGACTATCCCGGCGAACACGCCCTACTCTTTCAAAAAGGAGTAGCAGCATGGTGGATCGGCAAATGTGACGAGTCTCGCTACTTATTTCAACATCTACTAAAAGACTGGGTTCTAGAAGGTAAGTTTATAGACGCTTGTCATAAGAACCTAACAAGTATTGTCGGAGAAAGATTCTTTAAACTACCTTACATTAGAGAACTTAACCACCGCAATCTAAAGTACCCATTTAAAAATTCGGAGAAGGTAGAAAAGAACTACTCACAAGCCTTGCAGGATATTTTCATACTCTGTATGCTCGACGGGAAGAAAAACGGAACCTATATCGAGATAGGATCTGCCGGACCCTTTGAAGGAAATAATACAGCCTTACTTGAAACTCAATTCAACTGGAAGGGATTCTCGTTAGATATTGATTCTGGAGAAGTTGAGAAATTCAATGCTGAACGTAAAAACAAATGCATCCTACAAGATGCTACTAAAGTAAACCTAGACGCCCTTATACAGGAGCATAACCTTGGAGAAACTATAGATTATCTTCAATTAGATATAGAACCGGCACAAAACACCTACACTGCCTTACTAAACATACCTTTTGATAAATATAGATTCAGAGTAATCACATACGAACACGATCATTATGTAGACCGGTCATTAGATTACAGAGAGAAATCGAGAAACTTCTTAGAATCTAAAGGGTATAAATTAGTAGTATCTGATATAGCTCCAGATAAGAATAGCACTTTTGAAGATTGGTGGGTTCATCCTGACTTAGTGAATACTAAAACCTTAAGGAGAATGACAGATATATCTAACAAAGTTAAAAGAGCAGATCAATACTTACTAAATGGATACTAAGACCTACGTCTGCGTAGAAAATCTCTACCACAACATATAGCAAATACCTCTATATATAATAGTATAGACTATATAATACCAGCATACTTATAGTAATGATAAAACTAACACCAGAACTAAAAAAGAAAATAGAAGCACAAGGTAAAAAATTAATACCTATAACACTAGAACAACTAAGTAAAGCAACATTAACAACTAAAATAAAAAAAGAAAAATGGCAATTCAAACAACAAGTACATTTACGTACAATTACGCAACCTACCTAAAACCTTATTTTAGATTAGTAGCTCACCTACCGGTAGACGGAGACACCGCCCCTATAGACTGTGTGATGTACGAGTCAAGCGGGTCGTATCAAGCAAGCAGCGGTTCAATAACAACCTTACCGTTCTATGTTATGAATTCTTCCGCTTCAGTGGATAATGATGGAGATAACGTAGTAAATAAATATTTACTATATGTAACTGAGAATGTAACCGGATCTTTAGAGACCCTATCTCCAGGTTCAACCTTCACAATAGTAGAGATACCAACAATATAGTATTAGTAAGCTACGGCCTATTTATAACATATGGCTAATATTACAATTTACGACGGTACCTCCCTATTTTACCCGGGAGCTACTCCGTTCGGATTTTACGATAACGACTATCAATTCCAAACCGATGCAGATAAGGTCGTGACTTTCTGTGCCCGTAGATTAGGATACCCTATTGAAAACATAGAATTACAGGATATAAACTTCTATGCAGCTTTTGAAGAAGCGGTAACAACCTACGGCAATGAGATTTATGCCTATAAGATAAGACAGGACTACCTTTCCTTAGAGGGTACTCCCACTACAACAACTACCCTAAACACAGATGTAATACAACCAAACCTTAGTTCTATTATTAGAATGTCTCACCAGTATGGAGAAGAAGCAGGAGTTGGAGGAACAGTTACCTGGTATACCGGTTCTTTAGTAGTAACAAGTAACCAGCAAAACTACGACTTAAATGCATGGGCACAAGACTCAGCATCTATATCTGCAACAGATAGGATAGAAGTGAAGAGAGTGTTCTTCGAAGCACCGCCTGCAATAACAAGATACTTTGATCCTTACGCAGGAACTGGTACTGGCATGGTAGAGTTGATGGATACGTTCGGATGGGGATCATACTCACCGGCGATAAGTTTCATGATGATGCCTATAAACTACGACTTACAGAAGATACAGGCTATAGAGTTTAACGACCAGATTAGAAAGTCACAGTTTACTTTTGAACTTGTAAACAATAATATTAGGATATTCCCTATACCGACAGTATCCGGAGGAAAACTACGCTTTGAGTATATAAAAGAATCAGATAGGAATTCTATAAATGCTCCAGGGACAGCAGGAGGGGTATCAAACGTATCAAATGTACCGTACAAAAACCCAACCTATTCAGAAATTAATTCAATAGGTAGACAGTGGATCTTCGAATATACATTGGCACTTGTTAAAGAGGTTTTAGGTTATGTCCGTGGAAAATACGGAACAATACCCATACCAGGTGCAGAGGTTACTTTAAATCATGCTGATCTTATAACTGCTGCTACTGCAGAAAAAGCATCGTTGGTAGAGAAACTGAAAGGGTATTTAGAAGATACTTCAAGAGAGAAACTATTAGAGAGAAGAGCGTTAGAAGCAGACTATAAGCAAAAGGAATTAAACTTAGTACCACAACCTATATTCATTGGATAGTATGTTAAATAGCATAAAAATTAGAACATTATGAGTCTGTACGGAGGGTCGAGAGATATAAGCTTACTCAGACACATTAACCGCGAGTTGATGCATAATATTATATCTCAGCAAATAATATATTATGGGTATAATATTGAAGATACTAAGGTAAACATATACGGAGAAACTACCTCTGGTAGAATCTTTCAAGAACCTGTTATACTTTATACGTTAATAGAAAGAGCTGATCAATCATCTCCAATAGAGGATGGAGTAATAAACTTTAGTCAACCGGTAACTTTTAAATTTCTAAGAGCTGACCTGGTTGATGCTAACGTACTGGTTGAAGAGGGGGATATAATACAATGGCAAAATGCATACTGGGAGATTGATAACGTAATATCGAATCAATACTTTGTAGGTAAAGACCCTAGATACTCAAACACAGACAGTACAGGAACAAACCCACTGGAGACTGGGTTAGAGGATTTCGGAACAAGCCTGTCACTAATATGTAACACACATTACGTACCGGCAGATAGAATAGGACTAGATAAACAGAGAATATGAAACTAATAGAAGTACTAACAGAAAAAGCAAACATGGGATACACGTCCTCAAAACCTACCCTTACTAACAAGGAAACAGGAACTATATCATGGGATATCACTCCAACACCGTTAAAAGGTAGTATCGGAGCACTAGACATAGCTTTAGAACTATTAGAAAAAGCTATAGGAGAAAGCCCTGAGGATACACAGTTAGTTAAATATGGAGAAGTTTTAAGCAAACTTAAAAAATCTCTGAAGACACATATAACAAAGAAATACGGTAGATGAGTACTAAAAAACCCATACCGAAGACTCAAAAAGAGATTAGTAATTCGCTAGTGAACCCCTATGATAAAGAGAGAGGAAACCCTAACAACTCAGTACCAAGTCAAAACAATAGAGGATTACAACTATCGGAAAAAGATGAGAAAGGAAAATCTTTAACTGTATCATTACAAGATCACGACGAAGCAATACTATACTACTTTAATGAAGTATTGAAGCTACAAGTAGTCCAGAACGGAGAAAAGATACAGGTACCTATAATGTTTTCATCTCCCGAGAAATGGAAATCCTACCAGAAAGACGGGTATTTGAGAGATGTTAAAGGCGCTATCATGGCTCCACTAGTACTATTCAAGAGAGCTAGTATCGCAAAGAATAAAGCACTTGCCAATAAGTTAGACGCTAACTCTCCTGCTAACTATATGGTGACCGGTAAAAGCTATACTTCGAAAAACGCATATTCTAACTTCGAAGTACTTAATAATAGAAAGCCGGAAAAAGAATACTACGCAATAGTAGTACCGGATTACTTGACAATTAACTATACTTTCGTACTTTATACCTACTATGTAGAGCATCAAAACTCAATAGTAGAAGCAGTACAGTATGCATCCGATTCATACTGGGGGGACCCTGAGAAGTTTAAGTTTAAAGCAACAATAGAACAATTCGGCTTCCAGACAGAACTTACTGCAGATAGTGAGAGGATAGTACGGAGTACCTTTACTGTAAAACTAAATGGTTATATAGTACCTAATACAAGACAAAAAGACCTCAACTCTATTAAGAAATTCAGTACCTCCAGTAAGGTATCCTTCAACGTAGAAAACGTATCGGATATTAATAACATCTAATACAAGGTGAAAACTTACAAAATATCTTCCTTTTTTCAGGAAAGGAATAAACCTTCGAAAGAAAACAATCTATTTATTATTAAACGTTAATCTAAAATGGCAGAAACTTTAATATCCGCAGGCGTCCTCGCAAGGGAGAATGACCAATCTTTTATCACTCAAGGCCCTATCACGGTAGGAGCAGCGATAATTGGACCAACAGCTAAAGGTCCCGTAGAGGTTCCAACAGTAGTTACGACCTACAGTGAATATCAAAACGTATTTGGAACTACTATCACCAGTGGTAGTGGCATCTATACGTACTTTACTTCAATAGCAGCATACAACTACTTCAACAGCGGAGGTGAATCACTACTTGTATCAAGAATTACATCCGGATCCTACTCTCCCGCTACTACAGTAGTAACTGGAGAAGCTGGTATTGTAGCAGTAACGTTTGAGACCTTAGCAGAAGGTACTATAATGAATAGTTACTCTAGTTTAAACTCTGACGGATCAATGGACAGTGGTTCTGTAGATAATGTTAGATATGAAATCGTAAATAGCAATAGCGGTTCTGGAACATTTGACCTACTGGTGAGAAAAGGTAATGATAACACACTAGAGAAATCAGTACTAGAAACATGGACTAACCTATCATTAGATCCTCTATCTACAAATTACGTAAGTAGAAGAATTGGAGACCAGTCATTTACTTACACCGAAGACGGTACAAGTTATTATCTTCAAACTACAGGAGCATACCCTGTAGCTTCTAGATACATAAGAGTTTCAACAGTTAACTCACCAACCCCCAACTACTTAGATAACGCAGGTGTTGCAAAATCACAATACACAGCCTCTATACCGTTAGCAAACAGCGGTGCATTTTCTAGTGCAGCAGGTGATGTAATGGGCGGTGCTAACTTCTACGATGCAATAAACGGTACTAACACTCAAGGAGTAGTAGCAGGTGATTATGGAAATATGATTAAGTTACTATCTAATTCTGACGACTACAAATACAACATAATGCTAACACCGGGGTTATATAACGCAGATTATACATCACAAGTGACAAGTATTATTTCAAATACACAAAACAGAGGAGATAATTTATACATTCTAGACCTAGTTAAATATGGACAGTCAGTAACTTCAGTAACCGGACAAGCAGCAAGTAGAAATACTTCTTATGCAGCTTCTTACTGGCCATGGGTGCAGGTAATAGATCCTGATACAGGAACACAGGTATGGGTACCAGCTTCAACCGTAATGGGAGGAGTCTTCGCATACACTGATACAGTATCAGATCCTTGGTTCGCTCCAGCAGGTATTAACAGAGGTGGCTTAGGTCAAGTAGTTAGACCAGAAAGAAAACTAGCCCAAGCAACTAGAGATACACTGTATACTAGTAAAGTGAATCCAATAGCATCTTTTCCTGGAACAGGAGTAGTGGTATACGGACAAAAGACACTACAGACAAAAGCTTCAGCCCTAGACCGAGTTAACGTAAGAAGACTCTTAATAGCAATGAAGTCGTATATATCCCAAGTAGCTCAAAACTTAGTATTCGAACAGAATTCAACTTCTACTAGAAACAACTTCCTAGCACAGGTTAACCCATACCTAGAAAGTATCCAGCAGAAACAAGGACTCTATGCTTATAGAGTAATAATGGACGATACTAATAATACTGCAGACGTAATCGATAGAAACATCCTAATAGGTCAAATCTACGTACAACCTACTAAGACAGCAGAATTTATTTACTTAGATTTTAACATTACACCAACTGGAGTAACATTTCCAGCATAACTAAAATAAACTAAATGAGCACATATCTAAACTCTCCGGGAATAGTTACTAGAGAGGTGTCCACCTCTCAAATAAGAAAACAACCAATAACGGTAGGAGCAGCAATAATAGGCCCTACCGTTAAAGGTCCTGTAAATATTCCAACAATATTAACAAGTTACTCCGAGTATGTAAATACATTCGGAGATACTTTTGTCTTCTACGGCCCTGAAGGGTCTCAAAACACAACATACTTAACGTCCGTATCTGCCGAAAACTACTTTAACAGTGGTGGTGGTTCCTTACTAGTAACAAGGGTGGTATCTGGATCCTTTACAGGAGCTACATCAACACCTATATTAAATACTGTTGTTATGGGAACAAGTATAGAAGTGGGTACAAATACATCACTTTCATCCTCTATAACAACATACCCTACAGGTGTTGAATTCAACCAATCCTTTAACGTAATACCGACAGGCGGGTCAGGAACCGGTCTTACATTACAATATACACCTTCCCGTACATCTGTATACGATAGGATTAACCGTAGATACACCTTCGTACAAGACTATAAGATAAATGTTACCGCACCCGGAGAGAGTTATCAAGCAGGTGATACTATAACAATACCAGGCGTACAGTTAGGGTTAAATGCAGATGGACGTTTAGTCGCAGGGCAGAACAATTTAAGTCAAAGTATCGACTTATGGTTTGAATCATACAACATTTCACCCGGACGTGGTGGAGGTCTCACAGGTAGAGGGTACTCTGGCAAAGTTGGTAGTGCTTATGGAGACGGAGCGGTAAAGTATGAAGTAGTTCGAGTAGGAACTACCGGGTCTACTTTCACTAATTTAGAAATAATGTCCCCACCTGATGTCCGTGATTACGACAATAACTTTAACATAGGGGAGAGGTACCAATTATGGGTAGGTAGAGATGCGACTACTCAAAGCACCCGGTACGTATACTACACTTTAACATCAAACAACTTCACACCCCACACACCGTTAGTTATAACACTACAGGCAGGGGATATTACTACACAGACTGGAGATGTAGCATTTGAATTAGAAACCTTATCTAAAGGGAGGTTAATGAACAATAACGGGCCGGAAGTAGAAGGAGCGTTGGCATTTGGCAACAGTGGTAACATTCGATGGGAAATACCAACAGTAAACACCTCTTCCGGGGAATTTAGTTTACTTATACGGAGAGGAGATGACTCAACAAATAAGAAGGTAGTATTGGAGACTTATCCAAAACTTTCATTAGATCCCAAGTCACCTAACTATATCAATAAGATTATAGGAGACCAAACACAAATCATAGCCACGGAAGGAACAGATACCTACTTAGAAACCACAGGAGAGTATGCTAATAAATCTAACTACGTTAGGGTTAAATCAACCGCCTATAAGACTCCTGAATACCTGGGTAATACAGGAACCCCTAGCAACCTGTATAAAACATACATACCTGTAGTACAGAGCGGAGCATTTGCAGGAGCATCAGGAGCAGAGAGTCCGAATGCAAATGCAACTTTCTATAAGGATATTATAGAAGATGCAAACTTTACATCCCAGGGAGTACCGGCAGCAAGCTACGCTTCTGCAATAGCACTACTGGCGAATAAGAACGATTACGATTACAACGTTATAACAGTACCGGGACTAACTTACGATAACCCTAACCATACAGCAACTCTAAATACACTAATACAAAACACAGAGAATAGAGGAGATGCAATAGCAATAGTTGATACTGTTAATTACGGTTCTACGGTAGATAACGTAAAGTCTAAAGCAGCAACTGTCAACTCATCTTACGCTTCAACATACTGGCCTTGGTTAAACATACAAGATCCTAGCACTGGGTTGATAATAGAAGTACCACCTTCAACATTACTACCGGGAGTATATGCATACACGGATAAAGTATCGGCACCTTGGTTCGCCCCAGCAGGAATTAAGAGAGGTATATTAGGAAATGCTGCAATAGGAGAGAGGAAACTTGCTCAATCTACTAGAGATGACTTATATTCAAATAAGGTAAACCCTATAGCATTTATAAACAGAACAGGAACTGTAGTGTACGGGCAAAAGACATTACAAACAAGAGCAAGTGCTTTAGATAGAGTAAACGTTAGGAGGTTACTAATAGAACTAAAGAGGTACTTAGAGCAATTAGCAACAAACCTAGTATTTGATCAGAACAGTACTGTTACAAGAAATAGCTTCCTAAGCAACGTAACACCTTACCTTGAAAACATTCAACAAAACCAAGGAATATACGCTTTCAAAGTTATAATGGATGATACTAATAACACACCAGACGTAATTGATAGGAATGAATTAATAGGTCAATTCTATATTCAACCTACTAAGACAGCAGAATTTATTTACTTAGATTTTAACATTACACCAACTGGAGTAGCATTCCCAGCATAAGGAAGTAGCTAAAACCTAAACATAACAAGAAGGATCTTAGAAATAAGATCCTTTTTAAGTTTTAAGGGGAGGGAAATACGATAACTTCACATTCCCTGAATTCCAAAACCTGTTATACTTGTTGACTAACATGTTATCATACTCAGACTTACTAGCATCAAACACCTCTAGAATACCAGCAAGTTTATGTTTTTGAAACATCTGCCTTGGGAAAACCTTCCCATTCCTCCAGTAGAAATAGTTAGGAGGAGTAAACCCTACAAGAGAAAAACCCGCACGGTAATATACCTCCCCTGAGCTCCAACACCTATCAGCATAGGTTAATATGCTTTTTGGAGAGTACTGCGAGATAAAAAACTTAAGCGCTTTGGAGAATCCACCATGAATAGAGCAATTTGCTAAAGTGGCGAATCTAATAATTTCCCATTCAAACACTTTGTCAAATCTAGGGGTAGCCATTGTTAAAGTCGCAACAAGAGACTCTTCAAAGAATACCCCGATATTAACAGAGCTCCTAACATCCCCATGTAGATGATTAGCATTTAGGAAGTCCCTCTTCATAGCCGGAGTAATAATCTTTACCACACATTTCCGACCATGTATCTTCCGGGACGTAACCCCTAACTTATTTCTAATCATAGATTCAAGAAGAGGTCTAGATAACAACCACTCATGTTCAAATATATGAATCAGAGTTACTCCTGTAGATAAACACCGCTTCGTCTTACGTAAATGATACCCCTTATCGATAAAACGGTCAGAATGCCAAAATAAACCGTTAAATTCAAAAGCTAGATCAAGTGATGGAATAAAGATATCTAATTCTAAGTTCTTAAGAAGTTTACGGCTATTAACAAGGACTGTAACCCCGGGAATACATTCCCTAATAAAGGTAACCAATTCTGTCTGGCCTTTAGACATTTCAGTATACTTGGAAGAACACACCTTACATTTAGGACGGTAGTTATTCATAAGCATACAATCCCACACAGTATTACATGTTCTGCATTTAATAGTATACTTGTTGTTGGTAATCTTATCATGTTGAGTAATGTCTAAGATCTCTAAATCCTCATAGAGGTTAGCTCGTCTTCTAAGAGTACTAAGAGTCCTCTCCTGGTGATTATTAACAGACCCGTACCTCTGGAGTTTTGTCTCCATTGCCTTTTCCTTATCGTAGAAGAAAGGATCTCCATACTTCTTTAACTTAGTACCCATACTCTTATCCATAAATTCTTGAGACTTTAATGCATGAGTTACTCCGTATTTTTGAAGCATGGTTTCCTTATGAGCTTCCTGTACCGTCTGCTGAGACATCGGATGTCCCCCCCAAGTGTCTTTCCAAGTCTGCTCTCTAGCGGCATTAGACTTTTTAGTAAGGTCGGGGTCTTTGTTTTTACAAGACTTACTGCAATAGGTTCTCTGTCTAAAATGAGGAATTTCAAACTGAGTTTGGCAGGTCTTACATATTAACTGTTTATACTTCATTATTGTGTTTTAGGTTCGAATACACTTATAATTATGAAATAAAATAGAAAAAGCAACTTTAATTTAAATACTAAGATATTTATGAACAGAGGATTAGGAACAGTCCTGCAATCACTAAAGCAGTACAGTAGTACACGCTTTGATTACGAAGCCCATTAGTCTTTAGCTAATAGGTAGTTCACGAACAGAAATAAAGTAACTAATATAATTAAAATAAACTATGGCAATACTAACACATGATGAAATATTCTTCACCCAATTTGAACCTAAAATACAGAACAGGTTTATTATGTATATGGACGGAATACCGACATACATGATCAAAGGCTTAAGCGGATTAGGATTTCAACAGGGAGAGATTATACTTAACCATATAAACACTTATAGGAAGGTAAAAGGAAAACTTAGATGGAACGACGTTACTATGACATTATTTGATCCGATAACTCCATCAGGAGCTCAGGCAGTAATGGAATGGACTCGACTACATCATGAGTCTGTAACTGGAAGAGATGGTTATTCAGATTTTTACAAGAAGGAAATAATACTAGATCTAGTAGGACCTGTAGGAGATGTAATTTCCGAATGGATACTAAAAGGAGCATTCATAAAGACTGCAACATTTGGAGACCTGGACTATGATAATGATTCAGCAGCACAAACTATTAGCCTGTCTCTTGGAGTAGACTACATGGTGCTCAATTTTTAGCAGTGCTGAACGTTTAAGTAAAAGCTCTAAACTTCTACTTCTTGACGTACTAAACTTCTACTTTTGAAGACACTAAGCCCTATTTACAATAAAGTAAATAGGGTTTTTTTATGGACTATCAAAAAGTATACACTCAAATAATTGAACGGGCAAAAGGGGAGAGTAGGGATTGGAGTGGCGACAGCTACTTTGAAAGACATCATATAATACCAAGCTAAACACAGGAAAGGTAAAAAGACTATAGTACATCCTACAACTAATCAAATGAGGTTCGTACTTGAAGAGGAGTTAGAAGGTTACATTAAACTAGGGTGGGAGAATACCAACCGTAAGAAAGGTATGAAAATACAGTTATCGAAAGAAGGGAAGGAGAAGTTAACAGCTGCAAGAAGAAAAGATCAGACAGGTAAGGTAGGTCTTCAAGCTAAAGCTGCAAAAGGTCCATACACTATAGAATTTAAAGACGGTAGAACATACACAGCAGGTAGCTACCCGGAATTAACAAAAGCAACAGGTCTTAAGATGAGTACATTACATTATAGGCATAAAAAAGGAAATACGGAGTTTTTAAAAGAGTGGAGAATATACTAAGTGGCTACTTAAAGGTATTAACACTATATTTATAACAAAGTAAAACTATGTGCGGATGTAATACTTGCGAAACAAAAAAATATACGTTGATGCTCAATGAAAACAAAGCACCGCGTGATATATTGTCTGAGGATTTAAAGCACCATATGGACGCTAATAAACCGCTAACAGACCACTTATATCGTGCTGGTTCGGATAGTTACTTCAACTTATGGTTTGAAGCTCGCTCTTTGTATTCTCGTAATATTTTAGAAATCACTGATAAAGATGATTTAGCTGTTTTAACGGAAACAGATTTAGGTCATTATGGTATGTTTGAAGGTAAAAAAGTGCCTTTAGATTTTCCTATCGAGATAACCGAAGAAGGTGATACACATTATACTAAAGACGGTAAAGAATGGAAAGGTAAATTACATAAAATGCCCGACAATTCACTAATGTCAGGTAACCCTCATGATAAAGATGGAAGCGGTCCTAATGGTAAAAGTGAAAAACTATACCGTAAAGAGGACTTAAATGAGGCTAAAAACGACAATAAAAAATTAAATAAACCAACACGCGACTCCTCAGGAGGTAAAGCATATAAGGTTTATGTTAAAGACCCTAAAACCAAGAAAATTAAAATAGTACGTTTTGGTTCAGGTGGTTTAAGAGCTAAAATCAACGATAAAGAGGCACGTAATGCATTTGCGGCACGTCATAAATGTTCAACTAAAAAGGATAAAACAAAGGCAGGATATTGGTCTTGTCGCTTACCACGTTATGCAAAATTACTCGGACTTAAATCAAATTTCGGAGGTTTCTGGTAAACCATACACCGATTTAGAGATTACAAACAAATATACATTTATACCCAAACATGAATATAAGTAAAATAAAATAAAATAAAATAAAATGGACAATTTCGATTTAAAAAAGTACTTAGCTGAAGGAAAGCTATTAAAAGAAGAAGAATGGTTTGATAAAGCAGATCGAGGAGAGGTAGAATATGACGATGCCGAGGAAGAATTTAATCCTTCTGACATGGAAAAAGAATATTACCCACCCTCAGATAGTTATGAATGGTTTGATGGTAAATATTATTATAACTCCTCAGGACAACAACTTCGAGACCCCGAAGAATATGACGATTCAGAAGAAGGATATACTCCATTTGGCGATGAATAATAAAATAAAATAAAATAAAATAAAATAAAGATGAAATTTAATTATTCAAAACTATTAATTGAAAACAAACATTCAATATTAGAAAACGTAAAACAGGCAAAACAATATGTTGAGTCCGGTAAACTAACCCAAGAGGAGTTAAAAATATTAACTGATATAGACCCTTCCCCAACACGTAAGTATGTAGGATGGATGGCAAAACAATGGGCAGAAAAACAAATTACAGATATAGATGATTTAAGAAACACCATTGAAGAGTTCAATACACTCTTAGAAAAAGGTAAAACAAAAACCAAAGATATTTACCAAATTAAATCCTTTAAAGCCCTTCAAGACGAAGTTGACCAAATAAACAACTCAGGAGAAAACATATCTACCCGAGAACTTGAATCCGACTACGATACTGTATTAGAGAATTCAGACCTATTAATAATGTCCCCTCACACCCACGAAGCATCTCGTAAACTGGGATTATCCCAATTTGCATTTAGAGACTGTGGGGATGATGGAAAAGATTCTTCATGGTGTACAACATATAAAGCCCCCGATCACTTTAATGATTATTACTATACAAATAATGTAACTTTTTATTATGTTAAAGTAAAGTCACAGCAAATGATAAATCAACTTAAAGATAAATTTCCAAAAACTTGGAAGAATTTAGTAGTTGTTGCTTTGGCGGTATTAGATAATGGGAAAATTGATGGGTATGATGGGATAGATAAACAAATTTCAAAGGATAATATAAAAGAATATACTGATATTATAGGAATTTCATAATGATTAAACTAATAGATCTCTTAGAAAATAAAATCCTAGTCACTAGACGCTCCCCTGAAGAACGCTCTAAGAACTTTTTAATTGCTACTCAAAAGAAAATCCAACAATACATGAAGGATGGGAGTAAAGGTAATCTTAATTTAGAAAATACCGCAATAACCACATTACCACAAGGTTTAACAGTAGGAGGTAATCTTGATTTATCTGGTACTAAAATAACCACATTACCTCAAGGCTTAACAGTAGGAGGTAATCTTAATTTATACGGTACTGAAATAAACTCCCTACCTCAAGGTTTAACAGTAGGAGGTGATCTTTATTTAGAAGATACCCCAATAACCACATTACCTCAAGGTTTAACAGTAGGACGTACTCTTTATTTATTTGGGACTAAAATAACCTCCCTACCTCAAGATCTAACAGTAGGAGATTATCTTAGTTTAAACGGTACTAAAATAACCTCCCTACCTCAAGGTTTAACAGTAGGACGTAATCTTGATTTAGCTGGTATACCAATAACCTCCCTACCTCAAGATTTAACAGTAAGAGGTACTCTTTATTTAGAAAATACACCTCTTTCTAAAAAATACTCTGAAGAACAAATTAGACAAATGGTACCTGGAGTTAAAGGTAAAATTATTATAAAATGATAAAACTAATAGATCTCTTAGAAAATAAAATATTAGTCCCAAGACGTTCTCCTGAAGAACGCTCTAAGAATTATATAATTGCTACTCAAAAGAAAATCCAACAATACATAAAGGATGGGGGTAAAGGTGATCTTAATTTAAGAAATACCCCAATAACCACATTACCCCAAGGCTTAAAAGTAAAAGGTGATCTTGATTTAAGTAATTCCCAAATAACCTCCCTCCCCCAAGATTTAACAGTAGGAGGTAATCTTGATTTATATAATACCAAAATAACCTCCCTACCCCAAGATTTAACAGTAGGAGGTAGTCTTTATTTATATCATACCAAAATAACCTCCCTCCCTCAAGATTTAAAAGTAGGAGGTTCTCTTAATTTATATGGGAGCAAAATAACCTCCCTACCTCAAGGTTTAAAAGTAGGAAGATTTCTTGATTTAACTAATACCCCCATCTCTAAAAAATATAGCAAAGAACAAATTCAACAAATGGTACCGGGAGTAAAAGGTGAAATTATTATATAATGATAAAACTAATAGATCTCTTAGAAAATAAAATCCTAGTCACTAGACGCTCTCCTGAAGAACGCTCTAAGAACTTTTTAATTGCTACTCAAAAGAAAATCCAACAATACATAAAGGATGGGAGTAAAGGTAATCTTGATTTAAGAGATACTCCAATAACCTCCCTACCCCAAGGCTTAACAGTAGGAGGTGATCTTAATTTAGATAATACCCCAATAACCTCCCTACCCCAAGGTTTAAAAGTAGGAGACTATCTTTATTTATCTAATACTAAAATAACCTCCCTCCCTCAAGATTTAAAAGTAGGAGGTTCTCTTAATTTATATGGGAGCAAAATAACCTCCCTACCTCAAGGTTTAACAGTAGGAGGTTATATTGATTTAAGAAATACCCCAATAACCTCCCTACCCCAAGGCTTAAAAGTAAAAGGTAATCTTAATTTAGGAAATACACCAATAACCACCCTACCCCAAGGTTTAACAGTAGGAGGTTATATTGATTTATATAATACCCCAATAACCTCCCTACCAAATGATTTAACAGTAGTAGGTGATCTTTATTTAAGGAATACCCCCATCTCTAAAAAATACTCTGAAGAACAAATTCAACAAATGGTACCTGGAGTTAAAGGTAATATTTATATATAATGATAAAATTAATAGATCTCTTAGAAAATAAAATATTAGTCCCAAGACGTTCCAAAGAAGAACGTTCTAAGAACTTTTTAATTGCTACTCAAAAAAAAATCCAACAATACATAAAGGATGGGAGTAAAGGTGATCTTGATTTAGGAAATACCCCAATAACCTCCCTACCCCAAGGTTTAACAGTAGGAGGTAGTCTTTATTTAAGAGATACCCCAATAACCTCCCTACCCCAAGATTTAACAGTAGGAGGTGATCTTAATTTAACTAATACCCCAATAACCACCCTACCTCAAGGTTTAACAGTAGGAGGTTATCTTTATTTATCTAATACTAAAATAACCTCCCTCCCTCAAGATTTAAAAGTAGGAGGTTCTCTTAATTTATTTGGGACTAAAATAAACTCTCTACCCCAAGGTTTAACAGTAGGAGGTGATCTTTATTTAGAAGATACCCCAATAACTACATTACCTCAAGGTTTAACAGTAGGACGTACTCTTTATTTATTTGGGACTAAAATAAACTCTCTACCCCAAGGTTTAACAGTAGGAGGTAATCTTAATCTATATAAGACCCCAATAACCTCTCTACCAAATGATTTAACAGTAGGAGGTAATCTTAATTTAGATAATACCCCCATCTCTAAAAAATACTCTGAAGAACAAATTAGACAAATGGTACCTGGAGTTAAAGGTAAAATTATTATAAAATGATAAAACTAATAGATCTCTTAGAAAATAAAATACTAGTCCCAAGACGTTCTCCTGAAGAACGCTCTAAGAATTATATAATTGCTACCCAAAAAAAAATTCAACAATACATAAAGGATGGGGGTAAAGGTGATCTTAATTTAAGAAATACCCCAATAACCACATTACCTCAAGGCTTAACAGTAGGAGGTAGTCTCTATTTATACCGTACCCCGATAACCTCTCTATCCCCAGGTTTAACAGTAGGAGATAGTCTATATTTAAGAAATACTCTAATAACCTCCCTACCTCAAGGCTTAACAGTAGGAGGTGATCTTGATTTAAGAGATACTCCAATAACCTCCCTACCCCAAGGCTTAACAGTAGGAGGTGATCTTGATTTAAGAGATACTCCAATAACCTCCCTACCCCAAGGCTTAAAAGTAGGAGGTGATCTTAATTTAGTAGATACCCCAATAACCTCCCTACCTCAAGGCTTAACAGTAGGAGGTAGTCTCTATTTATACCGTACCCCGATAACCTCTCTATCCCCAGGTTTAAAAGTAGGAGGTGATCTTAATTTAACTAATACCCCAATAACCACCCTACCTCAAGGTTTAACAGTAGGAAGATTTCTTGATTTAACTAATACCCCCATCTCTAAAAAATACACTAAAGAACAAATTAGACAAATGGTACCGGGAGTTAAAGGTAACATATATTTAAACTAATAAAATGATAAAATTAATAGATCTCTTAGAAAATAAAATCCTAGTCCCTAGACGTTCTCCTGAAGAACGCTCTAAGAACTTTTTAATTGCTACTCAAAAAAAAATCCAACAATACATAAAGGATGGGAGTAAAGGTGATCTTAATTTAAGAAATACCCCAATAACCTCCCTACCTCAAGGCTTAACAGTAAAAGGTAATCTTGATTTAAGTAATTCCCAAATAACCTCCCTCCCCCAAGGTTTAACAATAGGAGGTTATCTTGATTTATATAATACCAAAATAACCTCCCTACCCCAAAATTTAACAGTAGGAGGTAGTCTTTATTTATATAATACCAAAATAACCTCCCTTCCTCAAGGCTTAACAGTAATAAATTTTCTTGATTTAGAAAATACCCCAATAACCTCCCTACCTCAAGGCTTAACAGTAGGAGATGATCTTAATTTAAATAATACCCCAATAACCACCCTACCCCAAGATTTAAAAGTAGGAGGTAATCTTAATTTAGGTAATACCCCAATAACCTCTCTTCCTCAAGGTTTAAAAGTAGGGGGTTCTCTTGATTTAAGAAATACCCCACTTTCTAAAAAATATAATGAAGAACAAATTAGACAAATGGTACCTGGAGTTAAAGGTGAAATTATTAGATAATGGTAAAATGATAACACTATGAAACCCTATAAAGATCTAGAAATAACAGATCAACATATCATTAGAGAGTTCAGTGATTCAGTAGACCCTCTCGAACTCCTATGGCATAGGGATAACGAGGATAGAACTATTGAAATAGTAGGAGAGACAGATTGGGCAATCCAATTAGAGAATAAGTTGCCTACCTCCTTAAATGATCGTATATTTATAGCAAGGCATGAATGGCATCGAGTGTTAAAGGGAACAGGAAAACTTCTACTTAAAATATATAAATTGTGAAAAAGCAAAAGAATACAGTATTAGAAGATAAGACATCTCGTCAATATCAAGAACTAGTAGATGCTATCAAAGGTAAATACGGTGCAAGGTACCTAGGCAGTGGAGATAACGGTGTAGCTTTGGGGTTGCCTAATGGAAAGGTAATTAAGGTAACAACGGATAGTGTAGAATTAAAACATGCAGAGACCCTAAAAAATACAAACTACACTTCTATAATACCTATAGAGAAAGTTAAGATTATTAAAGACAGTCTCGGCTATATCGTAATGGCAAATGCAAGCAATATAACTTCAACAGAACGACTAGCCCTGGAAGACGCCAAACCGGACGTTGAAGCTTACCTGCTTAACAACGACGAAGAAGCACTATTAAGATTAAAGGTAGGTACTAAACTGTATAACTTTATAGCCGGTATAAAAGATGCATATGAGAAATCCGGCCTCTCTATAGAAGAGATAGACTACTCAGCAGATAATATAATGAACTACGACGGCAGATTTGTTATGGTTGACCTATAAGAAAGTAAAAACATATATATTTATAATAAAATAGTTACATTAAAATGACAGAATTTAAGTTTCCGACAGAAGAGATAGATCTTCCCTCAAAAGGACTACTCTATCCATTAGACAATCCCTTATCAAGCGGTAAGGTTGAGATGAAGTATATGACCGCTAAGGAAGAAGATATACTAACCAATCCTAACTACATAGCAAAAGGCACCGTTATCGATAAACTACTTCAATCTTTGATCATATCGAAAGTAGATTACAACGACCTAATACAAGGAGATCAAAATGCAATTATGATTGCAGCACGTATCCTAGGGTACGGTAAGGATTATGAGATTAAGCACGACGGTATAACGCAAACAATAGACCTAACATCGTTAGAAGATAAAGAGTTTGACGAATCACTCATCACACCCAATGTAAACGAATTTTCATTTACGTTACCGCACTCTAAAATCAACCTAACTTTTAAAATATTAACCGTAGGAGATACTAATAAGATTAAAAGAGAATTAGAAGGGTTAAAGAAGATAAATAAAGATAATAACCCAGAAAGATCTACCCGTCTTAAGTATATGATAACATCTGTAGATGCAGATCGTGAAGCGAAAACAATAAGGGAGTTTGTAGATACTGCTCTGCTTGCAAGAGATGCAAGAGCACTAAGAGAGTATGTAGGGAAAGTACAACCTGATATAAATCTTACAATCACAGTAGAAACAAGTAACGGCGAGGAGGACGTTAATCTACCTGTAACTGCCACCTTTTTTTGGCCTGACTCAACAATATAGAAAACACATCTTTGATGAAATACACCAAATAACCTTCTTCGGAAAAGGAGGATACTCCTTTACAGAATTATACGAACTCCCTATACATCTAAGAAAGTACATTTTTCACACATTAAAAGAGCATTACGAAAAAGAAAATAAGTCAGAAGATAATGCAGAAGACTTAACATCTAAAATAAAATCAGGAGCAATTAAAGTTCCAGATTACATGAGAGGTAAGAAGGTAGGTTACAACGGAGGATAGTTTAAAACGCTATCCTTCTCTATTTATAATATATGGCTGACAATCCAAAGCAAACTACAAAAGAAGATATAACACTAGAACAGGCGAGGGAAGTCCTACTAAAAAACCAGGTAGGTTATCAGCAAAGTATAGTAGAGAGTCTAAAGGAAATTCTAGGCGTGAAGACAAAGTTAACAGAGAGCGAGAATCACCAACTTAAACTAAGCCGGGAAATAGTAAAACAGCTAACCAACCAGAACACAGGGTATACCTCACTAGCTGAGAAAAAGAAAGAGATTCTAAAAAATGAAAACTTAATAAGTAGAAGCCGAGTATCCTCTAGCCTTTTAGCAAGTAAGGAAATAACAGTAGCAAAAAATCTAGCTACAGAAGTTCAAGAACGAGCTACAGAGTTTGAAAAACTAGTCGATCAACAACATGAATTCAATAATGTAAGTGAACAGGTATTACAGACAGCAAAAGAAGCACTCGACTTAGCAGAAGTTACATTAGAGATACAACTAGAAGAACTAACTAATGCCCAGAAAGCCGCACTATACGAACAGCAGAGTGTAGATATACTCAAGGAAGCAAATGCAGAACGGCAGAAAGAAGCAAACTTCCTTGAAGAGGTAGAAGAGTCCTTAGGTGTTTCCGGCAAACTACTAGGAGGGTTTAGTAAGATACCGGGTTTTGAAGGTATAGAAAGCAGCTTAGATAAAGTTCGACAAAAATTAATTGATGCAAAAGAAGCGGGTGACGGCTTCGTAATGCCGTCGAAATGGAAAACTTTCGGAATGGTGTTGAACCAAACCGGCAAAGACGTATTAAAAAACCTCACAGACCCTCTAGTAATCTCTGCGTTCGTAACAAAACAATTAATAGAGGTATTTAAAACATTTGATAAACTTACTTCCGGCACTGCTAGAAACTTTGGAATAAGTAATGATAAAGCAAACGAACTCAACAAAGAATTAACTGCTGTAGCCACAACCCAAGAAGGCTTTTTCGGAACCACTTCCAACCTAAACGCTGCATTTCAAGAAATAAATAATAGATACGGGACATTTGCAAAACTTAACGGAGAGAACCTAAAAACTTTTAACAGCCTCACAAAAGAAGCAGGACTCTCCGGAGAAGCAATAGGAGAGTTACAAGACACAACATACCTAACCGGTAACACATTAAAACAGCAGACTATAGAGTATAAAGGTCAGGTAAAGATTCTAAAGGCCACAACAGGACTAGCCTTAAATGAGAAACAGATACTAGAAGGTATTAAAGATATCTCAGCTGCCACTAAACTAACACTAGGCGGTTCCGCAGAAGCCATGGCAACTGCAGTCTTTAAAGCGAAAGCATTAGGGGTAGAGATGAAAGATTTAGAGGGAATAAGCAGCTCACTATTAAATTTCCAATCTTCGATAGAAGATGAGTTATCCGCAGAACTCTTAACCGGTAAACAACTCAACCTAGAAGGAGCAAGATATGCTGCTCTTATGGGAGATCAAGCTATGCTAGCTGAGGAGTTAGCAGATAACTTTGGAACAGCAGCAGACTTCCAAAGCATGAATGTAATTCAACAACAAGCTATGGCAACAGCTGTTGGGCTGACTAGAGACAGCCTCGCCGAATCCCTAATGAAAAGGGAAGCAATGGCTAAGCTATCCCAATTTGAAGGTGAGACTGAAAAGGATAAGTATAACACTGCAGTACAACAACTAGGCGTTGAAGGAGCTAGACAGAAGCTAGGGAACGATGCCCTAGCAGACCAAATGGAATCAGTCTCCCTCCAAGATAAACTATCTGCATCCGCTCAAAAGTTTCAAGAAGCACTAGCACCATTAGCTGAAAAAGTACTACCCGTAATAGATAGGATTTTCAAATATGTAGGGGAAAATATTAATGGAATAGTAACTACTCTGAAGATAGTGGTGGGTATAATGACAGTCATGAAAGCCCTTTCAATAGCTACAGCCGTAGCTCAAATCGCCGGATTTGCAGCACTTTCATTCGGAGCTGCTGCAGCCATAGCAACAGTAGCAGCAATAGGAGCAACTGCTCTCCTTAGCAACATAGGAGACGGAATCTTTCCTGCAGACGGTAAGGCCAGAGTATCATCAAAAGAAGGAGGTTTGTTTGAGGTTAGTCCTAATGATGATATTATTGTTGCACCGGGAATAGCCAAAATAGTTGCTAGTAATTCTAACAACGCTTCTAGTAATTCTAACAAAGCTTCTAATACTTCTCAACAAATAGAGAACAAGGTAAACATCACCCCTTCAAATACAAACATAACCTTAACCTTAGACGGGCAAGCAATAGGAAATGCAAACGCACGTCAATCCTACGGAGTAGGTAGTAACGTAAAGGCTTTCGGAGGTACTGTAGATATGAGTGCTACATCCGCTCAGAATTCATAAAAGTTCATATTTATAAGAAACAACCATGGGCATATTAGACTTACTAAGAGACAAAGGATCGAATCTATCGAAGTATAACGGTACGACACCGTCAGCAAATCCACTAACCTTAAAATCATCTGCATTACACTCAACAAGTGACGGAGTAGCAGGGTACTCCTTAGATGGAGGATTTGCAGGAGAAGTTAGACAAGCATACAACGAATACGATGACGGACATCCTAACGCACTACCACAACCTTCAGACTTAGACTTAAACGGAAAGCAGCCAACAGGGTACAAACACCCTGAGAAAGGAACTACTTACCCTTAATGGCGTTAAAGGACCTCTTAACAGATTTAGGGTCATTTTACAAAGATAACCCATTCGCAGCCAAGTATAAATCTAAGGCCGGACCTACCTATGCTTTAAAATACGGATTTAATCAACGAAGTTTAGAGTTTGGGAATGATAGACCTGGTGGCGGAAGTAGTAGACAACCCTTTATAAAAACTCAAATACCGAGTGTTGACTCAAATCCGAAAGCAGAAACCGGGATAATAGGAGATCTTCAGAGACAGATTTCAAATAGAGTAGTGGATTTAGCAAGAATAACTAAATTCCTAACAACCCCAAAAGGTCTAATCTTTATAGGAAAACAAGAATTACTTTCCGCACAGAATCCAATAGTACCAGGAAAACCTAACAGATCAGATACCTTAAAAGGATTTTATAACCCTTTACTAACACTAGCTCAAGTCGCAGTAAGCGGTACCGGGTTGCATATAGAAAAGCAAGGTTTACTACCTCTACCGTTACAGGACACTGAAGGGAAGTATGAAAAAACATACTTAAAATTAGATAAAGAGAACAAAGGAAGACTCTACAACCTCTATAAGTATAAAATTGCAAATCAAAAAGTCGAAGTACACACGTTAAAACTAACCGGTATTTCAACTAAACCTACTAACCTAATAGAATACCCAGGAGGTCCCGGTGTAACAGAGACACTTATACCATTTGCAGACAACAGCGTGTATAGTGATGGAAATTTATCGAAGGTTAACACTCCGTATACATGGACACAACAACAGCTATTCTTAGCAGAACCAGCATCCCAGAACAAAAAAGACCGGACTATATTACCAGACTTTAGGAAGAAGATAAGCTTAGGAGATGTTCATAAACATGTAGGGGTATCCGGAGAGACAGGCTCTGTAGATTATACTAACCTTTTAGTCAATAAGATAACCAGAGTAGGATTAGGAGACCCAGGTAGAAGGTACCGGGATAGAAGCAACCTGTATACCTCGGACCTGCAAAGTATAGACAAGGTAGCAGCTATGCCCCTATACA
>Ga0209702_10003314_pt1 | contig 25643 bp, 23 predicted proteins | sample FRY01_FD_187210 | JGI IMG/M metagenome (GOLD analysis project Ga0209702, IMG submission 187210) | Freshwater microbial communities from Lake Fryxell liftoff mats and glacier meltwater in Antarctica - FRY-01 (SPAdes) (version 2) | ecosystem: Environmental > Aquatic > Freshwater > Ice > Glacier... | reverse complement strand
TCAGATCGAAGCTATTGCGTGCTTGCTTACCAGTATGTTTGTGCCGCCACTTACGTCTGCGGATGCAGAGATAGACCGCATTGCCTCTTATGGGAAAATCCTGTATCCGTGAACTTGGGCAAAAGCCCTTAGACTCATATTCCAAACAGTCTTCTCGATAGAGCTGGTTCTTCTCATCCAAGTGTATCTCCAACTCCCCACTAAGTGGATTTGATCCCTCCTTCTTTTTAACTGATACTATCTCGAAATGATTCAGCAATTCTTTTGGAAGAAAATACTCGATATAACTCGTGTCCATCGGCTCTTATTTCTGCCTCCGAAACTATGAACTCCCCCTAATAATTACGCTGACCCATCTAAAATTGGAATTCTAAAATCTTCAATCCTTGATTAACGAAGCATCTCCGTATGCGGAATCTCATCCTCCAAGTATTCCTTTCCTGTTGATTTGAACCCAAACTTCTCATAGAACTTGAGCAAGTAGGTCTGTGCTGAAATACGGATAGGAACGTTTCCATAGTGGTCTTGAATTTGCTTCAATCCAACTTCCATCAATTCGATTCCTGCACCTGTTCCACGCGCTTTCTGAGTAGTGAGAATGCGACCCATTGCCACTTCATCATAACTGACGCCAGCATCTACAATGCGTGCATAAGCTACCAGCTCATCGCCATCAAAACCCATCAAGTGAAAGCACTTACGGTCTTTACCATCTGCATCTAGGTAAAGACATTCCTGTTCCAATACGAACACCTGTTGCCGAACGCATAGAATCGTGTAAACTTCCTCTGCCGAAAGTTCATCGAACCGCTTCCACTCCCAACGTAAACTCATCTCGAAATTTTGAATGCAATTTGTGAAACACGTTTATTCAGACCGTCTTCTACTATCAAATTATTGGCTGATTTGTTTTCAAAAACGTCTTTCAAGTTCTTGATAACGCCTGCAGGAATATTCTTAGCCAAAAACTCATTCATAAGTTCATTGCAAGTGAGATTGCTAGCTCGTTCTTGAAGTATCTGATTTAAAACCACTCTGTTTTCAATCCGTTGTTGATTGGCTGAAAACCGTAAATCAGAAGGCAGTTCATTCAATTTCAGAACATCGCAAAGCGCAGCGAATTGAGTATCTGAGCCAACGGCAAGCACAATCATCTTATCATCCTTGGTTCTAAGAATTTCGCCATACGGAGCGATATTCGGATGCAACGAACCGATGCGTTGCGGAATCTGCCCATTCATCAGCCAATTGCTTGCTTGGTTTGTAAGTGCCGAAACTGCTGCATCAAACAGAGAAACTTCTACCATGGCTCCTTCTCCACTCTTTTCTTTGGTCAAAAGTGCCAAAAGGATGGCTTCTTTCAGCTGGTGTGCTGCCAACACATCAATCAGTGCTACGGGCATTTTGGTTGGTTCATTTTCGGGCTGACCGTTCATAAACATGTAACCTGTTTCGGCTTGAAGCACCACATCAAACGCTGGACGACTTTCATCAGGTCCAAAACCTGTGATATTACCGTAGATTACTGTTGAGTTTTGAGCACGAATAGTTCTGTAATCCAATCCAAAACGTTCTGCTTGACCTTTTCTGTAATTGGCAATGATGATGTCAGCTTCGGAAGCCATCTGTTGAACTTCTGACAATTCTTCCTTTACTGTTAAGTCAAGGAACCGATGCTCTTTGCCGTAGTTGACTGATGCGAAATAAGCGCTTACATCGGAAGTTGGGTCTTCTGAGGCAAGTTTCCAACTTCTGGTTACATCTCCACCAGTTTTCGGATTTTCAATTTTGATGACTGTAGCACCCAACTCCGCCAAGAACATGCCTACGGCTGGTCCGGCCAAAACGGAAGCCAATTCCAATACTTTTAATCCTGATAGTGGCATGGATTAGTTGGCTAGTTGATTAGTGAATTAGTTGATTAGAGACTTGGAAGTTTTTGGTTTATTTCGTTTGTCATGCTGACGAAGGAAGCATCTCTCACTTTCTCCACCTGAGATTTAGCTACGCTGAACTGCGTTTCTCGTTCCTCGGAATGACAAGCGAAATCACTCATCATGCTCCCGCCCTTTTATCCCATCAGAACCTTTGATTTGCAACTCCAACTCCATCATTTCTTCCTGCTCTTCTAACGAAAGGTCTTTATCGTACAACTTACGCAAATCGGGTTGTCCTGCATTCACCCAAGCCGTGTACCACAAACATCCTATGGCGTAAATAGCTGCGCGCATTCTGCGTTCTACCATGCCATTGAGGCGGTTGTGATATTCTTCCGAATATTCCTGCGAATAGACCTTCATTAGTACTGAACCACGGTTTTCCATGGTGTATTTACGGTCGGTGGGCCATTCCGTGTTCATTTCGGCCTCAAAAAGCAGTACGCTGTCTTTGGCCGCATGGCTTGCTTCTACAAAATCCCATGTGTAATTGAGCGGGTCATCAATGTATTCGGCTCGGCCAACTAAAAAATCATACTTATCTGAAAACAATTCAGGCAGTCGGCTTTCCCAAAAACCATGAATTCCCTTCTGGTTGGTCATGTCTCCGTTGTAGTTCTCGGTGGTGTGCAGCGGCACGTGCGCATCTGCAATGTAGTGTCCTATCTCGGCCGAATTACGCAGGATTCTATCAAGATTTCCTTCCGAAAATGCTTTAGTTAGACGGAATACCATCACATCTATATGCCATGGAACAATACCGTATGCCTGCAGTGTGTCTTCGGTGTATTTCTGCACGGCCTCATTCCAATTGCGCGGCATCTGCTTAAACGCATCCATGCCTTCGCCAAAATGGTCGATGTCGATGTAATGGCGTGGTGCCTCATCTTTTACCGCATAACGCCTCTTGTCTGGATCAACGGCATGCTCGGTTATATAATTAAGATTGCGCTTGTAGAACCCAATCATCTCGGGCGGAAGGGTAAAAGCCGCTAACCGGTTGATGCGCTTGTGTGCAAAGAATCCCCACGAAAAAAGCATATTGCTACTGAATGGAACCATCAGCAACAAAACAAGAACGAAACGCAGTAGAATTCGGTTTGGCATTAGGCTGGCAAAATACGGATTACAGTTATTCAGCTTACTGGAGCAGAACTAACTTACCATCTGAATTTGAATGCCGAAACCCTCCATTGAGAGCCGAAACAAGAGCGATGTATCTGCCTGTGGTAGAAGGGAACTCCTTGTCGGAAGACAGGTATGAATTACACTTCTTAACACAAAAAGGCTGCCTTTTCAGACAGCCTCTTCTTACCTATTTACTTTTGGTTGCAAACGCAGTGATGCATTCGCAGTCGATTTTTTTAGAAATGCTTTGTGGTTTTTACCTTACCAAATGCACATATCCTGTATGAGCCTTCCCGTCTGCTCTGTTCACTGCTATGTAATAATAGATTCCATCAGAGCATTTTTCGCCATCCCAATCGTTAATGTAGGATGAAGATTCAAATATTTTGAAGCCCCATCTATTAAACACTTTAATCTCTGGCTCAATCATTCCTTGAACCACAAATGTTCGATTGTTTTCTACATCACTATTCGGATTGAAAATGGATGGAATACGTACTTCTGAGAATTTTTCGAGGTAAACCGTCAGCGTATCCTGACAACCAAATGCATCTTGAACAACAATGTTGTAATACCCAGAATCGAGATCAGCGAAAATACCTCCTGATTGAAAATCCTGTCCGTTGATGCTGTATTCAAGTGGAGGCGTTCCGCCTGCTGAAAGAATCTGAATTTGACCGTTTGCCTGATTCAATAACGGCTGAGTAAGAATCAACGAGTCAATTTGTGGCCCGCCCAAAACACCAACCCCAAAAGTAGTATCAAGCACACATCCATCGGCTACTGTCACCGAATAGGTTCCAGAACCTATGGCAGTAATTGTGTTTCCAATGGTGCCATTCTCCCACGTAATGGTTTCGTTTCCAGTAGAACCATTCACTGTTATTTCAATTTCTCCATCTTGCGAACCACAATTGGCTGGAGTAACCGCTGCTACTACCGATAATTGACTTGGCTGCGCACCTACGGTTATCATCGTGTCTAGCACACATCCATCTGTTATTGTAACTTGATAGGTTCCTGAATCAATATCAGTAAGAATTAGTCCCATTGTGCCACCTTCCCATTCTACCGCCTCGTTGCCAGATGCTCCGTTTACAACCAGGCTAATTTGCCCGTCAGCAGCCGCGCAGTTGCCATTTAAAACTGTTGCTTCTACAGATAATAGGTTAGGGTCAATGATGCCGATGGTAACTTGTTGCGTTGTGGTGGCGCAGTTGAAAGAATCTGTCACCATCAATTCGTATGTGGTTGATGTAGTTGGACATGCTAATGGATTGAGCAATGTAGGGTCGTCTAATCCAGTTGTAGGAGACCACGAGTATAGGCCTTCATATCTAATTTCAGGAACATTGAAAGTGATGCTCCATGAGTTGAAGAAACCAAAAGCAAGGAAATCAGAATTCGTCACAGTTATAGACCAAACACCGTTGGTTGAACATCCGATAAGGTCGTCAAACGAGCCAGACGAAGGAACAAACTGCCCGGTATAAGGGATAGTTCCCGTATTTAAAGCAGCCCCAGCATTGACAAAACAAGTATTGTTTAAGGTTGTGCCGCTTGCTTCTCCTGCAGCTACCAAGGTAACAGTTGCTCCTTCAGGACATTCTAGTACGATGGTAAAAGTGGCAAGGTTAACAGGGAATGGGAAGGCAGGATTGTTTAGGTTCAGGCAGACAGATTCAATAGTTCCAGCACCAACAGTTTGCAGTGGAACACCACCGGTTGCAACAGGAATAACAGTTGGTGCGCCCAATGGGGTTAACGGTTGAAATTCGTTATTTAAGAATGTAGGTTGACTAAAAGGTCTTACCAAAACATCTGCCACCGCATCGAGATTGATGCATCCATTTCCGCAGATAGATGTATCAGGTGTTGTGGAAACCGTAAACACTGGAGGTGTTGTTACAACGTAAATTGTATCACTGCAAAAATCATCAATGCCATTTCCGTAACGCACCACGAACATGGAATCTGAGTTGGCAGTTACCATAGGAGGTACTGGCCCAATAAAACCGTTATGTTCCCACTCGTAACTGTATGCTGGGTCGTTTAGCGACAAGAAAACATTGTCTAGTCCCCAGTGATCATATTCGGCACCACTTGTAGCATCTTGAAACCAACGAATTTTTGTACTTACCGTTTGCGCTGCAACTGGGATTCCATAGCAGTATTGTTGCCAAGAAGTGATGGTAGGATCATATCCACCAATGGGGTCGATATATTCAATTGTAACCCAAGTTGCCCCGTTGTTTATGGAATACTGGAGATAAACGCCTTCGTTAGGTTCATCTGGCCCTTCGCACGGAGCCGGATCTGCTTGCACCGAGTAGCGCATTTCGTAACAGATAGTTCCACCTGTTGTTAGGTCAAAAGCCTGAGTTGTCAGTATTCTAGGCTGTGGGGTGGCATCTCCCATCCACATATAAATACTCCCGTCCGGACTATCTACGCACGGATTGGTGTAGGTGGCTGCAAGCGTTCCGTCCCAACCTAGGCCCGGAGTCCCGTTATTAAAGTTGTTGTTGATGGCGAAACTTCCGCTTATGCCAAAAGCGCTCAGGTCAAGTTCCACTTCCTCGCCACAGGTTATGGAAACGGTTGCTGCAGGAAACGCTTCAACCGTACATTGAGCACTGGCTTTGAATCCAGCAAATAGAAAAAGGGAACTGATAAGGAAAACTGTCTTTTTCATCGCGCTACATTTTTACCGTTGATAACCAAATTTGATAGTTCAAAATGAGAAAGTGTTGATTTCTCCTTCATCTTTAGCATCCGAGAAAACAGATGTAGCCCGTTTATTAAATCTTTACACTGTCCATTGATTAAACTGTTGGCTGGAATAGAAAACTCGAATAGTTTTATATCCGGATTCAATTCTTTTCCGTTGTAAGACCGATCTAAATTGTAATTAACCGTAATGGTTTGGTTTGTGAGGTTTTCCAGTTTCAAGAACAAATAACGGTTATCTACCCCCTTTTCTGGGTAATGGCAATCCTCATATCTTACGGTGATGCTCAACTCTTCGTTTGAAAAATAGGGCGTCCAATCGGTTGCGTCTTGCGCGAAGCCAGTGGTAAGGCTGAAACCAAATTAGGAGCGTTGAAATACTTCTTAGCATGGTGTGTTTTTTTTGACGGGCTGAATATAATGGAAAGAATTTATCTGGATAGGTGGATGGATTGCAACCCTTAATCCACTTTTGCGCTAGGTGGTGGAATCTATTCCCTACCCAAAAAAATCATTGCTCGCAGTTAGTGTTCCTTAATTTTATACATTGCGAGATTAGTGTACGGGTGTATCCGTAACAATTTGATTATTAATGAAAAAGGTAGAAGCTGAATACACAGTAAACTCCTCTCCGGGTGTGCTTTATAGTAGATTAAGTACCGCCAGTGGCTTGGCAGAATGGTTTGCAGATGATGTGACTATCGATAAAGATGGTCTTTATCATTTCTCTTGGGATGGGGAAAAAGAAGTTGCAAAACTGTTAGGCAAAAAGAACCTTGAATTTGTAAAGTTCCACTGGATGCATTTGGACGAAGGAACTTTCCTTGAGTTTAGACTCAAAACTGATGCGCTTACCAAAGATCTTGCGCTAATAGTGACGTTTTTTACCGAGGAGGATGAGGAAGAAGAAGCTCGTGCTTTGTGGGATCAACAAGTCGAAGAATTACTACACCTTTTAGGAAGTTGATACCTTTCTGATTCTACCTTTGGCTTTCGTGCAAATAAAGCAAGCCATATCAGATTCACGTTCAATTGCCCTTCCGTTTGCGGTGGGGCTTTTCATTTACACCGTTGTTGGTTCAAGCATCTATTTTGCGTTAGGAAAAGAAGAGGCTCACAAATTCTTCAATTCTTATCACACACCCTACCTAGACCTTGCTTTCAAGTATTTGACTCATGTTGGGCACGGGCTTGTTCCAATTATCGCTTTTGCTTTCTTGCTTCTTGTAAGATATTCGTGGGCCTTGGCAATGGGTGTTTCCAGCCTGTTTATGGGCGTAATAGTGCAAACGCTGAAACGCTCTGTATTTGCAGGAGACCACCGCCCAGCCATGTTTTTTAAGGGTGGAGGACTTCCAAGCATCGAAGGAGTAGACCTCATGCTTCATCACAGTTTTCCTTCTGGGCATTCGGCTACGGCTCTGTGTATTTGCTTGATGTTTGCCTTCTTTGTCAAACAGAAATGGGCCACTTATTTCTTTGTCGTTTTGGCTTTATCCATAGCCTTTTCACGAGTTTACATTTCCCAACATTTTATTCAAGATACAATAGTTGGTGGCTGGATAGGTTTCATCATGGCATATTTCTGCTACATTTTCATCGTTCATTATGCTGAGATGAATCCCAACTCCAAACTGAACAAGCGACTTTGGCCTTCATGAGTTGGAATAGGACTTCCATTTCTATTGCCATTTTTCTGGCCTCACTCCTACTCTTTGTCCCTTTCTTGGGTGGCTCGCATCTGTTTGATTGGGACGAAGTAAATTTTGCTGAAGCAGCGCGTGAAATGCTGATAACTGGCGAATTCAGCTACGTTCAAATCAACTTCAAACCATTTTGGGAAAAGCCACCGCTGTTTATTTGGATGCAGGCGTTAAGCATGTCCGTTTTCGGGATAAATGAGTTTGCAGCACGATTCCCGAATGCCATCTGCGGAGCAATAACGCTAGTTTCACTTTTCAATATCGGATCCAAATTGGTTTCCAACCGATTCGGTTTGCTGTGGATATTGGTTTATGCTGGCTCACTGCTGCCTCAATTTTACTTCCGGTCAGGAATTATTGACCCTTGGTTCAATCTGTTCATCTTTCTCGGAATCCATCAACTTATTCTCGCTACAGAAAACGAAATACTAAACAGAAAGCATCTTGGTATTTCGGCCATTTTAATTGGCTTGGCAGTAATGACCAAAGGGCCAACCGCATTCGGACTGGTTGGGATCTCCGCTGCGGTTTATTTCATCACTTCCTTCAAGAAACATAAATGGAGCGTTTTGGATGGGCTGATCTATTCTAGCATTGTGATGGCCGTTGGTTTTTCATGGTTTCTCTTGGAGATTGCAAGAGGTCACGGCTACGTTATCCATGAGGCAATTGATTATCACATTAGGTTATTCTCGAAGAGCGAAGCCGGACACGGTCAGCCATTTTTCTACCATCCGCTCGTATTGCTTCTGGGATGTTTTCCAATGTCGTTGTTCCTCATTTTCAGTTGGACTCAAAAGACAGAATCTCCAAATGAAATTGCCCATTACAAAAAATGGATGAATATTCTATTCTGGGTCGTACTTATTGTGTTTTCCATCGTGCAAACAAAAATTGTCCATTACTCATCACTCACTTATTTCCCAATCTCATTTCTAGTCGCCTGGTTTATTCATCATTCCATCGAAAACAAGATTCCATACAAAAATTGGCAAAAGGCTGTAATGCTTGTTTTCGGGATAGTACTTGGAAGTGCCTTTGTGCTTGTTGGCATGCTGGACACAATCAAAAAACCAATTCTATCTCTAATGGATGTTGGAGGTTTGGCCTACGGAAATTTCAGCCAAACCGTGCCTGACGGGAAGTTGGATGTATTTATAGGAATTTTTTTCTTGATTGGAACAATCGCATCTGTCATATTTCTGAACCGAAACAAGAATGCCGTTGCAGGCCTGTTTGCCACAAGTTTGATAACCGTGACGCTTCTATCAACCATTATTGCCCCTAAAATTGACCGTTATACTCAGGTTCAACTATTCGAATTTTACAAGGAAAAAGCAGACAAATCTTATTTACAACCGCTTGGATTTCATTCCTATGCGCATTTGTTTTACGGAAAAAGAAAACCAATTCCGGTTAAAACGGACGATGAACCGAAATGGATGGTGTTTGAGAAGGTGGACAGACCTGTTTACTTCATCTCAAGAATTCAAGACCTGAACACAAATCTTGAATATTTTCCGCATCTCAAAGAGATTGACAGAAAAGGAGGTTACGTAATTCTCGAACGAACGGATTCGAATTATCCCTTCTTGGGACTTCCGTAGATTTTAGATTTTACCAATCCCCACATGTGCAATCTGTGCAGCAGAGATGTTTTTAGAACGCCCAAACCGTAGGTCACACTTCTGCTAAAATTGATAGAAGATGCTTCGTCAAAATATTTAGTCGGACAGGTTACTTCACCAATCTGAAAGCCAGCCATAAAAATTTGACTAGCCATCTGATTGTCAAACACAAAATCGTCCGAATTGGCTTCAATATCAATGGCTTCAATTACCTCTCTAGAAAACGCTCTATAACCAGTATGGTATTCCGATAATTTCTGACCGATGAGAATATTCTGTGTAAGCGTAAGAAAGCGATTGGCGATGTACTTATACATGGGCATTCCGCCTGTTAACGCGCCTTTTCCTAAAATTCTAGACCCAAAAACCACCGGGTAAACACCATTAGCAATCATATAACTCATTGAGTGTATGAGCTTTGGTGTGTATTGATAATCGGGATGGAGCATAACTACGATGTCCGCATCTAGTTCCAGTGCCTTGGCATAACACGATTTTTGATTCCCACCATATCCGCGGTTCTTTTGGTGTTTCACGATATGCTTAATTCCAAGTTTAGCACCAACCCCAATTGTATTATCTGGGCTTGCATCGTCCACCAAAACCACCTCATCCACAATATCAAATGGAATCTCACGATATGTGGTTTCCAATGTTTCTGCAGCATTGTATGCTGGAAGTACTACAACTACTTTTTTTCCGTTTATCATGGGGCGGCAAATTTAGACGTTTAGCTGAATTACAAAACCAGCCATATTCAGACCTTATATTTGACCTCGAAAAGCTACAATTCGTGAAGAAACTCCATAAGCTCATCATCACTTCCTATTTGGGGCCTTTTGTGATGACTTTTTTCATTTCGCTCTTCATTCTGCTCATGCAGTTTTTGTGGAAATATATTGATGATCTCGTAGGCAAAGGACTTGAATGGCATCTCATCGGAGAGTTGATGTTTTATGCATCGGCCAGTTTGGTGTCGTTGGCACTTCCTCTTTCCGTGCTCATTTCGTCTATTATGACAATGGGGTCTTTAGGAGAACATTACGAATTAGTTTCGCTCCGTTCGGCAGGAATTTCTCTTGGAAGAGTCATGTTTCCGCTCATTATTTTCTCAATTGCCGTCAGCGGACTGGCCTTCTATTTCTCTAATAATCTATTGCCAATAGCCAACCTCAAAATGGGAACACTTTTGTACGACATCAGGCATAAAAAACCAACTATGGATCTTCGTCCGGGTGTGTTTTACAAGGGCATTGACAACTATTCCATCCGAGTTGGCTCAAAGGGAGAAGACGAAGTTTCGCTTTTTGATGTACTAATCTATGACCATACAGAGAACAAAGGCAATAACAAGATTATTGTGGCCGATTCGGGACGAATGGAATTTGAAGGCGACCGCTACCTCATGCTAACGCTTTACAACGGAAACAGCTACGAGCAGAAAGATAACCGAAGTCGAGACGAACGAACGTATCCGCATATGCGAAATGAATTTCAGCGGCAGATTATTCGGTTCGACATGACGGAATTCAATATGCGCAGAAGCAACGAAGATATTTTTAAGGACAATTACAAGATGCAAAGCTTTGGGCAGTTGATGGAGAACATCGACACCTTAGATCACAGTCTTGAGGAACGAAAAATGAATTTTTACGATAACCTGAAACGGAATTTCATTGCGCTGAAATCAGACACTTCTTCGGTGGTTGCAATACCAGCATTATATAATGGAAGTGCTTTGTCGTTGTTCGATGAGCCACAACATTCTAGAATAGTGGAAGCATCGCTCAACATGGCTAGGAGCACACGTTCTTACACCCATTCGGCAAAAGACGATATTGAAGCACGTATGTCGCGTATCAGTCGCTATTGGATTGAAGTTCATCGGAAATTCACACTTTCGATTGCCTGTCTCATTCTGTTTTTCATCGGTGCTCCGCTTGGCGCCATCATCCGAAAAGGTGGACTTGGACTTCCAACCGTTTTCTCCATTGCCTTCTTTCTTATCTATTATTTGCTTTCTATAACAGGCGAAAAATTTGCCAAAGAAGGTCTGTGGACCGTTGCAGAAGGAATGTGGCTTTCATCAGCCGTTCTTTTCCCTGTTGGTCTATTTCTTACGTACAAGGCAACTACCGATTCTAAGATATTTGAGTGGGAATCCTATTTCAAACCATTGAAGCTCATTTTTGAATTGCTTCGCAAAAAACTGAATCCAAGTGCGAATACTTCAGGTTTGTCTTAAACCGCCATACCCAAAAGTGGATGGTGGTTGCATTGCAATGGCTGCAATGACTGAAGGTTTTCTATTGGATAGACATTCAGTGAAAATCCTTTGCATGTCAACCCACAAGCATCCTTTCGAAGCTTCAAAAATTCCTTCTGAAATCTTGGTAAAGACAGGAATGGAATCGGTGGAAATGGATACGCGAATCAAGCCTCTTGATGCTTTCTTGAATCTATTTTCATCGAAGTCTTACAATATTGAACGCTTTTACAGCAAGGAATTTGAAAACCGATTGATTGGGATTCTGAAATCTACGGAATTCGACATTATTCATTTAGAAAGCATTTTTTGCACGCCTTATTTGGAAGCCATTCGGGCTCTCTCAAAAGCCAAAGTTATTGTCAGGGCTCACAACATTGAGTTCAAAATTTGGGAGCAGCAAGCCCAGCAAGAACCCAATCCTATCAAAAAGTGGTATTTGAATCTGCTTGCATCACGATTGAAAAAGTATGAGCTAGATGTGCTGAAAAAGGTAAATGGCATTGTGGCGATTACGAAGGAAGATGCATTTGAAATGCAGAAATTCGGAATTAACGTTCCATTCGAAATTATTCCAATAGGGATGGATGTAAATTCAATTCAAGCAAATCCTCAACAAACAGAAATCTTACATCTTTACCATATAGGCGCCATGGATTGGCAACCGAATATTGAAGGAGTCACTTGGTTTTTGAATGAAATTTGGCCGAAGATCAATGCTGAATTCCCAAGCGTTTCTTGTTCGTTGGCTGGAAGAAAAATGCCTGCTTCCCTCCTTTCTCGTTCTTCCAGAAACTTGAAAATGGAAGCTGAAATTTCGAGTGTTTCTCAATACATTTTGAATAAGAACGTGGCAATTGTTCCATTACTTTCTGGCGGTGGGATGAGAGTGAAAATTGTGGAGGCTTTGGCATTTGGAAAAGTGGTAATTACAACCTCATTGGGAGCAACTGGAATTCCATACGAAGACGGAAAGAATATTCTCATTGCCAATTCATCTGACGAATTCGTTCAGAAAATCCGTTTGCTTCATGACCATCCCGATTTGATTGCTTTAATCGGGACAGAAGCACGAAAACTGGCAGAAGTAGAATTCGACCTCAAAAAGCTCAGTTCAAAATTGACCTATTTTTACGCGAACCTGTAACCAATCGCTTTGCGCCTTTTTGTTCTGCTTTCACGATTTCCGTATCCGCTCGAAAAAGGCGACAAATTGCGTGCGTTCCATCAACTGCGCATTCTGTCCAAACACCACGAAGTATTTCTCTGTGCGTTGCATGAAGAGGAATTGGAAAAAAGTTGGGTGCATGAGGTGAAAAAGCATTGTGCTGAACTGAAGACCATCAGAATCTCCAGAACAGTTCAGGCATTGAACATTGGGCTTTCCGTCTTTGGAAATGAACCATTTCAGGTAGCGTATTTTCATCAATCATCTGCGCAAAAGCAAGTTTCAAACTGCATCGAAAACTGGAAACCCGATGCCATTTACTGCCAATTGCTGCGAACGGCAAAGTATGTCAGGAATGTAACTCACATTCCCAAGATTATTGATTTTCAGGATGCTTTCTCTAAAGGAATTGAACGCAGATTGAAAACCGACCCTTGGTATTGGAAACCTATTTTGAACTCAGAACTAAAACGACTTAATAGCTACGAGCAGAAGGTTTTCAACCTATTCAATCATTGCACTATTATATCTGAACAGGATCGGAACCAGCTTCCAATTATGCAACGGAACGATGTAGTTATCGTGAGAAATGGTGTTGAATTGGAAGATTTCAAACCGAGTTCTGAAGCTAAGAGCATGGATGTTCTCTTTGCTGGAAACATGGGTTACCCACCCAACGTGGAAGCAGCTGTTTTTCTTGAAAATGAAGTGATGCCATTGGTCCGAAAGGAAATTCCAACAGCCAAACTCATGTTAGCAGGCGCTCGACCTGATCAGAAGGTAAAAGAGCTTGCCAGCGAATTCACCGAAGTAACAGGTTGGGTGGATGATATGCGAGATTGTTATGCTAAAGCGAAGGTTTTCGTAGCCCCAATGATGATTGGAACTGGACTTCAAAATAAGTTGTTGGAAGCCATGGCCATGCGTATTCCATGCGTTACTTCCACCTTGGCAAACAATGCTCTGAAGGCCAATTCAGGAACGGAAATCCTCATTGCCGAAACAGCTCAGGAATACGCTCATCACATCATCGCTTTACTCAGCGATTCGGCAAAAGCGGATGAAATTGCGGCAGCCGGACATAAAATGGTGACCGACCATTTCAGTTGGGAAGGTGCCACCAAACCACTATTGGATATTATCAAGCAATCCGCTTGAAATGGGTCATGGTCGCCTTCATTGCCATCATGGTGTCAGCAGGCAATTCGGCTGCATCATAAGGGTGTCTGCCTCCAAAAGTATGATCTCCATCATCAATCAGTAACAGTTCCGAATCCGTGGCCCAGCGGTGCAATTGCTTGGCGTAATCGGACGGGACAGTTTGATCATTAGTTCCGTGAATGAACAACGATGGTACTGCAATCCGTTCGCAGCTTTTTTGAAGATTGTAGCGTTCTTCTTGCGCAAAATAATCCTCCACAAACTGATAATACATCGGCATTTCCTGATTGGTCCGCGCATTTGGAATGTAAATGACACCTTCTCGCATCCATTCGTCAAAATCGGCTTTTGTGCGTTTTGTGTCTCCAATGGATGCCCAAGTTGCAAGACCTTTTACCCGCTCATCCTCACCAGTGGCCATCACAGCAATGCCACCACCTCTACTATGTCCGAACAAAAAAAGTTTGTTCCGATTGATGCTGGCATCAGAAAAAAGCGAGCCATCAGAAATACCGTTTATCACCTGCTCGGTATCGTACAGTTCCTTGTGATAATTGTTGTTGCCAAAGGCTTCCAAATCGGCAAATTCGGTAGGATTATCAACGGTGGTTCCGTTATGACTGAAATTGAAGCTGACGAACGCGAAACCTGCTTTTGCAAACTCATCGCCTATCTTCGGGAAGTGTCCCCAATCTTTAAAACCTTTGAATCCGTGAACAAAAATGACCACAGGCTGGTTCGGAAATTGATTATCAAAGCGCAAATCGATAAGCATTTGACGATTTTCAGAACCATTGATGATGGAAGTAATAAGTTGAATCATTTTCAGTTTTAATATCGTTCGAAGTTAACGCCTATGAGACCAATACTGTTTTCATTTATCCTACTAATCGCCTGTAGTGACGCTGTTTTATCTCAGAGTCGAGATTGCAACGACTGTATTCCGTGGACGGAAAGTAGAAAGTTGAATTGGACTGACTTTAAAGCTGATTCAAAAAAGCTTTCGCCCAATGCAGCTGTAACGGACAGTGGCATGTCTATCCAACTGAAATGCGATGGTAAAACCTCAGAAGCTGTGGTGAAATGCTATTTCACGCCTAGCAAGAGTTGGACAAAGGACAAGGAATCTTCGTACCTCCTTCGACACGAACAATTGCACTTCGATATTACAGAGCTTTTTGCACGAAAACTCAGGAAACAACTTGCCGTTTTCGGGAACGATTGCAACAAATTGAGTAAACACATTCAAGAATATTACGACCGTAACTACAAGGAATTTGTAGCCTATCAAGATGCGTATGACCTTGAAACTGAACACAGTATAAACAAGGAAAAACAGGCTTATTGGGAAGCTAAAGTTGAACGCGAATTGGAAGAACTAAGACCCTATTCTTCTTTCGCAAACAACTAACTCAACACCAGAACCAAATCGTCCGATTCCACCATTGTGGCATCATCCAATACAATTCGCTTCACCGTGCCTACACCTGTTGCTGTAACCGTTGTCTCCATTTTCATGGCTTCGATTATGAACAGCGGTTGATTCTTCTTCACCTTCTCACCTTTCTTCACAAGCACTTTACTCAGCAAACCTTGTAGCGGAGCCCCAATCTGTTTCGGATCTTGCTTGGAGGCCTTTTCGTGCTCAATTTTGACAATATTGAGGCTCTTGTCGAGTATCTCAATGTTGCGGGTCATGCCGTTTACACGGAAGAAAAGGGTACGCATTCCGTTGCTATCCGCTGGTCCGATTGAAAGCAATTCGATGATGATGTTTTTGCCCTCTCCAATCTCTACCAAAGTCTCATCTCGCAGCTTCATTCCGTAGAAGAAATTGCCTGTGGGAATCTTGCTCAAATCACCGAACTGCTGTTTCTGTTTGTAGTAATCCTTGAAAACCTTCGGATACATGAGATACGAAAGGTAGTCGGTGAACTTTTGTGAAGCATCGAATTTCTTCTTGAAGTCGGCAAAACCTTTATCAAAGTCAATTGGCTCCAAATGGCTGTTCGGGCGATCGGTAAATGGCTCTCGATCTTTCAGAACCAACTTCTGAACATCCTTCGGAAAACCAAAATGCGGCTGTCCGAGATGACCAAGGAAGAAATCAACAACACTTTCTGGAAACGATATGGTATCTCCTCTTTCGCGTACATCCTGAATGGTTAATCCATTGGAAACTAAATACAAAGCCATGTCACCTACAACTTTAGATGAAGGTGTCACCTTTACTACATCACCAAAAAGTTCGTTCACTTCGCCATACATCAATTTGATGTCTTCGAACTTATCGGCCAAGCCCAACGCAATAGCTTGTGGCTTCAGGTTGGAATATTGTCCACCAGGGATTTCGTGCTGAAAAACGCTGGCCGTGCTCGCCATCATGCCACTTTCGAACGGATAATAGTAATCGCGTACATTCTCAAAATAATTCGAGAATTCATTCAAACGATGAACGTCAATCGGATTTTCGCGCTCGTGAAAACGCATCATTTCCACAATAGAGTTGAAATTCGGTTGCGATGTCAATCCGGACATGGAAGCCAGCGATACATCAACCACGTCTACTCCTGCTTCAATCGCCTTCAGATATGTAGCAGGCTGAAGCGAAGAAGTATCGTGCGTATGAAGATGGATTGGAATTTTCACCGTGTCTTTCAAAGCAGTAATCAATTCCGTGGCCGCATAGGGTTTGAGCAATCCTGCCATGTCTTTAATGGCGAGAATATGTGCTCCAGCATTCTCAATATCCTTGGCCAGTTGGAGGTAATATTCGAGTGTGTATTTGGTTCGGGATGGGTCAAGAATATCGCCTGTGTAGCATATCGCGCCTTCGGCAATTCCTTCCGTTCGTGAACGAACGTATTCGATGCACGGACCAATACCTTTCATCCAGTTCAGACTGTCAAAAATTCGGAAGACGTCTACCCCAGTTTCCCACGATTTCTCTACGAATTTCTCAACCATATTGTCGGGATAGGCTTTGTATCCCACACCATTCGAACCACGAATCAGCATCTGCAAAAGCGTGTTCGGAATGGCTTTTCTGAGTTCGGCCAATCGCTCCCACGGATCTTCGTGTAAGTAGCGAAGTGCCACATCAAAAGTCGCTCCGCCCCAAACCTCATAACTAAAAATCTCAGGATGACTCTTTGCATAACTCTCAGCCACGCGCATCATGTCGAATGTTCTCATTCGTGTAGCGAAAAGAGATTGATGTGCATCGCGCATGGTCGTGTCGGTGTAATGAATCATCTTCTCCTTGCGTAGCCACTCCGAAAAACGCTCTGGCCCCAGTTCGTTCAAAAGGTCTTTTGTTCCTTTTGGATATGCTCCAAAACGCTTGTATTCAGGCACAATCGGCTTCAACAGAACTTTTCTGTCGTCTGTAAATTTTACATCAGGGTTCCCATTCACAGTGATTTCGCCAAGAAACTTGACAATCTTGGTGGCACGATCACGACCCTTCACAAATTTGAAAAGTTCCGGATGGCTTGGAATGAAGTTGACAGTTGCCTCGCCACGTATGAAAACATCGTGATTGACGATGTTCTCAACGAAACGGATATTCGTTTTCACACCACGAATTCTATACTCCTGCAAACAGCGCGTCATTTTTCGGGCAGCACCATCAAGCGTGCGAGAATGAGCACAAATCTTCACCAAAAGTGAGTCGAAAAACGGACTAATCCGAACTCCAGAATATACACTTCCAGGATCGAGACGAATACCAAAACCTTCCGCAGGTCGGTAAGTGTAAAGCGTTCCGTGATCAGGTTTGAAATCGTTTTCAGGGTCTTCGGCTGTGATGCGACACTGAATGGCAAAACCGTTGACCGTAATGGCCGATTGATCAGGAATGGCAATCTCATCCTCGTACAATTTGTAGCCCATCGCAATGCGAATCTGCAGCTTCACAATGTCGATTCCAGTCACCATTTCCGTTACGGTATGCTCCACTTGTATTCGTGGATTCACCTCGATAAAGAAAATCTCACCTTTTGGATCAACAAGAAATTCGACCGTTCCAACATTATTGTACTTGACAGACTTGGCAATTTTCACCGCATACTCAAACAACCGTTTACGGATACTCTGATCCAATCCCATGGCAGGCGCAACCTCTACTACTTTCTGAAACCTTCGCTGCACGGAGCAATCGCGTTCGTGAAGGTGAATTGTATTTCCTTCGTTATCCGCTACAATCTGAACCTCAATGTGTTTCGGGTTCTCAATGTATTTCTCCAGAAAAACTGTGTCATCGCCAAAAGCACGACCAGCTTCACGTTTTGCTTCGTTGAAAGCATTTTCTAATTCCTCTTCTGCACGAATAACACGCATTCCACGGCCACCACCACCAGAAGCAGCTTTCAGCATCAACGGGAAACCGATGCGCGTTGCTTCTGCAAGAGCAGTTTTCACATCAACAAGTTCCTTCTCGCTGCTTTCAATGATTGGCACATCGCAACTCTTCGCCACTTTTTTGGCAGCCACCTTATCGCCCAATTGAGCCATAACCTCCGGAGTTGGACCAATGAAAACGATGCCTTTCTCACGACATCTTCGAGCAAATTCTTCATTCTCAGAGAGAAACCCGTAGCCAGGATGGATGGCATCCACATTCTTTTCTAAAGCCAGATTGATGATTTCTTCAATGTCGAGGTACGGCTTCAAAGGCTCGGTATCCTTGCCTAATTGGTAGCTCTCATCCGCCTTGTAACGGTGCAACGAATAGCGGTCTTCAAAGGTGTAGACGGCCACAGTTCGTAGCTTCAATTCCACGCAGGCTCGAAGGATTCGGATGGCGATTTCGCCTCGGTTGGCAACAAGTACTTTTCTGATCTTCATGGAGTGAGCTTGAACTGCCGAAAATAAGGGTTTGAAGTAAGGGTTTTATGCATCAAACCCTAACTCTTTTCTAAAATATGGATTCACCTTGGATTTCGTATCACTTTCGTATAAATACGAATCATATCGTATCATTTTAGTTCTTCTTCTTTCGTATCACTATCGTATATTTACGAATCATACCGTATCATTTTTATTATTCATTTTACGTATCATTATCGTATATTTGCGAATCATATCGTATCATTATTATGAATTTTTGAACTAAAATGGAGCGTATTCATAATTTTCACCTTGCGATTGACTGGAAGCTGATTTCGGCAATCAGCATCATTGACCGTTTTGATGCGTCTTGGAGTTCGATAGAAAAGACGGAAGGCACCAGTTTAAAGCAGTTGCGTTCCATTGCTACGGTTCGGAGTGTTGGTGCTTCCACTCGTATAGAAGGTTCTCGCATGAGTGATGAGGAAGTGGATATGCTCCTGCAAAGCATTGACCTGACAAAACTGGAAGACCGCGATGCACAGGAAGTGGCTGGGTATTTTAATGTGCTTGACCTTATAATTGATGGCGCGGAAAGCATTCCCGTTTCGGAGAATTCACTTAAAAACCTGCACAATCAACTGCTGAAACATAGCACGAAAGACCAATGGCACAAGGGCAATTACAAACAGCACAGCAACAGCGTTGAGGCCGTTCTGCCCGATGGTTCAAAACAGATCGTGTTTGAAACCACTCCGCCCGGATTTGAAACGGAGGATGCCATGCGCGGCATGATAGATTGGTATCGTGCTGACAGTGAAACACATCCTTTGGTCAAGTGCGCGCTTTTTTCGTATGAGTTTGTGAGCATTCATCCTTTTCAGGACGGAAATGGAAGATTGAGCCGACTGATCTCTACGCTACTGCTTCTAAAAAATGGCTATTCTTGGATTCAGTATGTGAGTTTTGAGCATGAGATTGAGAATCGAAAATCAGAATACTACAAGCAACTGAGAAGCGCACAGGCGCAACGTCCGAATGAGGATGTTTCTGACTGGATTCATTTTTTCTTAGGCGCATTGATAAAAATCCAAACACAGCTTATTGATAAACTCGAAATGTCCGGGCTTTCAAGCGGGCTTTCTCCAAAACGGAAGTCGATTCTTGCTTTCATTTCAGACCATGCTGGAGCATCTTCTGGTACAATTGCCGAGCGGTTAAATATTCCAAGTCCGACAGTTAAACGGATTCTGAAAGAACTGACCGAACAAAACCTGATAGAAAAGCACGGAACGGGGCGCGGAACGAATTATTCGTTGAGATGATGGAACGATGCTTGTTTCATCCAAAAAATTATTGACTTTATATTCGCACCATGTTTACTTCAAAATCACTGTTTTACTCCTTAATTCTTGTAATTTTTTCCTTCTCTTCCTGCATGTCTCAAAATGCTAAGGAAAAGACCAAGATTAATTGGGTTTCTATTGAAGAAGCGGATGTTTTGAGAACAAAAGAACCTCGTAAAATATTGATTGATGTGTACACCGATTGGTGCGGTTGGTGCAAGAAAATGGACGCTACCACATTCTCTGACCCGAAAGTGATTGAGTACATAAACGCCAATTATTACGCAGTAAAACTGGATGCCGAGCAAAAGGAATCAATCACCGTAGGTGGAAAAACCTATGAATTCGTTGCTAATGGAAGGCGTGGTTACCACGAAATCGCACATGAATTGCTTCAAGGTAAAATGTCCTATCCAACCACGGTTTTTCTAGATGAAAGCATGAATATGATTCAACCGGTGGCCGGATATTTAGATGCAGAAACGATAACTCCGATTTTAGAATATTTGGCCAAGAACGCCTACAAGGAAACGCCTTGGGAAGAGTGGTTGAAGAAGCGAGAACCGCAATAGTTTAACCGCAAAGGCGCAGAGTTTCCGCTGAGTTCGCAAAGAAAAACTCCGCGTTCTTGGCGATTTCTTTGCGACTTTGCGATTAAATCAACTTCCGAACTGCCGCAAATGGTAATCCAAATGTTTGTAAGCAATCTTGCCCCAATCCTCTTTGCTCATCTTCCCGAAGAAAGGATGGGAACCGAAATCATGTTTTCCCTGCATTTCTAAGATCCGTTGAAGTAGCAATTCCCGTTCTGAACTGAACTCAGCATTCTCCGTCACCTTCATTTCTGGGGCCGCCACCAAATTCTTAGGCCACGGAATTCGGAAACCCATGGTCTGCTTGGTAAGCCATTGTATCGGAGCAGGGAAAATATCCTTGGCCAAAACGAGTTTCAACGCCATATCCAACTGCAAACGACAATGAAGCAGCATTTGACCCAAGGTCATCTTTCCCCAAAGTGGCTGTTCGGTTCCATCCAAGCCGTTCAAACGGTCGGTAATTGAGTTCAAATCTTCTTCTGTGAACAGGTTTTTCATAGCTTGAATTCTCGAATAGCCTGATAAATAGAGTTCAATTCTACTTCAGTTATGCAATAAGGCGGTATGATGTAGATGATATTCCCAAGCGGACGAAGAATGATGCCGCGCTCCATGAAGAAGTCATACATCCGATTGCGCAGGGAGTTAAAATAGCCAGTCTGAGTGCCTGTTTCGTACTCAACGGCTAAGATGGTGCCTTTATGCCTAACGGCTGCCACACCGTCCAGTTCTACCGCTTCTATAGCAAATTCTTGATGTTGCTTTTCAATTCGACTTATGCTTTCCCATGTTTCGTCCTTTTCCATCAAGTCGAGGCTGGCGCACGCGGCAGCGCAAGCCAAAGGATTTGCGGTATAAGAGTGACCGTGAAGAAAGGTTTTCATCTTTCCTTCTTCGCCTTCAGACCAGAACGATTGATGCATGGCATCGGTGCAAACCGTAACTCCCATTGGAAGGAAGCCTCCCGTGATGCCTTTGCTTAACGCGATGAGGTCTGGTTTTTCTTCGCATTGGTCCATGGCAAATAGAGAACCAGTACGTCCGAAACCCGTCATTACTTCATCTGCAATGATGACAATTCCCTTATCTCTACACATGGAAATCATCTTATCCAAAATCTCCGAAGAATAGACTTGCATACCAGCCGTTCCTTGAACTAATGGCTCATAAATAAAAGAAGCAACGTCTTCTTTTTCAATTAGTTGATATAATCTATCTAAACATTCAGTTTCTTTTCCAGCAACAGGTGTTGGAATGAATTCTACTTCAAAAAGAAAAGGGTCAAAGGGTTTAGAAAACACACCTCTACCTCCTACCGCCATTGCACCAAAAGTATCTCCGTGATACGCATCTTCCAACGCTATCACTTTGCGTTTTGGAGTTCCTTGATTGAACCAATATTGAAAGGACATTTTGAGCGCTACCTCCACAGCCGTAGAACCATTGTCGGAGTAAAACACCTTGGTGAACTGCTCTGGCATTTTCTCCAACAACCGTGTTGCCAACTCAACCGCTGGTTCGTGCGTGAAGCCCGCAAACATCACATGTTCGAGTTTCATTACTTGCTCTGCCACGCGCTTAGCGATGTAGGGATTGCAATGCCCGTGTAAGTTCACCCACCAACTCGAAATAGCATCCAAATAGCGATTTCCGTCCGCATCAATCAGCCACACGCCTTCTCCACTTACAATCGGCACGTTGACTGTATCTTCATTCACAGCCGTGAACGGATGCCAGACTGATTTTCGGTCGTTTTCTTTCCAATCATTCATAGTGCGAACTTAAGGAAGCGTTATCATCGAGCAAAGCGAGATAAAATCTTGACGCCTAGCTGACCAAAATGTAGTACACTTAACCATGCGTATATTTGCTCAACATGTCAGAAAAGTCTGTCAATATTCATCCTCACGCAAGTAAGCGATCTATTGAGCGCGGTGCAACGCAAGATGAAATTGTGGAAACCGTGAAAAAAGGCGAGCAATTCCCAGTTAAATTTGAAAGAACAGGCTTCAGGAAAAATTTCAGTTTTGACAACGATTGGAACGGTAAATATTATTCGACCAAACAAATTGAAGCATATTCCGTTGAGGAAGACGATGCTTGGATGGTGATAACAGTTATTGTTAAGTATTTTTAAGGCAATTATTATGACACTTACATACGACCCACGATACAATATTGCTTACATCAAGCTGCGCGAAAAGACTACAACGGTCAATTCCGTGAAGGTGAGTGAGGAAGTTATAATCGATCTTGGAGAAGACGGTACAATCTACGGGATTGAACTCCTCAACGCTAAACAGCAGTTGCAGGATAAGGATTCACTCCATCTCCTATTCATAAATGAAGCCACTGGTGAAGAAAAGGAGATTGAGGTGGCAGCCTGATTTCAAGATTATTTACTAATCTGCTAATTGGCTAACTACCAAATTAAGTTCAGTCCTCAATCTTCCAGCCTCAAAAGCAACCGTTTCCATATTCAACTCCTCCAATTCATTAATCCGAATAAAAGGCACATCCATCTGTGTTGCGAAATGGCTTTCCGTGGTTTCATGGCCTTTTCCACTGATAACGAGCGCAACCACGTTTAAACCAGCTGCTTTCAAAACTTTCCAACTTAGCATGGTGTGATTTATACTTCCCAAGTAATGCCGCGTAACCAGCACAACCGGTAAGTTGAGTTTCAACATCAAATCCAAATACGTTTCTCTTGAATTTAACGGAACCATAACGCCACCAGCACCTTCTACTACAATCGTTTTATCTGATTTTGGAAAAACGATTTTATCGATATTGAGTTTAACTCCTTCCAAATCGGCTGCCGCGTGTGGCGACATGGGAGCTAGCAGCTTAAAAGCTTCAGGAAGTGTTTTCAAACCCGTTAATCGCGCAATCTTAATACTGTCTGAATTATCGAGGTCACCACACTGAACAGGTTTCCAGTAATCAGCTTGCAAAGCTTTAGTAATGACAGCGGAAGCAACCGTTTTGCCGACATCGGTTCCGATGCCCGTTATGAATAACCCTTTAATTGACATTTTTAATAGCTTTTTGTAGTGAATCAATCAATCCTTTTACCTCGTCTTCGGTGTTAAATTCATGCAGGCAAATACGAATGCGTTCTGTGCCTTTCGGAACGGTTGGAAAAACGATTGGACGCACATCGAAACCATCGTTTTGCATGGCCGCTGCAACTGCTCTAACTTCTGCATTTCCATGGATAATCACACCCAAAATGGGGCTCTCTCCGCCAATTTGCCGAACGCCTGACACTCCTTTCATCAATTGATTAAATAACTTAATCAAGTGACTGATATTCAATTTACTAAAATCATGTACTGACAGCATGTCATACGCACATTTTACGGCTAAAAGCGAGTGGTTTGACGTGAAAGTGGAGAAGATAAGTGATCGTGCATGATTGATCAAAAACTGTCGGAGATTGTCGTTGCAAAGTACCGCAGCACCATGGCATCCGAGTGCTTTACTGAAGGTGACTAAACGGGCGTAAACATCATCCTCTAAACCCAATTCTGATACCCGTCCTCTACCCTCTCCAAACAATCCAATTGCATGAGCTTCATCCACAATAATTGCGGTATCAAATTCTTTGCAGACTGCCACTAATTTTTGCAATGGAGCGAGGTCGCCATCCATACTATACACGCTTTCTACCGCCACCACTGCCGGACCGTCCAACTCAGACAGCACTAAAAGCAAACTCTCCACATCATTATGCTTAAACGACTTCAATTCAGCACGAGACAAACGCATACCGTCATGCACCGAAGCATGTATCAACTCATCATAAACGATGTATTTGGCAATTCTACCGAGCGAGGAATACAGCCCCACATTGGCATCATAACCCGAATTGAAAATAAGTGCGGTTTCCGAACCATGGAATGCAGCTATTTGCTGCTCCACCTGCTCTGCCAGCTTAGAATTTCCAGTAAGCAATCGTGAACCTGTGGAACCAACGCCCGTTTCAGAAAATGCCTTTTCAGCTTCAGCAATACGCTTTTTGAGGTCTAAGCTGCGCGAAAAACCCAAATAATCGTTGGAAGTAAAATCAATCTGACCTTCAACCGTTTTGAGGCTACGGAACGTGCCCTGTGTCTTGCGTTGTGCGAGTTTGGCCGCAACCAGTCCGTCCAAACGTTTCATTTATTTCTGTACGAAGAATGAGTGAACTGAAATGACCATGATTAAACTAGCTACACGTGTCATGCTGTCCGCCTGAGGCGGATTCAGCATCTAACTTCAACATAAACAGACCCTGAAACAAGTTCAGGGTGACGCACTTAATAACGTTTTCGGCTAATAAAAGAGCCATAAATCAACTTGCCGTTTTCGCCTTCTTAGAAGCCTCTACGTTCTTTTCAATCGTATGCCCAGGGCGAGACCATTTAATCTTCTCTGCGTTCTCCGGACGTGCTTTATAAGCCGCTTCGTCAATCTGAGGCTTATCGCCTTTCTTGTAAGGAGCTTTAGGTGTAAGACCCAATGCTTCAAATAGTGCCATGTCCTTATTGAAAGAAGGGTTTGGCGTAGTAAGCAATTTATCGCCCGCAAAAATAGAACCAGCACCAGACAAGAAGCACAGCGCCTGACCTTCATCCGTCATATGCGTTCTACCCGCAGACAAACGAACCGTAGTATCTGGCAGCACAATACGTGTAGTGGCAATCATCCGAACCATATCCCAAATAGAGACAATCTCCTGCTCGCCCATTGGCGTTCCTTTCACAGGAACAAGTCCGTTAATAGGCACACTTTCTGGATGTGGATTTAAGCACGCAAGCGTCATCAGCATGCCACAACGATCTTCAGCCTTTTCGCCCATTCCGATAATTCCACCCGAACAAACCGTCAATTTCGCCTTACGAACGTTACTTAACGTCTCCAATCTATCTCCAAACCCACGTGTAGAAATAACCTTCTTGTAATATTCTTCCGAGCTATCGATGTTGTGGTTGTACGCGTACAAACCAGCGGCAGCCAAGCGTTTAGCCTGATTCTCCGTCACCATTCCAAGTGTGCAGCACACCTCCATATCCATGTCGTACACGGTTTTCACCATATCCAACACCTGATCAAACTCATCATTGTCCTTCACATTTCGCCAAGCCGCACCCATACACAACCTA
>Ga0209702_10003312_pt1 | contig 25658 bp, 25 predicted proteins | sample FRY01_FD_187210 | JGI IMG/M metagenome (GOLD analysis project Ga0209702, IMG submission 187210) | Freshwater microbial communities from Lake Fryxell liftoff mats and glacier meltwater in Antarctica - FRY-01 (SPAdes) (version 2) | ecosystem: Environmental > Aquatic > Freshwater > Ice > Glacier... | reverse complement strand
CAAGTGTTACTGTCTCTTCGGAGCACACTGAGTGGCCGTCGTATCTGGTATGTTCTAAAGAACATACCAGATGGCCGAAATTGAAAATTTAATTAAAATCTATTTAAAGTGGGTCTTATCTCTTAAGAGATAAGGTTCTTTTTTTAGTCCAGCAATGGATCATTAAAAGATGAGGTAGTCGTACCTCCCCACCAGCCCATACACTCTGGTGTGTGGTGCATAACGGGTACGTTCTCTGCAGAGAACGTGTTCACAAACATACGGTTTGTGAATGAGGTAGTCGTACCTCCCAATCTTTTGGTTCTGCTTTAGTCCAGCAATGGGGTATTGACAGTGAGGGATGATTTCCTTATCTACAAAAACTCAGGTTTTTGGTAGATTTCCATCGTATAACATTAGTTATAGGTAAAAATTACACATAACTAAAAAAATAAATAATTTATGTATATACCATTATAAAATGGAAGAAAATAGCTATTAACGCACCAAGTCCAATAGACCATGCAAAAACTACAACTCTTCCCTTATCACTCAACCATTTATTATCGAGTTTATTTTCAGACGATGAGTTAGTTTTTCTAACTCCTCCATCTCCAGCATCATATAACCAATCTCTAGTTCCTAATAGCGTAGGTGGTTGGAAAGTATAGAAAAAAACAAATAATGTTAAAAAAGCAAATAAGAAAATAAAAATAGTCATATGCCAGGTTCTAACTAAAATCATATCAGTCCCAGCTATAGACGGTTTACTTTTACCGATCAGGGTAGCATTCTTTTTAGAAGCCATCTATTCTTTTAATAATTAATAAATTAACTATTAAATCAACTTAATCTGAATCTTCGTCATCATCATCATCATCAGATGTCTTGCTCTTGGTAGAGGACTTGGTAGACACCTTAGTCGAAGCCTTAGCAGATTTTCGTGTATTCTTCTTGGCAAGCTTCTCCTGTTCCTTATAATGATTGGTAATATTCTTAAGAACACTGTTCAGTTCCATTCCAGCAGCAATATTCTTAGGATCCTTGAGAGAATCCCGTTCCTTTTGAGTATTCATCTCAGGGATAATACGGAAAAAACTGTTGAACTTCATCATTGAAATATAAAGTGCACCCATCTTCTTATCATAAACAGTGTCAGTTTCGTTCTTCTTACTAGGAGTATCGGCCACACGTGCAAACGCACTCTTCTTACCGTGCTTGACACTATCCTCGACCTTCTGGAGCTTCTTCTCATCCAGACCTTCGGGGATTCCTCGTGCTGTCACAATATCCTCTCCGAAGAAAAGCCACTTAGTGCTAGAATAAGCTGACTTCATTCGCTTATCTGGAACATAACGAACCTGTTCCCCCTTTTCAGTCTTGCTCTTCAAGTTATGATAACGAATATATTGAGCTTGCAACGAAGTGAAGATACCAGCATTCCCCATGTGCTTCTCAGTAACCAAACCAAGAACTGTTGACAGAGGAGGACTCTTTGGATCAGAAGGATCCAAAGGACCCATATCAGCCCCGTCATATAGTGCGGGAACTTGATCAGAAACAAAATGAAGGGCACGAAGTTGCTTATTGTTCTTTCCAGACTTATTCTTCTTCTTTTGTGCATAAAACTTTTTACTAATATTCAATTGATGAAGTGTGGATTTCCAGAATTGATTAATTTCCTTCTTGCCAATTTCATGACCTCGAACATCGAGTTTGTGGTCGGAACCATATTTGTTCCTTTCATTTTCAAGATATACAATTGCTCGAATTACATCTCTAAAATGATCGATATGCTTATTGAACTCAGCTGTGGTAAGCTGTTTGTTTTCTTTGCCGTCTGAGACAACTGGTGAGACGCTCATGTTTTGTTATAGTTTTTTCTTTATACTTTGGTTTTTTAAAATTTACCATTAAACATGTTAAAAATTCATTTTTTGAAATTCTGTTTTCTCGTTTTAATTTCTTTTATAATATTTGAGTCATATTCGAAAAATGTTTTGAATTTACCAGGTCTTACTTCTACTTCTAAAGACTCAAAATGCTGTTCGTGTTCATTATATCCTAAAATAATACTATCTCTGTCTTTATATAATAACTCATCGTCTCCATTATTATATAATTTCATAGTTTTATAATCTATAATATAGATATCAATATTGAAAACTTCAGAAATAAATTCCAAATAGAGATGAGTAAAATATTCGTTCGATCTCAAAAATCTTTTCATTTCTTCTAACTTAGTATGATCAATACATTTTGATATTTCTTCTAATTTCCCACGACTAAGTTTTTGATAATATACTAACCCGTCAGTATCTTTTTTTGTGTCAATTATATCTGCTAGCTCGTGACGAAGTTCAGTTACTGTCTTATATTTTTCACTAATATCTAATTCCTTATATGGTGTCCATATAGATCTTAGTACAGCATGAAGAAAACAAGAACCATCACCTAAAGTGTTGATTCTTCTGATTGGATATGGGAACATTTTATCTTATATTTTTCTTTATTAATAAAGATAAATACTGATTCACCTAATTTCTTCAATAGTAGAACCCGACTTCTTCCTTTCTTCTTCTGTTTTTGGATATGAAGTAAAACGAAATCTGGTCATCCTATGCATGATACAAAAACCGACAAACTTATCTTCGCTGTTTTCATAATTAAGAGAAAACACTAATTCTCCTCCATCGAAAGTAAGAGATGGAGAAAATTTTCGGTCATCCTCTTGAATGATAACACTGTTTTTCCAGGTATTAATACCTGGTTGCCTCATCTTACACATGGGACGAAGCGCTACCTCAGTAATAAAAGAATCTAAATTTCTAAATATAGTATCTACAGAACTGACTAATGTTGATGTCTTGACGGGTGTTAAATTATCAGAATAAGTAAAAGTAATATCCTTATTTATATTTGTCTGTGTCATATTAATAACCCCCCAATCAATCTGACTAACCGGATCTGTTTTCTTAGAATCAAAACGAATATCAATTTTCTTTCCAAGATCTTCCTCCTTCTCAATATAGTAAATATTTTTAACAAAATAATCTGCTGGAGCATCATCAGAACCCAGACAAATATTATGACTACATTCAGCTCTGGTTAAAGTTGTATAAATTCCAATCATTCTAGGAACTGAAATCTTGTCTACATTTCCAACAATTTCCAATTTACTTTTATCGTAAGATATTATTTCTCCGTCCTTTTCCATAATAATTAAGTTTGAAAGATCTAAATTATAATTAATATTATGATCTAAATTATCCAGATCTCCACATACTTGAAGCGGAAAATACATACTTTTTCCTCGAGAATATGACCAAGGGGGATAATAAAAAATAGAAGTTGGAATAAGATGAGAAGTTGGATTATTCAAGGTTTGTGGAGATGGATCTTTGTTCAACTTGAGCGAAACTGTATTCATAAATTGTAATTCGGTACCGTTAAAATCCAATCTAGCTTCTTTAATCATATTGATAAATAAATCAGAACAAAACCTGATAGTATAATTATCTTTAAATTCGTCTTTAACTTTAATATCTGGTGTTTTAGTGGTTAAAAAGGATCGATGGAGACCATGATATGGACAAATTTTAGATCTATATTTAATCAAATCACTGTCTACTGATATGGGTTGAGAATTCATTGTGTCATAAGATGTAAGATAAAAGCTTGTTTTTTGTTTTCGAATCTGATGACAAGTCCAAATATTTTTTCCTTCGGGAAGATGCATCTCGGTAAGAGTAACATTATCCTTCAACTTTTGTTCGTAATCTTTAATTTTAGACATTTTTACGTGAAAATTATTTAAGCTAAACAATATCTAACGACTCGATAATTTTTCCAATCTCAAAGCTATCTCCATTTGATTTTAAAATTTCTTTTAATCTCCCATATTGGGGAATACTAATTTTTTCTAGTTCAGTTACCTCAAAATTACCTTTCTTAAGATATGATTTATAATTAGATTCCATTATCTTAGAATTATTTGTAACTTCATATTTCAAGAATTGAAAAATAATAAGCTCATCATCTTTCGGATCAAGATAATATTTAACTTTATTATCTTTTACAATTCCTCCTGGAGAATATCTTACATCTGTATAATGTCCTTCTAAACCATAATGTCCTTCTCTAACTACAAATATACAAATAGTTGGAAAAGATGGATTAAAATAATAATAATTTTCAACCGAAACATTATCAGACCAAGCTCTAAGTAGACAAATATTCATTCTAAGAATACTACAATAACTATTTAATTCCTCATATGAATATTCGTAATTTTGATCATATTCAATACTTTCTATTATCATCAAAGGGTTTAATTTTTCCAATATTCCTTTGTAAGTTTTAAAATCTTCTGTTTTAGGTAAAACATAATCGCATTTTACTTTTTCTTGTTCTAAAAGTTTTGATAAATCTTGAAGCTCATTTTTATTATATCTATATTCTATTCTAGCTGACATATAATCGCTAGTATTTTTAAACTTATTAAGTGGAAATAAATTAGAATTTGGTTTATAATCTTTTCTTAAATCACCTGAGAAAAATGGGTATCCTTTTTTGGGATCTTGTTTGAACGAAAAATATGAACCAATAAGATTTCCATTTTCCGGAAGATGAAAAGTAATTTCTCCAATATTATAAACTAAATCGTCAATTCTTTCCATTACATTATCCTTTAATTTTGAAAATATATATTCAGAACTATATGAACTTTCTTGTCTTAAAAAATCTATCATTTCTTGTTTGAGACGATTGAGTATATATGTTTTTTCTTCATTATCATTAGTTTTTCGATATTCTTCAATAGTTAAAAAACAGACACTTCTAAGCATCATAGATTTTCTATTCATAATTCCAAATCTAACAAATTCAAAACCTTCTGGAAGAAAATCATTAGTTAGAATTTCTCTTTCTTTTAATAAATCCGCAAGAGGATAGGAAATATTCATCTTTTATTAATCTAGAAGATGTTAGGAATTGAATTTTAAAATAATATTGATTTTGAAAAAATTGATATGAGTAAGAAAAGAATTAAAAATATTCATCTTTCTGTGAAAGATAAGTTCAGAAAAAGAATAGAAAAGATATTTCCATTGATCAAATTCCTAAAATTTCTTATATAGTCAGTTCAAATTAACTTGGATAAAGACTGGAATTGGGGTTATCTTTCTAAAACTTAGATTATCTTACTTGGTAGAAAACATATGTCAGCTTTCTTAATTCAGAATAGATGGAGAAATATCTGTGTTGATATTTATCATCCGATTGGTAAAAAAATAATATTGAAAAGATTTGAGAAAATAATTTTATGAGAAAACCATATCTACGTCTTCCCCGTTTTTCTCTCTTTTCTCTCTTTTCTCTCTTTTACGAACCACTGGTTCATAAGACCCATCATCATTTTTATATAAAATGATATATTTATCTTCTTTCCCATATTTTTGATCTTCTTTTCCTTGTTGTTTAACAACAATACTAAGCTTAATATTTTTGGATAGTTTATTTAAATCTGTTGAGAAATTAACATCCTCTACCATTTCTAATCTTTTTTCCAAAGATTCAGATCGATATTTTCCATTAAGTAATTTAAGAAGTGAATGTTCAAAAGATTTTCCTTCATCTATAGTGGCCATTCGATAGAAATCATCATAAAAATGTTCTAATTTATCATCACCCAAAGCATTAAATCCAGATTTTCTTCTTGTTCCTTTTGAGATATCAACTGGGATTCTTCCACTCTTTTCTGTAAGTTTTATATCTATTTGTTTAGTACCCATGATAAACATTTGTAATAAATCTCGTTCATTTTTGGATAATATATAATCAGTTATTTTCTTACCAGATGGAGTAATAGAGTCAACATCGTATTCTTTAAGTTTATACTGATATTCTCCTTCTGGACTAATCAAATTATAAGTATCTGAATCTAATCTTCGAATAATAATATCATTAAAACTAATCTCATTTCCCTTGATAGAAAATAAAGATCTTAATTTTGAACTTGAGATAAATAAATAGTTAAATATAATTTTCTTGGTTTTAATTTTAATCTTATCAAATTTTTTCATATCAGCAGTTGGTAATAAATAATTTACAACTAGTTCAGAATAATAATCTAATTGATCCAAAGAAGTTATGAATTTAAGATCTCCACATTTTTTATCGTTTAATAGAATTACTACATCTTTTCTTTTATGATAATCTGTTTCTAGCTCTTTTGAACAGGGAGGATAAATATCCAAATAAGAACTATCAGTTGGAAAATTTTGAATCTTTTCCTTTCTTAATTCATGTAAATATCTTCTAAGTAATTTAGTACTTCTACCAGTTAACATATCTGTAGTAATAGGATCTTTAATCATTTCCCAGCCCTCAATTGCCACAATTAAAGAGTTAGGATATTTCTTATCAGATCTAATTCTAATCGGTTTATAAATAAATAAGTCTCCTTTCTTTTCAGGTTTGAATTCTACTATTTTCCCCTCAATATCACTCATATCAAGAGTATAATTACTTTTAGAGAATGGATTTTGGTCAGTTCCTCGAAATAAAATATTATTTTTAACATATAATTCTCCATCATTAACTAAGAAGTCTAAGGTTTGAAGTTCAGATGGTTTCCATTTACATACATCCTTATATTTAGATAAAACTCGTTGTTCTTTTTCTTTATCTGACCCGCTTGGAAAATATGGAGAATAAATAGGATGAAAAATCAAACCATCAGTTTTGTATGGAACTTTTTCAAGTTCTTTTAAAGCTTCTCGAGTCTGATTAAAAAACTCAATTTTTTTCTGAGAATATGGGAATTGTTTTAACTCAAGAATATTATATTTTCCATATCTTGTTTCTAAAATATTGTTAATATATTTGATTCTCTGAAGATAATTAAGATCAGTCACTACTTTTCCATTATAAACACAACAATCAAAAGGATAAAAACTAGTCCCAACCAATTCCCCTTGAAAAATACTCTCGCCGACTTTATCTGGGAGGGGGCAAATGAATTCATAATCATTGTCATATATTCCAGAAAATTGAACAAACCAAATTCCTGTTGAATGAAAAATAAGAAATCTCATTAATCCATCTGCCTTAACTGTGATAGAATAATTGTCAAGTAGTCCATCATTAGTTAAATCTTTCATGGTCAAATTTCTAGGTCTGGTTATTAAATTCCAATTTAAATTTTCATCACTCTTAGCCATTCCTCCTAATGATTTATTAAAAAAAGAATTTAATAGTTTCCTGGGATCTACTTGAGCATCCAATATCTTATACACGGTATCTATAAATTCTAGATAGTTGAATCTTGATGGATCAATCACTTTTATTTTAATTTCTGTTTCCTCCTCCTCTTCTTCATCTTCCTTATTATTTAAAATTACACGTATGTTTCCTTTGGAAAAAGATATTATCTCCTTAATCTTGGTAAAATCAATTTTCTTAGGTTCTTTAACTTCTTTATAATTTTCTTTTGATACTGAAAATTTAAGATAATAATCATCATAAGTTACTATTTCCAATAAAGAAGGAGAAGATTTAGTTGTATTAAAATATTTATCTCCTACTTTAGTGAAACGTTTTTCTCCTCTATAAATATTTATAACGTGTAAAGTTTTCTTCTTCCAATTATCCAACCTAGAAATAGTATTATCATAAGATTTATGATCAAAGAATTTTATCTTACATTCTATCTCAGCTTGCCCCTTCAAATGATCAATATTTTCCTGAATATCGTGAGCTAAACTTCTGGGTATCTTGCCTTTCATTTTATTTGTATCCTAAATTAAACAGATTTTCAATTCTAACCAACTTAAAGAGAGATCAATTATAAAATGGAAAAGATTCCGACGCCTTCTGAAAGATTTAAAGATAATCTTCTTAATTTTATAAATTTTTTCGAAGAAATGTTTAAGGAAGCTAAGGAAGAAGAAATAATTAGTGAGAAAATTAGTCTTTTTCCTTTAGTTAGAGTATCGGTTAAAAAAATTGATGATAGAGATATAGTAAAATGGTTTATCGAAAAAACATATAAATATTGGGATAAAATTTATAAAAAAAATAACGATTATGTTGAAGAAATTTCTTCAAAATTATTCCAAATGGTTCAAGATGGTAAACTAGATGAGATGAAAGGTAATGATGATTTTAGAGGTGCTGACTTCATTATAAATAAATTATCTAAAGGTCATATTGATAATTTTAAAGAAGTATTAACTGGAAAATATAATTGTGATGATGAAGAAATTGAAATTTTTGATGAAGATCGAAAAGAAGAATTTTGGATTTATCTCAAAAGTTTTGTCAAGATTTCAATTAATCATATCCATATTACACGAGAGATGGGAGAGGATGGGAAATATAAAACCAAGTTCTTCCCGGAAATTAATGTTAAGGAAGAAGTTGAACGATGGGGAATTAAGTTAAGATAAATTATATTAGTCTAAATTATATTAGTCTAAATTATATCTCTCTAGATATAAAGTCTAAATTATATCTCTCTAGATATAAAGTCTAAATTATATCTCTCTAGATATAAAGTCTAAATTATATCTCTCTAGATATAATTTATACGATCAGCGGTCTAGCACTCCTCCCCCTCCTAATCGGAATAGGATTCTCAAGAATATTTTTTCGAATTGAAGAAACATCTCCACTATTCATCTTAACATCATTCAATTTATTTTCAAGATCTAATTTTTCAGACATTAAACGATTGATAATTGTAGCATTTTCCCTGAATCGATTTCGTCCTAAAAACATAATCATCATAGTTACAATAGTCACAAACGCCAATGTTATAACAGCAGTGATAGACGCTCCTAATAGGTACCCTTTGTCTGTGTTATTCATATTATAATCCTTGTTTTTGGTATATAGATATAAGGAAAGTCCTGTAGATACCCAAGAAGATATCCATGCAACGATAAGGAAAAAAAGACCTAACCATGTAATTTCCATTTTCCTGTTATTTTAATAACAGGAAAAAGAATTCGATGTAATTTTAGATTTACATCTTATTTTAGATTTACATCTTATTTTAGATTCACATCTTATTTTAGATTCACTTACGCTTTGGCGAGCTCCTGCGCTTCGGTGAACTCCTCCTCTTTGGCGAGCTCCTGCGCTTAGGAGTGAGTCGGGAAACAGACTTATGAACCTTCCTCATAGCATGCTCAACCTTGTCAAGAATAGGAATCTTTTCTCCTCGTTCCATCAGAACACCTCCAGTCAAGAAAGCAACACCAAGAGTGGTTGCAATAGCTGAAGTAAGGAGGTAGCTGTTGTTGCGATCAACAAGACGTGTGTTGTACACCCACCACCAAATACCCATGGCAGCAACCAAACAACCCCATGAAAGAATCATACCATGGATATGGTATTCACTCCAGTTCAAAGTATCGACCATATAGTCGGTCGTAATTCCAGACAGGAAAAACAAAGCCACGGCAGCCAAGGTAGCAGCGGTAATAAGATAGCCCTTATCCTGTGTAGAAAGATCGTTCTCCTGATGAACCAGATAAAAACCGGTACCAGTCGAAACGGCAGCTAAAGCCCAGGTAAGCATCACCATAGAATTCTTGGTATCTCCTTTGTGACCACGAAACATGTTTCTTTTTATTAGGGGCTGAAAAAAATAAAAAAAAGTTGAAAATATTATTTATTAATTTAATTTCCTTTTTTCTTATTCTTGGAAAATTTTTTAAACCCAATCTCGATTTTTATAAATATAGTCTGAATTCTGAATATTATCGTCTTCAACTGCTGGTCCGTCTACTTCATCCCGATTTCTCGTCCTACGTTCTTCCGATATTCTACGTGCGGTGTCTTGGTCTGGCGATGTTTGTGCGGTGTCTTGGTCTGGCGATGTTTGTGCGGTGTCTTGGTCTGGCGTTAGAAGGTTTTGATAATCTGCCATTAGACGATCTCCATCTCCATCTTGAGCTCTTTGGTTTATTTCATCTTGAGCTCTTTGGTTTATTCCATCTTGAGCTCTTTGGTTTATTCCATCTTGATATAATTGTTGTTGATTTGCTCTTTCAGTTCTCCAGTTATTGAATTTAGCTCTAAGAGATCCTGCACCAGCTCTAAGAGATCCTGCACCAGCTCTAAGAGATCCTGCGCCAGCTCTAAGAGATCCTGCACCAGCTCTAATACCTTGCGTATCTCTACTTAAACTCTGTTTATATAAATCCCAATCACTGGGAGGAACATACGTTTCTATGGGACCTTGATCTGTACCTGCTGCATATGCTGTTTTATATTTTTCCATCTGAGGATCGCTGGGGAGAGTATTAGTTTCAGTATAATAAGTATTTCTAAGTTCTTTTAATAAATTATCGGCGTATTGCGCCCTTTCCTTGGTCATAGATGGATCTCGAATAGCCATTCCTGAAAGTAATGCTCCTACATTTCTTAATCTATCGGGACCTTGTGACGCAACCGCTAAATTATTGGATAATCTTTCTGAAAATGTAAAACCTTCCTCCAGATAAGCAAAATATAACACTGTTAAAATAATCATTAAAATACAGGAACTTACACAAAAAGCCAAAGATGCCACCATACTATTCTTGAAACTACTATAACTGGATGAATCTGGATCAAAATAATCAACATCTGGATTTTTATCAAATCCTAACACAGACCAGGTGAGACCAAATGTAATTCCGACCGCTATTATGATAATTATTGAGGTTAAAATATGTATACCAGTAAATGCGGTTCTTGGCAATTTATTATCGGAAAATGCGGACTTATCTATTTTTGTCTTCTCGAAAATTTCAGAAGAACTCATTTTTAGATAGAGAAAATCATTTTTTCCATATAGGAGAAAATGAGATTATACTGAAGCTTAAGATGGATTGTACATTTGCCTGACTGTTCCTTTGGGGAATGTAAGTTCTGCTTGCATAGCATTTCTGAAATTTTTACCTAAGTTAGTTTGAAGAGTAGTCCTGGATGTTGAAGCATTTGGATGAACATGATATGCTAAAAGACTTGAAATATTATCAACAGCATTTCCAGTTTTCATAGCGTAAGAAATATCTCTACCAATGATATTTTCGCGAGTTAACTCAGGAAGCGATACTCCTTTCCAATACCAGATACTACTAAAAAACCAAATAGCGATAATAATCCCAAATGCTCCTAACACATATCCAGCTATTTCAAGATTAAATTTCAAGCCCTCCTTGAGTGCAGTTCTTTGTTCTTCTCTGGTTAACACTGCTTGAGCAGTAGTTAACCCACTACTAATTAAATCAGCTTCCTTAGAAATTTTACCCTTACTATATACCAATTCATAAAAGAAACCTAAATATATTGTTGAGGAAACCATAACACCTAAACTAACCAGAATAACAATAATTATATAAATTCCCTTGTTAGGAAATGTTTGAATTGCTCTATCTTCTTTACTTAAATTTTGATCTATACCCTTTAGTTCATTAGGTTTAGAGTTAAAAGGCATAAATAATTTCTCTGTATCTCCTGACATTTTTATTTTAATGTTGTATTAAAATATTTCTAGAATTCAAGAATTAGAGAATTCAAGAATTAGAGAATTCAAGAATTAGAGAATTCAAGAATTAGAGAATTAGAGAATTAGAGAATTCAAGAATTAGAGAATTAGAGAATTAGAGAATTAGAGAATTAGAGAATTAGAGAATTAGAGAATTAGAGAATTCAAGAATTCAAGAATTAGAGAATTCAAGAATTACTTACTTCATAAAAACATTTTTAAAAGCGACTTCATGACCTAATCTAAACATCCTCATAGTATGATAAAAATAACTCACCATGGCAGTGCTTAAAACAATACCTAAAGCAAGAATAGCCCAAGTAGCATAACAATAACTTTTAAATGAATTTGTTTGTTCTGAATTGGGAATTGAATCCCAGATCCCACCAACAGTTCCTAAACCCACAATTAAACAGACGACAGAAAAACCGAAAATCATCCATCCAATACTATGAGAATTTGAGTGTTGACCTTCAAAAAATCTTTTATAGATAATCGCATCCCTGGCATATTCGTCGGTATTTTTTGATTGATTATTCCTTTTTCCATCCTTTGTCGACGCAGGACTACCCCCCATATCACCCATCATAGCTTTTATTAAAGCCTCTTGTTCAGACATTTTTAAAGAGGAGGAATTTTAATGTATTTCATTATTTTTTCATCCTTTTCGTTGAAGATGTGAAATAAGTTTGAATAAAAAATATAAATTAAACCCCAAAAAAGAAGCCCCCGATAAAGTAATCGCTGTGATATAACCTCCTTTACTTCTAATATCTTTATCCAAATTTGCATAAAAAACTATACAACAAATAAATATAATTAAATATGTTAAATATAAGAAAATACTTATAGCATACTCGGGTATTACCATTTTAAAAGAAATTAAATCGTTTTATCTAATTCCCTGAAAATGATTTCCTTAAATAAAACATTTTATTTAAATGAATACCGATGATTGTGATCATGAAATTGTTAATATGGATGGAAAAAGCGTCTGCGTTCTTTGTGATATGATTATGACTAATCAGCTAGAACAAGGATTTGAAAATAGAGGATATTCTTCAAAATCATCATCCAAGACAGGAGTTTTAGATAGGGTTGAGGGAATTCCAGAAGAGGTAAAAAGCGCTGCTCGTGTAAGTATTAATAGAAAAGGAGAATTTTTCCCTAAAAATGTTAGGGACGATGCTAAAAATACTTTTAGAGAATTATATATAACATATCAAGAACTAAAAATTCCATTTGACCCAGATGAGTTAGCTGAAAAATTGGGTTTGGAACGTAAAAAAATCCATTCTTGTCTCAAGATGGTCTCTGGAACTTCTCTAATTCCATCTACTCATGATGACGGAGAAAAATATTGTTCTATTGTTATGATTCATCCTGTTAATCTGATCGAAGATAAATGTAAACTTAATAATTTGGAAGAATATACTGATATTCTTAAGGATATTACTCGTTATATTTTAAGTGATGATAAAAATCCAGACAAAGTTAGTCCTGAGACTAAACAATATTTTATTCAAGCCAAACCAAAACCGTGGTTGATTCAATCTAAACCAAAGCATATAGCTTGCGCAATTATTAAAAAATTTTGCGACAGAAAAGGAATTTCCACTAAGAGTTTTGTTAAGGTTAACAAAATATCTGACAACGCATTAAAAAATGCTATCCGTGATATAGAGGATTATTTCTGAACTAGATTTTATCTTGTACTATTAAAATGGTTAGTGAGGAAATTCAATATAGAGTTCAAGAACATCCTTATTCTAGGTTATTCTTTTTGAAAAACAGAGATCCAAGTAATTATGTTCTTAGTAAGGATTTCTTTTTCTGGAGTATCATGGGTTTGTATCTTTTCCTCTTGTGGTATTTTGTTCTTATTTTTGAGAATTATCCATTTCTGATCAGAACTAACGAAGGAGGGGTGGTTTGGTATTTTACTTTAATTTCTGCGGCAGCCTTGTTTTTGGTATTCATGTTTGCTTATTATCAGAAGGCTAGAAATATATATCCTTTACTTGGTTTAGGATATACTCTGCTACTTTTAAGTATGGTGGTGCTCGTTTTTAACTATGAGAAAAACGAGATTAATCGAGGTTTTGAACATGATCCAGTTCAAGTTGCTTATATTTTCTTGATTTTATATTCTTTTGTGTCTTTTTTCTTGATATAAACATGTATTTTTCTTATATACAATATATAAAAAAATTTTAGTTAATTTTTGATTTCCTCTTTTTCTTTTCACTTTTCTCTCCATTTTCTTCTTTCTGTGGAAATAATATTTCTTTTTCTAATCGATATTCCTTTGCTATAATCTTTCCTTTCTTAGTATCTAAAATATCTAAGATATTATAAACTTTTTCATTAATCTCAACTTCTCGTTTATAACGATAAATTTTTTCACTCTTATCTTTTTTGAAGAATTCTATATTTTCTAAAGTTAGAGGAAGATCTAAGAGAATATAATTTTCAAAAAAAAGAGCAAAAGATTGAATTTCTTGATGGAAAAGTTTAGTTAAGAGATTAATATCTTTTTTATGTAATTTAGCATCCCGACATCCAATTATATCTTTGACAAAATCAAAACTATTAATCAATTTTTCCTGTCTATCAGGGTCAGCTTTTATTAATTTTTGAACATAATCTTCTCCAATAGTTCCAAATAAAGTGTATTTATTCATAATAATTAATAAAGGAAATAGATTTATTTTTTTAACATTATAAATAGCAGAGGTTAATTCATGAATAGATCTTTCATCTAAATTTCTTTTTTGAAGAAAATAAATGATTAAAAAAGTTATTTTAGATTCATTCATCTTTTTTACTATCTTTCTTTTATCAATAATAAGAGACTAAAATATATTTCCAAATTTAAAAAGATTGGAAAGATTGGAAAGATGGTGAAAGTTGGAAAATATGATTATAAAAAATCTACTCGCAGTGATAAGAAATTAATGACAACCGTCAATGGAAAAATTATTCATTTTGGTTGTAGAAATATGGAAAATTGCTAAAGATTTTAAGGACAAGACTGGTATATAATCATAACGACGATAAAGAAATTTATAATTTAAGAAGAAAATCATATTTAGCAAGATCAAAAGGTATTAAAATTTAACATGGAAAGATCCTAGTTCTCCTAACTATCATAGTGTTCATGTACTTTGGTAAAATATTCTTTTCTTAAATTATAAATTTCTTCTTAAATTATAAATTTCTTTCTAAGTTGTTCATAATCAATCTTAACTGGTTTATCATCCTCTGGCTGAATAATCAAAGGTTCCTTAATTGTAATGGTTTTAATTGTAGTCTTGGAATAAAATACCTTTCCAACAATGATGAATAAATAAGCACCCACCACTGATAAACCAACAATTCCAATAATTAAGCTCAAATCTCTTTCTTCCGAATTAGTATTATTTTCAACATCCTGAATTTGATCTTTTAAAAGATAATAATTATCTCCAGATTTCTTCTCCTTATCCAAATAAGAATAAGATAAAATCATCAAGATACTAGTAATAAGTGTTCCAAAAGATAACATATTTGACCCTCGTTCATAAGAGATATAGTTAATAAATCTGAGAAAAAAGGTTAAGAAAATAATCACTGAAGCGATTACAAGAGTAGAAAGGACTAATTTTTGAGATACCTCTGAATCACTAGTAACTGTTGTAATTTTCTCGTAGGAATAAGAGCTAATACCTAGAATAGATACTAAAAATGCCAAGAAAATATAGTAAGCTAACATATCTATACTTTTAATAAGTATGGATATTATATATTAAACACAACTTTTAATGTTATAATCAAAGTAATCACACCTATAAATATAGGGATATAAGGGATATATTCCTCGTATTCCTGTGATTTTTCTATTTTCTGATAAAATTTTAACAATCATATCCATAGGTTTCATTTGTTGATTATTTTTAATATAGTTTCCATTCCAGTATTTGGTAAATATCGATCATTTTTCTCAAATATATACCACAAAAAAAATCGATTAAAAACTATAGATGCATATATTTTTGAACGAGTAGCCACAGTTTCATCGTCTGGATCTATATCATAACCACACATGGAATAAATTAAATAAAGGACTATTGACTTTATCAAACATATGATCTCCTTTTTCTATTCCTTCCAATTCTATTTCCCATACCTTCAAAGCCAATTTGGGTGGGTTATGATATTGAAGACAAGGATTAATTAAGGAAATCGATTTTAGTTTAATTGAACAACAACACATCTTTCTCAGATTTAGTCATGGAAAAATCAAATGGATTGCCTATTCCTTTACTTGGATTATCTGGAGGTTTCATAAAATTATCACTCAAAAGTGAAGTTAACATAACAAAGAAAATCGATGAGTAAATTATAAGAGAGGTAATGTTCTGGTTTGGCATAACTTTCTTAAGTACCATAATTGTAGCAAAAAAGAAGAGAGAAATAATATTAATTGCTGCGTTAGGAGATGATAGATTGAAGGTGTCTCCTGGCTGGGAAATGGTTTTAACTGGTTGAAGAGCCCAAAAGTTCGGCATTTTTATTTTAATGTATTTTTGTTTATTCTAAATGAATAAAAAAGTAAATTTTTAAATATATTTATCAATCTCATCTCGCTTTACTAACTTATGTTTGACATTTTCATCCTTTTCTCCGATTTCATCAATAGCATCAATTAGAACATTGGTTGCTTGATCCAGATGATCCTTGATTACTTGGAGTTTATCCATCAGTTCAATATTCTGATTAAAGAATTGAAATCGAAGGAAAATATTGAGTGAAATCAGATCATAATCTTCCTTTTCATCATCTTCCAAAGTTTGATCACTATATTTTTGATAAAAATCTTTGGCTTGTTTTCCCAAAATATTCCAATCAGCTATGATACCTCGAGAATGACTTTCGTAAGAATTCTTAAAAGTGGTCATATAATCCTCCACACTCTTGAGAGATTGTACGATCTCTTTGAAAGTATGATTACTGATAATTAACTGTTGTTTCTTAATCTTTTCATAGTTTTCTCTGTTATTTTCAATCAACAAAAAGTGATCTTCCATAATATCAGACGCAAGAGTGATAATAAAAGTTTGGGGAAGTGATAATTTTTCATCATTAACATCAGCCTTTAAGACACAATATCTATCCTTAAAAAACCCTTTTCGATTTCTTTCACAGATCTGATAATCAACACCGTTATAGAAAATAAGACCAAACACTGACATATTAACTCGTTCCTTGATTGAATTAACAAAGGCCTCATCTAAAGGATTTTCCAATTTTTCTTGGACAGTGACAATTTTAACAATATCGATTTTTTCCATTTTCTCTTGACTAATCTCTTGTTCTACTCCTTCAGGAATAGAAACAAAAACAATTTGGCCGTAAGGATCATAGCAAACTAAATATTGAAGAATATTATCTATATATATTAATCTGATAATACTGTATCTGAAATCTTTAATTTTTTGAATAAAGCTATCATTTTTCTTACCTCTCTTTTTCTTTTCCAATTTTTCAGTTGGAGTTCGGGGGCTTGAAACTGTGAACCTCTTTGGTGTAATAGGAAGAATTTTTCGTGAACTTTTAAGTTCAACTTCGTCGTCGTATGGCGGAGGTTCATTTTCCTCTTCCTCCTCCTCCTCGTCATCATCATTTTCCTCTTCTTCATCTTCATCATCATCATTTTCCTCTTCTTCATTTTCCTCTTCCTCTTCCTCTTCTTCCTCCTCATCATCATCATTTTCCTCCTCTTCATCATCTTCCTCCTCTTCATCATCTTCCTCTTCATCATTTTCCTCTTCATCATTTTCCTCCTCTTCATCTTCTTCCTCCTTAATTTCCTTTCCCTTTACCTCCCTCTCATCTTCGTCATCGGATGAGAGAGGTGATGAAGTTTTTTTCACTTGAGCTCCTGGAGATGGACTTGTTGAGGATACAGAAATAGGGCTTTCTAGAAGATCAAAAATATCGTCATCAACTTGATCATTTTTGATCTCCTTCTTCTCCTTCTTCTCCTCCTTTCCCTTTCCCTTCCCTTTCTCATCCTTCTTTCCACGTTGTGTTTTCTTTGTTTTAAGAGGAGATCTTGGAGGCGAAGAGTCTTTCCTTAAAGACTCTAACATCTCTTCCATTGATAAACGGTCAGGCATTTTATGACTCATTTATTTAAGCTTGTCTATATTTTTTATCAATATAGACAGTATGAAACTTAGTCTGAATCGGCAATCTCACGAAATGCTTCAGCTTCATTGTCGTCAGATCCGTCATCGTCACTATCTTTCTTTTCTGGTTCCTTTCCCTCTTTTCCCTTCTTTCCCTTCTTTCCTTTTGGAGGAGGGGGTGGAGGATCATCTTCGTCACTATCTTCGACTTTTTTACTCTTCGAAGATTCTTTTTCTTTCTTGGCTTTCACCTTTTTTCCTTTCTCCTCCTTCTCCACCTCTTCATCGTCGTCATCTTTCTTAGCCTTTGGAGGTGTCTCTCTAGTGGCTTCCTCGGGAGTCTTATATTTAATACCAAGTGTATCAATGAGTGATTTTCCAGGCTTCCTAAGATTTTCCTCATATTGATCGTCTTCAGGTTCTTCATCGATCAAACCAAGACACACATCCTTCTTTCTTTTATCGTTATATTTTCTGATAATTACATTCTTCTTACCAACCTTAACGAATGTATCATACCATTTGTCGGTTTTAAGAAGATTAGAATTAGGATCATCTGGATTAGGATCATCTAAACCGTCTTCTATATTAGCTTCGTCATCACTATCGGAAGTTTTCTTAGCCTTAGCTTTCGGCTTGGCCTTCGATTTATTTTTTGGAGATCCCATCATTTCAGAGATACTTTCTGAAACAGCAGTATCATCTCCAGTCTGCTTATAGATAAATTTCTTAATTTCCTTATATCCCCTTGAATTTTCCTTTGTCTTAGCCTTAGCTTTACACCCAGGACATCTATTGAAAGCTTTCCTAATATTTTTTTGATTTTCATCCTTGGCTTCTGCCAAATCCAAATCATCAATCTCGATTGGTTTATCTCGAATAACTGAATAAATAGCAGGACGGCCACAATGACCCTCACAGTCATCCGACCGTTGCATATAAGCACACAACGGTTGAGATGTGTCGATTAAATCTTGAGTAGAAATTTTGAATTGTTCAACTTTGGGAGCAACTGTTTTCTTTTTAGAAGAACGAGTTGAACTTGGGTTATCAAATTTCTCAAGTATTTGACCCAAAAGGGTTTCGATTGACGTAAGACGATCTTCGATATCAGTCATTTTGGTAAAAGTTTTTCTTTAAACTGGTTATTTATATTTTCATTTTCGGTTTTTTCAAAAATGAAAATATAAATATAAATGTGAAAGTATAAAAATTGTTTATGGTCTCTAAAATTAAATAAATATAGATAGGATTAATTAAATATAGATAGGATTAATCCTATCTATATTTAATATGGAAAACGATGATATGGAAAACGATGATATGAAAAAAATTAAAAAATTGACCAAGTTAAAGGCAAAAATTAATAAATTACAAAAGTTGAAGAAAGAAGCAAGAAAGGCAAAATTACAATTTGCTGATTTTTTTTATAGTGGAAATTAGAATTTACAATTTCGGCCAATTATGATACCCGCAGGGGTATCATAATTTGAAGACGGCCAATTATGATACCCGCAGGGGTATCATAATTTGAAGACGGTTAACCTTAATATGAACTAAAGTTAACCGTCGTAATTATCGGGAGTTTATAAACTCCCGATAATTGACCGAAATTGAAAATTAAATAAAATCTATCGTTAAAAATAACATACCCGAATTCAACATGGAAAACGATGATATGGAAAACGATGATATGAAAAGCATTAAAAAATTAACCAAGTTAAAGGCAAAAATTAATAAATTACAAAAGTTGAAGAAAGAAGCAAGAAAGGCAAAATTACATTTTGCTGATTTTATTGATAGTGGAAATTAGAATTTACAATTTGGGTTACTACTGTGTTGATCATCAACTATTATATAAATATAATTATATAATTAACCAAAATTGAATTTAATTCTGATTTTTATTGTTAAAAATAACATGACCAAAGGTAAAGGAACAAGCATTAAACCAGATTTTTACAGAAAGAAGAAAAAATGGAAAAATGCTAAGAGCAAAATGATTATCAAATAAAAAGTAATGCCATAATTGGTAAAATTCTTGATTTTTCACAATATAGAAATTCTGAAACAGTTATATCAATTAAATCATCTCCTTGATCTCCATTCAAAAATAATGAACAAAAATTATTATCTCCGAATGGATTCCATACAAATTGTTTTTCAATTGAATCAAATTCAATAGAATGATCATTAAGATTAAATATTTTTCTCTTATTGGTAGTAAGAATAACTACTTTAAAGTTAGGTTCTAACTCTAAAATTAATTGGTTAATCAATAAATTAGAAGGAAAACTTCTTCTAGTATCTGAAATTATTGTTTGGTCTAACTTATATCCATTTTGTTCCATTTCAGAAATAATTTTTTTGACCATAATTTTACTTTCATCGATAAGATTTGTTTCATTATAATAATCTTTAATTCCTAGTTCATACATTGGTTTTAGTGAAATTGGTTTATCATCAGTATATATAAAAGTGTTGGTTTCAATATTATCTTCCAAAGAAGAATTATATCTTATCATGAAATAATATCCTACGCCAGTAAATAAATCTTTTCCTTCTTCTTGAATAATAACGTTTGGTTTATAATAATGATGAATATGATTTAATTTTTTATCATATATATCAAGCATAGATATACCTTTAAAATATGAAATTACTTTTGATTTTTGAGGAATAGTAATAGGTTTAAATCCTGACACTAACCCAAAGTTAAGAAACTTAACTTTCCATACCATACTGTCATCCATATCTATCAGATTATCATCTCCATTGATCCATATACCGTATTTATTTTTATAAAAATAGTAATATAAAACTATCACACTCACTATACTTAATAATAAAAATGAAAAATTAGATACTCGAGTTAAGGGAAACATTTTTCAAAAAGAGTAAAAATGAGTGATCTGGAAATTATTTATTCGGATGATGAAGAAGATATTTTAGATAGAATTTATTTTCTATGTGATCTAAGTGAAGAAAAGGAATTAATAACTCCTACTATTGATCTTGAAGAATTGCTCAGATCAAAAGATGAAGATATAAATGATGACGATTTTTTCTCTGAAAATATTAAAGATGATTCAATTATCAAGAATGAGATAATTGGTGAAAAAGTAATTAATTTACTCAGAATAGCTATAGAACAAAAAATTCCCCAACGATATATTTTTTATGATGCCAATGATGATTTAGTTAATTTAAAAACTTTTCTCCATACCAAGAGTTCTCTAGAAGGTTTAGAATATATCTTAAAAAATTATTTTAGAATTTCAGTTACCGATTTTATTTTAATTTATTATCTCTCAAATCAGGATATGGATAAAAAATTATTAATTAGTAATTTGAATGATCTGAAAAATATTACAGATCAAGAATTTGATACTCTTAAATTGAAAGAATATAAGAGAGAAGTTGAAATTGTTATGGAAGAAACTATCAAATTGATGAATAAAAAACTTCAAAAAATAGAAAACTTTTTTTCTCAAATCAATTCACTTTCTTATTCTAATCAACCAGAAGATATTGAAAAAACACTTGATTTAAGTGAAACAGAAATAGAAATATTTTTCAGAGATGGTGATTATCAAATGAATGTTGATAGCGGTGGGATTATTTTTGATAATATGAAAACTACTAATAATATTCCTCTTATTGTATATTTATCTTATAATAATAGTTACTATAAAGTAAATGAAGATACTAGTGATATTGCTGATATTTTAGATGAAAATTACTTGTTAGAGCATAAGAGTGAGAATCATATTTATCTTTTTATGAGAGTTTATGAACGAGATAATATGAAAATTAAAGTAATAAATATCGATCTTGGAACGTCAAAAATTACTTTTAGTTATCCAGGTAGTAACCTTTCACAAATCAAGAATAATATCGAAAAATTAATCCCTAATATTGTGTATGTTAATGATAAAAAATTATCTATTAAAGGAAATTTTGAGATTGATTTTAAGGATTATGACGAATTAAAGACTAGATTTTTATCTGTAGAAGATGAAATATTTTCTAATTTTATATACGTAAAGGAAAATTCTGTTCCTAGAAGTTTAAGGAAAAATATAAAATATTATTTTAGGACGTACGAGGTAAATAATAGTTTTAGTGATCATTCTGTTAGTTTTACTCTTGAAAAAATTCACGCTAACAGATATCTCGTTTCTTTCAAATCTAAAATTATTAAGAAGGGAGGTGTTAATGAATTTATCCTAATTTTATCAAAATTAATTACATATTACACATCTTTCGAATTTCAAAATACTTTTTTCGAAGTGATTAATACTAGATATACTGGGAGCGAAGGAGTAGGTTTAGGAGGAGAAGAACATGACGACGATGAAGCATATCTTCGGATTAATTCTAAGAAATTAGATCTTTTAAATAAACAAGCTCCTGGAATGTTTCCTAACAGCCTATATGGAAAATCATGTCCATGTTCAAAACAACCTATTATTATTGATGAGAAAAATGTCAAGGATTGGGAAAAATATCAAGATAACAGAAATGTGGTTTTATTTCCACCAGCCGAAAGTAATCAAAAAGTTAAAAAATTAAATTTTGTATGCCCCGAGAATAAATATCCGTATCTTTATTTTATGAAAAATCCTAGTTTTGGAGAAAAATATCCTATTCTTCCATGTTGTGGAATTAATAAAAATGATAACTATATTAACGATTATGACTTAATTAGAAAAGATGAAGTCGAATATTTAGCTAAAAAGAATGAACGAAGGATTAGAAAAGAAATTAAATTGAAGACACCAAAGATTTTATCTCCAAAACAAATTGGTGTTCTTCCTCAATTAGTGTCAGATTTTTTAAATAATATTGAAGAAGGAAGTTATGTAAGAAGAGGAGTATTTAAAAGTAATACATCATCATTAATTCATTGTGTAATTACCGCATCTTCTCATTTAGAAAAATATTATGATATGATAGATGTTAGAAATACAGAAATGAGAGAGAAGATTAAAAATTTAAAAGATATCAGGGATAATTATCTGATTCGGACTATTAAAGATAAAGAAACTATTATTAATGGATTTAGAAATAATATAACTTCTTTTGTTAATCTCGAATCAGCCTCACAAGAAACATTTCAATATGATACTAATCAAGTTAATTTATTTATCCAGGATAAAGAGAAAATATTTAGTTCTGATTTATATTATCGACTTTTAGAACATATTTTTATGGTTAATATCTTCGTGTTTAGTTATGAAAACGGAGAGTTAGAATTAGAAAAACCAAAACACAATTTTTATCATATTCGTCAATTTAATGAGTATTATCCATCTTTATTTATCTTTAAACATATCTCTGACAGGACAATTCCTACGTATGAGTTGATTGAAAATGAAAATTCTCCCACTTCTCCATTTCTTAGAGATTTAGATTTTTTAAAATATATGAGAAATTTTATTCGTACTAAGAACTACGCAGTTGGGTTATGTAATCAAACGGATTTCTCGGTTATTAAAAATGGATATAGTGGAATTAGATGGGATATTATTTTGAAAGATTATAAGATTCTATCTCAAGATTTAAACGATTCAGGAAGAATGATAAAAATTAATATTTCTATTGATAAAGGTAAAAAAATGTCTATTTTTATTAAACCATCTACACCTCTTAATGTTAAAGTAAGTAGAATGATTTATGAATCTAAGAAAGAAGATATTATTGATATTTTTGGAGATAATTTTACAGTTGGGTCAGAAGGATTATGGTATAATTTGAAAGGTTTTGTATACGGTGTTTTTATTCCATGTAAAGGAATAGGTGATTCTGAAAAAAGAGAAAATTGTTTGGAATATGAATTATTGCGCAGTGTTTTTAAGAGCAATCATCAGATTAGTGTTATTGGTATTATTAAGAAAAACGCCAATATTATTAAACAATTATTAATCTGGTTATGGAATTTATCCAAAGATATTGATGATGTAGATGAATGGTTTGAAACATATGTTCAAACAATGGAGGAAAGAAAATTAATTGATATTATTAATGTCAGTCCAATCAAGATAGAATATCGTTTTCCTAGTTCTGTATTAACTATTGATGACGGAATTTTATATCTTGAGAATTATATTCCGCTTATATTTAACCTTGGAAAAATTCATCTTTACGAAGATCTTCTCAAAACTATGAAAATTTATATTCGGAATTATCAACTTTCTTTGAATGGTTATCCAAAAATTCCTAACAAATCATTAGTTAATTTATATAACGGAGAAAAAGATTTTAAGAGGCATATCAATACCAGGATTATTTTAGGAAAAGATAAATATGAACAATATTATAATGGAATTAAGAATATTAAAATAGATATAGAACAAATTCCTGATATTAATTCCGCTAAAACCAGCATATTTCCTTATCGTTCTAAAACAGATAGTTCTTATTTTCTTATTCAAAATAACGTAAGCGATAGAGAAGGAGAAGCTATTTTTGGAAGTTATATTTGGGAAAAATGGAATACTAATCTTGGTTATTCTCTTGATCGAACTAAAATTTGGAAAATGTTTTTAGAATATCCATTTTTACCTCAGGTTTTGAAAATGAGCGAACAAGATGTAATAGATTATTCTAACCGTCAAACACCAATTGATACTAATAATTATGAAGAAGCTCTCTATTTTTTAGCTAAAAATAATATCCCAGTTCCAGATGAAAAATTTAATCTTAATGTAAGTGTTAAATACCGAAATAGTGAAGGATATTATGATAAACTTACTGAGAATAAAGACATAGTTAGTGTTTGGGTTTATGGAAATGGAGTTTATGCTAGTATGTTAAAAATTGGATAGATGAAATTGAATTTAATATAATTTAGAAAAATGAGAAATATGAGTAAAAGAAAGAGGATTAAATATTTTCAAAACTCTATAAGAGTTGAATTTAAACGAAGAATAGAAAAGATATTTCCATTGATTTCAGATGATCAAATCCCCGGGTTTTCAAATATAGCTACCTGGGAAATAGTCCAATCTAATTTGGATAAAGACTGGGATTGGAGTTGGCTTTCTAGTAATCCCAATATTACCTGGGAAATAGTTCAAGCTAATCCTGATAAACCTTGGAGTTGGGATTGGCTTTCTAAGAATCCTAATATTACCTGGGAAATAGTCCAAGCTAATTTGGATAAACCTTGGAGTTGGAGTTGGATTTCTAGTAATCCTAATATTACCTGGGAAATAATTCAAGCTAATTTGGATAAAGATTGGAATTGGGATTGGCTTTCTAGTAATCCAAATATTACCTGGGATATAGTTCAAGCTAATTTGGATAAAGAATGGGATTGGCATTTTCTTTCTAGAAATCCTAATATTACCTGGGAAATAGTTCAAGCTAATTTGGATAAAAACTGGGATTGGTGTTGGCTTTCTGAAAATCCTAATATTACCTGGGAAATAGTTCAAGCTAATTTAGATAAAGATTGGAATTGGAGTTTTCTTTCTAGAAATCCTAATATTACCTGGGAAATAGTTCAAGTTAATTTGGATAAACCTTGGTCTTGGTATTATCTTTCTGAAAATAGTAATATTACCTGGGAAATAGTTCAAGCTAATTTGGATAAAAATTGGAATTGGAGTTTGCTTTCTAAGAATCGTAATATTACCTGGGAAATAGTTCAAGCTAATTTAGATAAAGAATGGAGTTGGTATGATCTTACTAAAACTTTATACAATTCTTTAGAAGTAGAGTATGGTAGAAAACACATATTTGCTTTCTTAATTCAAAATAGATGGAGAAATATCTGTGTTGATATTTATCATCCGATTGGTAAAAAAATAATAAGAAAAAGATTTAATCAGTTATAGGTTTATGGAAATGGAGTTTATGCTAGTATGTTAAAAATTGGATAGATGAAATTGAATTTAATATAATTTAGAAAAATGAGAAATATGAGTAAAAGAAAGAGGATTAAATATTTTCAAAAC
>Ga0209702_10003311_pt1 | contig 25661 bp, 20 predicted proteins | sample FRY01_FD_187210 | JGI IMG/M metagenome (GOLD analysis project Ga0209702, IMG submission 187210) | Freshwater microbial communities from Lake Fryxell liftoff mats and glacier meltwater in Antarctica - FRY-01 (SPAdes) (version 2) | ecosystem: Environmental > Aquatic > Freshwater > Ice > Glacier... | reverse complement strand
CATTACGACGGACCACCTGTCACCCTCGAACGCCATCATGCTCGACAGTGCTGCGGGTGAGTACCTCGAGAAAATGGGCCTACCCGAAGAGGATTTCAATTCTTATGCCACGCATCGTGGGGACCATCTGACCGCTCAACGCGCGACGTTTGCCAATCCAAAGTTACTGAATGAGATGGCGTTGGAAAATGGCAAGGTCAAGCAAGGATCACTGGCACGCATCGAGCCCGAGGGTCACGTCACCCGTATGTGGGAAGCGATTGAAACCTACATGGAACGCAAACAGCCACTGATTATTGTGGCGGGTGCGGACTATGGCCAAGGCTCTTCACGCGACTGGGCGGCTAAAGGTGTGCGACTTGCAGGTGTAGAAGCCATTGCAGCCGAAGGCTTTGAGCGTATCCATCGAACCAACTTGGTCGGCATGGGCGTTTTGCCGCTTGAATTCAAACCAGGCGTCAACCGAAAAACCTTAGCGCTCGATGGCACTGAAATATATGATGTCATCGGTCAGCCAACACCGCTTGCGACACTGACGCTGGTCATCACACGCACGAACGGTGAGCGCCTCGAGGTGCCGATGACATGTCGACTCGATACGGCCGAAGAGGTGTCTATTTACGAGGCAGGCGGTGTTTTACAGCGATTCGCGCAAGACTTCCTCGAATCGACGGCGGCAGCTTAACCGGTAGCCGCTTCACTTATCTGACACTTCAGGAAACTCAAATGGCTCACCCACCACAAATCAAAGTCCCGGCCACCTACATGCGTGGCGGCACAAGCAAAGGTGTATTTTTCCGCCTGCAGGACATGCCAGTCGCCGCGCAAGTGCCCGGCGCCGCTCGCGATGCCCTGCTCATGCGCGTGATTGGCAGTCCCGACCCATACGGCAAGCAAACAGATGGCATGGGGGCTGCGACTTCGAGCACAAGCAAAACGGTCATCCTAGCCAAAAGCACTCGCCCAGACCATGATGTAGATTATCTGTTCGGCCAAGTGTCCATCGATAAGCCCTTTATTGACTGGAGCGGTAATTGCGGCAATCTGTCTGCTGCGGTTGGACCGTTCAGCATTAGCAACGGCCTCATCGATCCCAGCCGTATTCCAAAAAATGGCACGGCGATTGTGCGGATCTGGCAAGCCAATATTGGTAAAACCATCATCGCACATGTTCCCATGACGGACGGTGCAGTCCAAGAGACTGGTGATTTCGAGCTAGACGGCGTGACCTTCCCGGCCGCTGAGGTGCAGCTCGAATTCATGGATCCTGCCGCCGAAGAAGAAGGCGCAGGCGGTGCGATGTTTCCGACCGGTCATTTGGTCGATGATCTGGAGGTCCCCGGAGTCGGCACACTCAAGGCCACCATGATCAATGCAGGTATTCCGACGATTTTCGTTGATGCCGAGGCCATTGGCTACAAGGGTACCGAGCTGCAAGACGATATTAATAGCGATGCGGCAGCGCTCGCCATGTTTGAAAAAATCCGTGCGTATGGCGCGCTGCGCATGGGTTTGATCAAAACCCTGGAGGAGGCAGCTACCCGCCAACACACCCCCAAGGTCGCCTTTGTGGCTAAACCGGCTAGCTACACGGCCTCGAGCGGCAAAGCGATCGCAGCGAGTGATATCAACGTGCTTGTGCGTGCCATGTCGATGGGCAAGCTGCACCACGCGATGATGGGGACGGCCGCAGTGGCAATCGGTACGGCTGCCGCGATTCCCGGCACGATGGTGAACCTTGCTGCGGGTGGTGGCAATCTCGATGCAGTACGCTTCGGTCATCCCTCAGGTACGTTGCGCGTTGGCGCGCAGGCAACACGCGTCGATGGCGAATGGCAAGTCACCAAAGCCATCATGAGCCGGAGTACGCGCGTGTTGATGGAAGGCTGGGTGCGTGTGCCGGGCTGAGCGCTGGGTATCGTTTTTTACTGACTGATAGGCGAACAATTCCGTATGCAACAATATTTTTCTACAGCACTCGTCCTGACCTTTACCTTTTTCATCACCTGCTCTTTTGTATTTTTTATTTCAGGTGCGTATTTGTTTTTCTACAAAATCAACGAGGTCAACGCACGTTTCAAGCACCCGTACCTGCGCGAGCGCAAGTTCAGTCAGCTGCCCATGAGTATTCGTCTGACGATCACGCTCGACTACTTTCTGCGCATCTTATTTCACACCTCCAAAAGCGGGTTTGCCCATAATGCAAACCGCTTGTTAACGCATGTCGATCCCAGCAGCTTACCCATGAGTGTTCGCTGGCCAATCGTGGGGCTCTGGGGCAGCTGCGTGGTGGGCTTGATCGCGATGCTTGGACTCTGGGCGCTTTTAATCATCGGATCGTAGGAGCCAAATCATGAGCAATATCCTCCACAACACCGCTTTGCCTTGTTTTGAGCTGAACCTCGAAGGCCATCGTTGCGTCCTGGATTACACGCTGCGCGGCAATGTCATGACCATTACGCATACTGGCGTGCCAAGCGAACTCGGTGGTCGAGGTTTAGCGGCCGAACTCACTAAATTTGCACTGAACCACGCACAAGCACAGGGTTGGAAAGTCATTCCTCAGTGCAGTTACGCCGAGGTCTACATCAAGAAACACCCTGAGTACGCTGCGCTTCTGAACGCGTAGCAGAATAATTGCCCAGATAGGTCTTATATAAGATATAAGACACTTGCGACACGACAATCTTCACTCTACAATTAAAAGACAAAATTTCGCGGAAAAGAGTCAGTCGCTGCTTGGACCTTTCCGAACTTATTCTTCACCCACTTGAAAGGCGCTCCCATGCTCGAAGCCTATCGCCAACATGTTGCCGAACGCGCAGCCCTTGGTATTCCTCCACTCCCTCTTTCCGCACAACAAACCGCAGATCTCATCGAGCTGCTGAAAGCACCGCCCGCTGGTGAAGGCGACACCCTCGTCGCGCTCATCACCCACCGCGTGCCTGCTGGCGTGGATGATGCTGCCAAAGTCAAAGCGTCTTATTTGGCTGCCGTCGCGCTGGGCACAGAAAAGTGTCCGCTAATCTCACGTGCCAAGGCAACTGAGTTGCTAGGCACAATGCTGGGTGGCTACAACATCAGCCCGCTGATTGACTTACTGGATGACAAGGAAATCGGTACGATTGCTGCCGATGGACTGAAAAAAACACTGTTGATGTTTGACGCATTTCATGACGTCAAAGACAAAGCCGTCAATGGCAATGCGAACGCTAAAGCCGTGATGCAAAGCTGGGCGGATGCGGAGTGGTTCACCAGCCGCCCCGAAGTGCCTAAGAGTCTGAAAGTGACTGTCTTGAAAGTGACGGGCGAAACCAACACCGACGATCTGTCGCCTGCGCCTGACGCTTGGAGCCGCCCCGACATTCCACTGCATGCGCTTGCCATGCTCAAGAACCCTCGTCCAGGAATTGAGCCACAAGAAGCCGGCAAAATCGGGCCGATCAAATTCATCAACGACCTGAAAGATAAAGGCAACTTAGTTGCCTACGTGGGTGATGTGGTCGGTACGGGTTCCTCACGCAAGTCTGCGACGAACTCGGTGTTGTGGTTTACGGGAGAAGACATTCCCTTTGTACCGAACAAGCGCTTTGGTGGCGTCTGTCTAGGCAACAAAATCGCTCCGATCTTCTACAACACAATGGAAGACGCAGGCGCACTGCCCATCGAACTCGACGTATCAAACATGAATATGGGCGACGAGATTGAGCTGCGCCCCTACGACGGCGAAGCGCTGAAAGACGGCAAAGTCATCTCCAAGTTTCAGGTTAAGTCCGAAGTATTGTTTGACGAAGTCCGTGCGGGTGGACGTATCCCCCTGATTATCGGTCGTGGCCTGACAGGCAAAGCACGCGAGGCACTGGGTCTGGCACCTTCGACGCTGTTCCGCTTGCCCCTGGATCCTGTTGTGTCCAAAAAAGGCTTCACACTGGCACAAAAAATGGTGGGTCGCGCTTGCGGCTTGCCTGAGGGTCAGGGCGTTCGTCCTGGCGCTTACTGCGAACCCAAAATGACCTCCGTTGGTAGCCAGGACACAACCGGCCCAATGACGCGCGACGAACTGAAGGATCTGGCTTGCTTGGGCTTCTCGGCTGATCTCGTGATGCAGTCTTTCTGCCATACCTCAGCCTACCCCAAGCCCGTAGATGTCAAAACACACCACTCACTGCCCGAGTTCATGAGCAACCGCGGTGGCATCTCGCTGCGTCCAGGTGACGGCGTGATTCACTCGTGGCTCAACCGCATGCTGTTACCCGATACAGTCGGTACCGGTGGCGATTCGCATACACGCTTCCCGATCGGCATCAGCTTTCCTGCTGGTTCAGGCTTGGTGGCGTTTGCCGCAGCGACTGGCGTCATGCCACTCGATATGCCTGAGTCCGTCTTGGTGCGCTTCAAAGGCAAAATGCAGCCCGGTGTCACCCTGCGTGACTTGGTCAGCGCCATTCCTCTGTACGCGATCAAAGCAGGCTTGCTCACAGTTGAAAAACAGAACAAGATCAACATCTTCTCCGGTCGCATTCTGGAAATCGAAGGCTTGCCAGATCTGAAAGCTGAGCAGGCGTTTGAATTGTCCGATGCTTCGGCCGAACGCTCTGCTGCGGGTTGCACCGTGCGCCTGAACAAAGAGCCGATTATCGAGTACATCAACAGCAACATCGTGATGCTCAAGTGGATGATCGCCAACGGCTACGAAGATGAGCGCAGTCTGTTGCGTCGCATCAAAGCCATGGAAGACTGGTTGGCCAATCCTCAATTGCTGCAGCCTGACGCTGACGTGGAATACGCTGCGATCATCGACATTGATCTCGCTGATATTCATGAGCCCATCGTCGCTTACCCCAACGACCCCGATGACGTCAAAATGCTCTCAGACGTGGCCGGCACCAAAATCGACGAGGTATTCATTGGTAGCTGCATGACCAACATCGGTCACTTCCGTGCAGCCTCCAAACTGCTCGAAGGCAAGCGCGACATGCCTGTCAAGCTCTGGATCGCACCACCCACCAAGATGGACGCAGCCCAGCTAACTGAAGAAGGTCACTATGGCGTCTTTGGTAGTGCAGGTGCACGAACTGAGCCCCCAGGCTGCTCACTGTGCATGGGTAATCAAGCTCAAGTGCGCGAAGGCGCAACGGTGATGTCGACCAGCACACGTAACTTCCCCAACCGTCTGGGCAAGAACACGTTCGTGTACCTCGGCTCGGCTGAGTTGGCCGCGATTTGCTCGAAGCTTGGTCGTATTCCGACCAAGGAAGAGTACATGACAGATATGGGCGTTCTGCAAAACAGCAGCGCTGAGATCTACAAGTACCTCAACTTCGATCAGATTCCTGACTACAAGGATGTCGCTGACGCGATTTGACTATCGTAACCGATGTTTGAAATGGCTGTGAAGTCATCGTGAAGTCATCATTGAAACCGCCCCTGGTTACCCCCAGGGGCGGTTTTTTTATAGTGTGTTTGTACGCCACGTGGTGTAGGATAAACAGATAGTCCTCAAGGAGCGAACATCATGAAACATGACACACTGAACACGCTTAAAAAATTCAAAATCGGCAAAAAACAGGGGCATTTTTATTCGCTACCCGCGCTGGGTGAAACACTAGGCGTCGACGTTGCTCGCCTACCCGTCTCGATCCGGATTGTGCTCGAGTCGGTGCTTCGCAACTGCGACGGAAAAAAAGTCACGGAGACGCACATTCGTGAGCTCGCAAGCTGGCAACCAAAAAGCAAGCGCGAACTTGAAATTCCCTTCGTTGTCGCACGCGTCGTGTTGCAAGACTTTACAGGTGTGCCATTGCTCGCCGATCTCGCAGCGATGCGCGCAGTCGCTCAAAAAATGGGCAAAGACGCCAAGTCGATCGAGCCGCTCGTGCCCGTCGATCTCGTGGTCGATCACTCGGTCATGATTGATTACTTTGGCACAAAAGATGCGCTGGATCTCAATATGAAGGTCGAGTTCTCACGTAACAAAGAACGCTACCAGTTCCTCAAGTGGGGCATGCAAGCTTTTGATACGTTTGGTGTGGTGCCTCCAGGTTTCGGGATCGTGCACCAGATCAACCTCGAGCATTTGGCGCGTGGCGTTCATCACGATAAAAATAATGATGTGTATTATCCCGATACCTTAGTCGGTACAGACAGCCATACCACCATGATTAACGGCATCGGTGTCGTCGGTTGGGGGGTCGGTGGCATCGAGGCCGAAGCCGGTATGCTCGGTCAACCGGTCTATATCTTGACACCCGATGTGGTGGGGGTCGAGCTCTCAGGTGAGCTCCGCGGAGGCGTGACGGCCACGGACTTGGTACTGACCATCACTGAGTTGCTACGCCGCGAAAAGGTCGTTGGCCAATTTGTCGAATTTTGCGGACCCGGCACGGCCAAACTGTCTGTCACGGATCGCGCAACCATTGGCAATATGGCCCCCGAGTACGGCGCGACGATGGGCTTTTTCCCAGTCGATGAACGCACTATTGAGTATTTCGAAGGCACGGGTCGCACTAAGGACGAAATCAAGGCGTTTGAGGCTTATTACAAGGCGCAGGGTATGTTCGGCATCCCTAAAGCCGCTGACATTAACTACACCAGAGTCATTAAGCTGGATCTCGGGTCGGTGGTCCCTTCACTGGCGGGACCCAAGCGTCCGCAGGATCGCATCGAAATCGGTCAAGTCAAAAAAACATTCAAATCACTGTTCTCCAAACCCATCGAGGCCAACGGTTTCAATCAACCGGCTGCGAAACTCAACAAGCCTTTTAAAACCTCATCAGGCAAAACACTCAACAACGGTGACATTTTGATCGCCGGCATTACCTCTTGTACAAATACCTCGAACCCGAGTGTGATGCTGGCGGCGGGTCTGCTGGCGAAAAAGGCGGTGAAAGCAGGCCTGACTGTTCCTGCGCATGTCAAAACATCGCTCGCACCAGGCTCACGCGTCGTGACCGAATACCTTGAACGGGCGGGGCTACTGAAATATCTGGATCTGCTCGGTTTTGATGTTGCAGCCTACGGATGCACAACCTGTATTGGCAATGCTGGCGATCTGGTGGCCGACTTTAATCAAGCCATCATCGACAACGACCTGATCTGCGCGGCCGTGCTCTCTGGTAACCGTAACTTTGAGGCGCGCATTCACCCGAACCTCAAAGCAAACTTCTTGGCGTCGCCACCTCTCGTGGTCGCCTATGCCTTGGCAGGCAACATCACCCGCGACCTGATGACCGAACCTGTGGGACGTGGCACAAAAGGCGATGTCTACCTTGGTGACATTTGGCCTACCGCCAAAGAAGTCGAAAAACTCATGAAGTTTGCGATGGATCCTAAAGTGTTTCGAGCCAACTATGCCAAGGTAGAAAAGAAACCCGGCAAACTTTGGCAGAACATTGAAGGCGTCACCGGTGATGTTTACGACTGGCCGAGTTCGACCTATATCGCCGAACCACCGTTTTTTGATGGCTTCACGATGGACCCCAAACCAATGCCTGCCGTACGAGGTGCGCGCACCTTGGGTATTTTTGGGGATTCCATCACCACCGATCATATTTCCCCCGCTGGCTCGATCAGCGAGTCGACACCCGCAGGTCAGTGGCTGCTCGAACACGGTATTCAAAAAGCGGACTTCAACAGCTACGGCTCACGTCGCGGCAACCATGAAATCATGATGCGAGGCACCTTTGCCAACGTTCGCATCAAAAACCTCATGATCCCACCCCGCTCCGATGGTTCGCGTGTTGAAGGTGGTCAAACCTTGATGCAACCCGATGGGGAGCAAATCTCCATTTACGAAGCCGCCATGCGCTATGTGGCTGCGGGGGTTCCTACGGTTGTGTTTGGTGGCGAAGAGTATGGTTCGGGTTCCTCGCGTGACTGGGCAGCCAAAGGCACCCAATTGCTTGGCGTCAAAGCCGTCATCGTGCGCAGCTTTGAACGTATCCACCGCAGCAATCTGGTCGGCATGGGTGTTTTGCCCCTGCAGTTCAAAGGTCAGGACACCGCAGCGTCGCTTGGCTTGACGGGTGCCGAAACTTTTGACGTAGAAGGACTAGAAAATGGCATCACGCCTCAACAAGATGTCACCCTTGTGATGCATCGTCCAGACGGCTCCAGCGCGCGTATCGCCGTGTTACTCCGTATCGATACGCCCATTGAGGTTGACTACTATCAACATGGTGGCATCCTGCCATTCGTGTTGAGGCAACTGCTGGCCGCCTAGGTTCGTTACACTAGCTATCTTTTGTCGGCTGGCACGCAAACTTATGGCACGTCCTCGTTCGACCTCCTCCTCCACCCGCCTGACGCGAGATGCTTCGCGTCTGGTGGCGCTCTCGCTCGCCCTTCACAGCTCTGGTAGCCGTGTTGAAGACCGCTTTTGGGAAACAGAACTCGCGACCATTCTGACTAAACTCATGCGCGCAAAAAATGATGGGGCGATTGATGCCGCGCTCGATCATCTACAGAACACGCATTTAGGTGGCTACGAAGTGCTAATCGAGCAGGCCGAGACCTTGTCTGAGTCCTGCGTGCTTGAGCAGGCCGGCAAGCGTTACGACGTTTTACTGCTCGTCGCCCCCCTTGTGGCCTGGACACGCTACAGCATCCCTGCACGCGAAATGACGACAACCGTCACGCAGTCCTTGCGCGAGCACCTACAGGCGCACGTGCTGGCGACCGGCACACAAGTCGCCTTGATGCCACACATCGCGAGCCTGGATCAAATGCCCCGTACGTTTTGTGAAACATGGGACTGGCTGCAAAAGCTTGGCTATGCCGCGCTAGGCACGACTTACACCGCACCGACGCTTAATAATGAGCCTGATGCCTTTAACATGCTGGCCGATACGCGTTACTTGGTCGGCGCAGTGGCGGTCCCAGAAGGACAGCCGCTGTTTCGCTGGCAGCAAGAGCCCGGCGAGCTTGGTGAAGGACGGACAGTTTGCCTAGATCGCTGGATTGAACACACCAAGGCGATTTTCACTAATTTACTGCCTGGCTGCGGCTTTGAGATCCTGACGCCAGATGCGTACTACGTCAGTAATCGTGAGGCAGATCGTCGAGTGCGTCCGCTCTCGGTCAAAGCAGCCGTTTCATGGCTCGGTGCGGCACTCAACCTCGAAGCGGCCCAACTCAGAGCCGTCGTAGCGGGTTGTGGAGAAAACCGTGCCGATGAATACCGTATCGGCTTTACGCAAAAGAATGAAAACGAAGTGGTTTACGGATGCCTATGGCCTTTGTATGGTCGCGAAGATGACCAACCTCTGCTCGATCACGAACCCCCTCCGCTTGAAACAGTCGAGGAAATCGCAGCCTTGCTCAAAGAGTGCGGTGTGACAGATATTCGTCGTCTACCAGGCATTTTGTCGCCAGAGTTCTGCGAAGACTGCGGTGCACCTTATTTTCCGAATCCCAATGGTGAAATGGTGCACGCTGAGCTTCCCGAAGACGCCGAAACCGCGCCCGTTCACTTTCATTAAACATGCAGGCTGATCTCTTTTGCCGAGTCGTCGACAACTTCGGCGATATCGGCGTCACTTGGCGCCTCGCGCGCCAACTCCAGCAAGAGCACCATTGGGAGATCAGACTGTGGGTGGATGACCTCAAGCGCTTCAAGCGCATTGAGCCTCGCGTCGAGCTAAACACAACCGAACAACAGATCGATCACATTCAGGTTGTGCACTGGACATCCCCTGCGCCCGAACATCACCCTAGGCAAATCGTGATTGCCAGTTTTTCCTGCGATTTACCTGAAAGCTATATCCGCCAGATGTCGGCGCCGCAGCACCTGTGGATCAACCTAGAGTACCTCAGCGCCGAAACCTGGGTAGAGGGTTGTCATGGACTGCCGTCGTTGCGCAGTGACGGACTCATCCGTTATTTTTTCTTTCCGGGATTCAATGCACAAACGGGAGGTCTGCTGCGTGAAACAACCCTGTTTGCGCAACGCGATGCGTGGCGCAACAATCAGGCAGAGCAACGCCGCTTTATCAACGCGCTCGGCGTACCCAAGCAGGCGCTTGAGGCACGACTCCTCTCGCTTTTTTGTTATCCCGAAGCACCGGTTAAATCCTTGATGAATGTGCTCAGCACGGACACATGCCCATCGGTGTTACTTATCCCAGACGGGATCGCACCTCATTTAGCCCCGGGACAGTATGGCAACCTGCTCATCGTCAACATCCCTTTTGTCTCTCAGCAAGATTACGATCGTATCCTCTGGACCGCCGACCTTAACATTGTCCGAGGCGAAGACTCCGTCATGAGAGCCCTCTGGGCAGGCACGCCTTTTATTTGGCACATTTACCCTCAGTCCGAAGACACGCACCTCATCAAACTTGAGGCCTGGCTCGCACTGAGTCACCTCTCAGGCCCCGCCCAACGTCTTTTGAGAGACTGGAACACGCAGGTATCGCCTGACGTCATGGACACGTCGCTGCGGACCGCTCTTAGCCCTGTCGCGCTAGAGGATTGGTGCAAGGCGTCAGCGCTATTGTGCGAAAAGCTGGGTCAACTTGATGATTTAGCGACCTCTCTTCATGACTTTTGTCGTCAAAAGCTCGACAACTAAAGCAATCGACGTCTAGAAAGGCTAAAATGGAGGGCTTTTAAATCAATCCACTCCGGCTCGTTAGTCCCGGAGACTTTCAGTTACCGGAGTTTTAACCGTATGAAAACCGCACAAGAACTGCGCGTCGGCAACGTAGTCATGGTTGGCAAAGATGCCGTCGTCGTGCAGCGCGCCGAGTACAACAAGTCTGGCCGTAACTCGGCCGTCGTCAAGCTCAAGTTTAAAAACTTGCTGACAGGCTCGGGCAGTGAAACTGTCTCGAAAGCAGACGAAAAGTACGAAGTCGTCGTGCTCGATCGCAAAGAATGTACCTATTCTTACTTTGCAGATCCCATGTATGTGTTCATGGACGAAGAATTCAACCAGCACGACATCGAAGCAGACATGATGGGCGAAGCCCTGTTCTACCTCGAAGAAGGCATGCAAGTCGAGGTCATCCTATATGACGGTCGCGCAATTTCTATTGAATTGCCCACCATGGTCGTGCGCGAGATCACCTACACCGAGCCTGCTGTGCGTGGCGATACGTCCGGCAAGGTCATGAAGCCCGCCAAGATCAACACTGGTCACGAACTTCCTGTGCCACTCTTCTGCGCGATTGGTGACAAGATCGAAATCGACACACGTACAGGCGAGTATCGTAGTCGCGTGATGTAATTACTATTCCTACAATTTCAAGACGTTACACCCAACGTCTTGAACAAAAAAGCCTCGCGAGTTCACACCGAACCCGCGAGGCTTTTTAAAACACGCTTTTTAAACGTTTGCAGAGCGTATTGAGGTCGTAGGAATGGTTGCCCGTTCGAGCGTGTCGAGCCAATGCAGCGCGTAGACACGGTCAGTGCCACACATCTCCTCAGAAGGTGCGAGTCCGCCACAAAATGCTGGGCGCTCAGGCAAGCCGAAAATTGCGCATCGATAGTGGCTGAGTAAGTGGATACAGGGCACGCCAGCAGGTTTGCCCTCAGGCATGCCTGGAATTGGAGTCGTAATAGAAGGTGCGATGCAACAAGCGCCGCAATCTGGGCGACAGTTCACTGCAAACGGTCGGTATCTAGAAAATCAGGTAAGGCCACCACCGCGATGCCTTCTTCGACAAGCGCTTCGCGCTCTTCGGGGGTGGCAGTGCCTCGGATGGGACGCTCGTCAGACTCGCCCTCGTGGATGCGACGTGCCTCGTCAGCGAACCGGGTCCCCACATTTTCAGTATTGCGGACCAATTCGCGCATCTGCTGGATAATCGCCGCCTGAATCTGTGCGAGCTGAATGGCCTCAGGAGACGCTGCCATCACCGTCGTGCTCGACGTATCCGCTGCACTGGCGAGTGCGCTCTCAGCCTCACCCTGAGAGCGCTGGGCCACATCGAAATGCCCCACATTCAATCTGGGCGCAGACAGCTTTTTTTCAATCGTGGCATTTTGACAAAAAGGACACGTCAGCATGCCGCTTGCTTGTTGGGAGTCGTAATCTTCGTGCGAGCCGAACCAGCCTTCAAAAAGATGACCATTTGCACACTGCAGATCGAATACTTTGAGTCCCATAAGCCTAATTTGAGGGCAAGATCAATAAAATCAAGAGTAGGAGTACCCAGTATAACGGAGTGACCTATTTATCCTAGACGCGGCACCGCAGCGAGCAGTTCGCGTGTCACAGCATTTATAGGTGACAGCAACACTTGTGCAGCGTCTCCAATCTCGACAATACTGCCTTGATCCATCACAGCCACAAAGTCGGCCAGATACTCGACCACACTAAAATTGTGCGTAATAAACAAATACGCCATGCCGGTCTCGCGCTGCAAGTCCGTCAGCAAGTCCAGAATTTGTGCTTGGACAGACACATCAAGCGCGGACGTCGGCTCATCCAGAATGAGGACCTCAGGCTCCACCGCAAGCGCTCTTGCAATCGCAATGCGTTGGCGCTGCCCACCTGAGAACTCATGCGGATAACGATCGCCAGCATCGGCAGGCAAACCGACTCGCGTTAACAGTTGCGAAATACGCTCTGCTTGCTGTTGCAGTGACCACTCGGGTCGCAAGGCGGCAATCCCTTCATGCAAAATAGCCCGAACCCGCATCCGAGGATCGAGCGAAGCAAAAGGATCTTGAAACACGATCTGAATCCGGCGTCGCAGCTCGCGCAACGTCTGACCGGAGGCCTCCAGCAGACCATGCCCGCCCAGACGCGCTGTGCCGTGAATCTGCGCCGTTGAGTCGAGGAGTCGCAACAAGGTCTTAGCAACCGTCGTTTTGCCACAACCGGACGCCCCCACCAGCGCTAAGGTCTCGCCACGACGCAGTGAAAAACTCACCTCCTGCACCGCCTGATTGACACCCACCTGTCGACGTAACAGTCCCCGGCGAATGGGGTATGCCACGGCAAGGCGCTCGACCACTAACACGGGTGGGTCGGATGCCTGCGCCGTGTTGAGCACTTGCACTCGCGATGACGCTTCAGATCCAACCTGTCCGGCTTGAGCCACCTCGTTTGTAGTAGGCGTCAGCCTTTTTCCCCGCTTCGCGAAGGTGGGGATGGCGGCAAACAACTCCAGAGCATAAGGATGACGCGGGGCGTTAAAAAACTGATCAGCGGGTGCCGTCTCCACAATCTCACCAAAACGCATTAACGCGACCGTATCGGCCACATCTCGCACCACGGCCAGATCATGCGTAATGAGCAGCACCGCCATACCAAGCTCTTGTTGAATATCCCGTAACAATGCCAAAACCTGCGCCTGAACCGTGACATCTAGTGCAGTCGTCGGCTCATCGGCGATCAACAGGGCAGGCTCTGCCGCAAGGGCAATCGCGATCATAATGCGCTGTTTTTGACCGCCAGAAAACTGAAATGGATAATCATCAATCCTCTGCTCAGGCTCAGGAATCCCCACGCGCTGCAGCCACTGAACCGCGCGTGCACGCGCTGAGGCGCCACGCAAATTCGTATGCGTCACGATCGCCTCGATCAGCTGATCACCGATGCGTAAGACTGGATTGAGGCTGGTGCCGGGTTCCTGAAAAATCATTCCGATCCGACCGCCACGGACCGCGCGCATCGAGGACTCTGACAGACTATTCAGTTCAGCACCTTCTAGCTCGATCTCACCGCGCGTAATACGCAGCGCCTCCGGTAACAAACGCATCAGGGCGAGTGCCGTCATGCTTTTACCTGAGCCTGACTCACCCACTAATGCAAAGGTTTCCCCCCTATGCACCGTTAGGGCTAAGCCCTGTACAGCGTGACGCCAAGCTTGACCCGTATCAATGACCACATCAAGTTCTGAGACATCGAGAACAGGAGGCTGGCCGTGGGCATCGACATTGGCATCGACATTGGCCTTGGCATGATGAGCAGGTGCAGGTTGCGCGTCAGGTGCGATGACAGCTGCCCCGGGCTTTAGACGCCTAGGCCTAAACATTCTGGAGCGTGGATCAAACGCATCACGCACGGCATCTGCAAACAGATTGGCCGCCAAAACCAATGCCAACATAAACAAAAACGCCGCAAGCAAGTTCCACCAGATCATCGGATCGCGCGACATTTCAAAGCGCGACTTTTCGATCATGGAGCCAAAGGAATTCATGCTTGGATCGACGCCAATACCAAGATAGGACAGCACGGCTTCGTACAACACCAGACCCGAAAACTCTAGGACGACAGTGATCAGCACGATATGCATCAAATTAGGCAATAAGTGCCGCGCCATGATGCGCCAGTTTGAAATACCAAAGGCGCGGGCAGCCTGTACATACTCGAGCTCGCGCAGTTTGAGCGCCTCCGCGCGCAGTAGTCGACACAGCCCTGCCCAACCGGTCAGCCCTAAAATCATGCACAACAAAAACAAGCGTAAATCTGCACGCTGTGCTGCCGTTGGAAACAGACCAGGATGCGTGTCGATATAGACCTGCATCATCAGCACACAAGCCGCAATCAGCAACACGCCGGGAATCGAGGTCAAGGTCGTATAGACATACTGGATCACATCATCAATCCAGCCTTTAAAGTATCCAGCGGCAATGCCCAAAATCAGTGCGGGTGGGAGCATCGCGACGGTCGTCAAACTCCCGATCACCCAGGCAGTGCGGACACTTTTGAGCGCTTGCCATAAGACATCGTTACCCGTTCGATCGGTGCCTAGCACGTGATAGCCCGTTGCCAATCCAAACACTGCACCCAGCACCAGCCCAAGGATAAAAATGGTGATGAGCATGGCGCGCCAAGGGATGTCTGTTTCTCCACGCAAAATCTGGCGCGCGACCTCGCTGCGGGTGATGGACCCCAGTGTTGAGCGCCTGTTCACCAACAGCACTGTCAAGCCAGAGATCAGTAATGCCACCAGCACACCAACCAACATGCCCTGACCTGCGCGGGTGGCCACATCTTGCCCCCACTGCTCAGCCGGGTCTGTCAGATGTCTGCCACCAAATCTCAGCCGAGGAAAATCACGCGTCGGTGCCCCACCCTCCTGCAAAATCGATTCTTTCGTGAATTGCAGCCAAGAAAGCGGTGCCGAATACGTCTTTTCAGGTCTGACAAACGCAGTGTCTTCGAGCAAAGCATCGAGTACCGACACGACCTTGGGTGCATAAATGGGGGCAGCATTAGCGGCGGCCCCTGGGGCAGCAGGAAGTCTGGGCTGAAAGTGCATCGAATCCAGCACACCAATGACGACAAACACCAACAAGACGACAGCCGAGCACATCGCAGGGGCGTTACGTGCCACTCTGGACCAGGTCGCGCGTAAATTGTGTGAGCGTGAAACATGCCAAGCATAAATGACGGTTGCCGCCAGCAAGGCAAATATCGCAACATCCGTCCAGAGAAAAATGATTTTCGGCATGGGTTACTCGAAACGCACGCGCGGATCAGCGAGCGTGTAAGAAATATCCGCCAGAATCAACCCGACGATGTAGAGACTCGCCCCTAGAAACACCATGGCACGCACGACAGCAAAATCCTGAGCCCCAATCGCATCAATGGTGTAGCTACCCAAACCTGGAATACCGAAAAACGACTCGGCGATCAGACTCCCCATAAACAATAGGGGCAGCGCCGAAACCGTCCCCGTCAAGATCGGCAACATCGCATTGCGCAAGACGTGTTTGAACAGTACCACCCGTTCACTGAGACCCCGTGCACGCGCAGTTCTCACGTAATCTTTACTGATCTCTTCTAAAAATAAAGTTCTGAAAAAGCGCGCCTCTGGACCCAAGCGAGAAATGATGGCAACGAGTACAGGGAGTGCTAAAAACTTGACGGCATCCCAGCCCCACGAAAAGCCCGAATAAGGCACCAAACGAAGCATCTTTGAAAATAGCCACTGTCCGGCAATGATGTAGAACAGGCCAGATATCGACAACATCAGCACGCACAACACCACACCCCAAAAATCGAGCCGCGTCGTTCGAAAAAATACAAGAGAGATCGAGAACGCGATACTCACCAACAGTCCCAGAATAAAGGTCGGGATGGCAAGCGCGAGACTTGGCCACATCCTGATCCCAATTTCCCGTCCGATATCGCGTCCCTCATCAGAGGCTCCAAAATCAAACGTCAGCAATGGCACCGAGCGTTGATAAAAAATCGTATCCGTGTATTTGGCGGTGCCGGTAGCCTCTGTATTTAAAAACAAAGGTTTGTCATAACCGCGATCCACTTTCCACTTTTCAATCGCATCCGTACTGACACGCTGTCCACCAATGGCTAAGCGCGCCATATCGTCTGGCGTATTGACGGCAAAAAATAAAACGAACGTAAAGAGATTCACACCAATGAGTATCAGTACGCCATACATTAAGCGTCTGATGATGTAGCCAATCATGTGTGCACCTCTTTTGCAGGGTCACCAAAGGCCGTTTGCTTGTCTTGTCTACGCAAGACCCGCCAAGCTGGCCAAATAATGACGGCGAGCAAAGCAAACAGCAAACCAACCGGCCACCAGATAGGGGGATTCCACTCGGCGATCTTTTTAGCCCGCAGCTGCGTGTCGATTTTCATGTACTGCAGGGTATTGCGGACCATCTGCGTAGGCTTGGCATTACCTACCCACTGCTGATACGCTCCCCCCGATTTTGGAAATAAGCCAAACATCCAAGGTGCATCTTCCTGAAGGATGAGAATCATCTGCGCAATGATGTGTGCTTTTTCTTCACCATCCGGCAGATCCCGCATTTTTTCAAATAACGCATCGTAGGCGGGGTTGACATAGTTAGAGGCATTTTCACCACCCTTACCGGCCTTAGCGTTCGGCCCGTAGAGTAAAAACAGAAAATTTTCAGCATCCGGATAGTCTGCCACCCAGCCCCACATATACATTTGGGCGACACCGCGTGCCATTTTTTCCTGAAAACGGTTGTAGTCCGTGGAGCGCACATCGAGTTGCACACCGAGCTGCGCAAACTGTCGACGCATCCAGTCAAGCGTCGGGCTAGACCCACCCGCACCGCTCGCGGAATCAAAGTACAACACGAGAGGCTCGCCCGAGACGGCATGACGACCATTCGGGTAGCCAGCCTCGGCTAACAAACGCCTGGCATCATCGAGTGACTTACGTTGGGGTTTGCCGTCCTTTAGGTCATAGACCACACGATTGATGCCGGCTTGGCCTGCCTGATAGCCCAAAATACCGGGAGGAACGGGTCCGTACGCCACTTGCGCCTGATCATTTTGAAAAATGGCAACGAACTCTTCCCAATTGAACGCAATACTCAACGCCTGGCGCAGTTTTCGATTGCGGCTCTGCTGCTCAGGGGTATCGCCGTGACCCACCACCGGATCACGCCAGTTAAAACCAAAATACTGCATCTGCGCTTCTACCGTCGTGGGCAACTGGATACCGTGTTTGGCATATAGGGAAGCTTTTTCAGTCGAGTCGCTGGCCGCCACCAACATCGCGACACCGGTGTCGCCGCGATCGACTTGCGGAATATCGTAGTAACCCTGCAGAAACTTACCCTGCAAAGGGATACTTTCTTTTTCAATATTAAAAACAATCCGATCGATAAAAGGCGTCATCTTGCCGCAGTCAGCCAGCAACCCCGCAGCCGCATCGCCTGGTTCACCCTCGCAGGGGTAAGGCTCGCCACGAAAATTAGGATTCCGTGCCAGCACATGGCGACGATTCTGCAAAGACTCGACCAGCATATAGGGGCCCGTGCCGACAGGCCAGTGATTGAGTGACAAATTGCGTTGCACCATGCCCGGCTGACTGTAAAAGCGGTCTGCTTCCCAGGGAATCGGCGCGACGAACGTCATGGCCAACCAATAATTAAACTGAGGATATAAGCCTTTGACGCGAATACGCAGCGTGTGCTCGTCGAGTGCCTCGATGCCGGAAAATCCAACGCTGCGCAAATCTAGCCAAGGGAGATCACGCGTGCCGGGAGGTAAATCCTTGCGTAAGGCGGTATCGACTTCTTTCAGTCGCTTGCCATAAGCCTCCATGCCCACGACATGCTGCGCCAGCGTCGAAAAAATCGGGGAGGCCACGCGAGGACTGGCGAGTCTTCTGAGTGCATACACGTAATCGTAGGCCGTCAATTCGCGGGTACCGGTTTGTTGAAAGTCCGGGATTGAAAATTTATCTTTCAAGGCGTCTGCGCTGATTGGAAAGTAGCTATACCGACCATCTTCTTGTCGCGCGAAAACCGGATGGGGTTGATACAAAATGCCGGGACGGATCGGGATGTCATACACACTCTCAGCGATATCGCTAGGCGATGCATCGGCCGGCAAAGGCATGCCGTGTCGATCCAGATAGACCGGTTCTGTCACACGGCTTGCCGCTCGCGGCAACAACGCATACGGTCGTTTCAGGTAGTGGTAGCCATAGGGCGGCTCATAAATATTGTAGGTATAGGGCGTTTCGTCGGTCGAATAAGACCGTGCGGGATCCAGGAATTTAGGGGATCGCTGAGTGAATGCGGTGTAAAGCGTATTTTCACGCTCCGCACCTGCAACATAGGGACTATTGGTTTGATCGCAACCCGTGAGCAACACGGCGCACAGACTCAAGAGCAACCCTCCCACCGAGGCAGGCATACGGGCAAGCCCAGGCACACGCCCTGCAGTGGGAGATTGCTTCAGGCGCATTTTTTATTTTTCCAGCACTCGACCCGCCACTGCCAAGGCGATACCGCACCGGGCTCAGACCATATGCCCAGCTTTTTCTGACGCGCCGCCTTTTCAAGATCAGGCAAAGATTTGTCGCGCAGATACTTGCCCTTAGCTTGTTGATTCGCCCACGCCATACCTTGTTCAACCTGCAAGCGATTGGCCGTCGTACCCTCTACAGGGATGTCACAGATGTGACGGTCGTAGCGATCCTTTTCAAAACAAGTCACTGTCAGGGTTTTGCCGGCCACGTACTGCGCCAGATTCTTGCGCGAGGCCTCGCCAAAGGGCTGTCCTGGGCGCTCACTACCGTGGGCGGTTTCGGGCGCATCGATGCTAGCCAAGCGAATATGCTCCTGTTTTTTTTCAACCAACAGATTAATCGTGTCTCCATCAGAGACTTGCACCACACGCCCAGTGAGGCTGTATGTACTGGCAGCCTGAGCCGTGGATATCCATTGAAGCGGCGTTTGCTCAGAGACCCAAAGGCTAGCCATGCTGACCAACACACCCATCAAAAGAATACCGCTCGCTTTTTTAAGGCTCAATTTTTTCTGAAGGCTCATTATTTTCATTTGAATTTTTAAAATAACTGCGGTGCAACATGATTTAATGCGTATTAGCCGTATCTCGGCAAGAGACATCAGACCACATCTGGGTAAAAGTGTAACCATGCAGATCGTATTTCTTGACAGTGACACCATTCCAACTCCACTGCCGATTCCCAATTGGGTCAGCCAGTGGGTAAATCTACCCGCCACCGAGCCCGATCCGGATGCGGTGGTGCGTGCGCTGGCCGATGCTGACATTTGTATCACCAACAAGGTCAAATTAACACCCACAATCTTGGCACAATTACCAAAATTAAAGTTTGTCTGCGTCGCCGCGACCGGCTATGACTGCGTCGATCTGCAGGCGTGCCGTGAGCACGGCGTGATCGTCTCAAATGTGCCGGGCTATTCACGGCAAAGTGTCGGTGAAGGCGTGATCGCTTTTATCTTTGCACTTCGACGCGCACTCCCTTACTACCAGACCCAAGCCCGTCAGGCCTGGCCTGATTCGCCTCACTTTTGTGTTCATGGCGCCCCCGTTTTAAGCGTACGTGGCGCGACGCTCGGCATTTTTGGACGTGGTGCCATCGGGACTGAAGTCGCGACGTTGGCCCAAGCGCTCGGAATGAATGTGCTGTTTGGCGAACACCGAAATCGTCCTGAGATCCGCCCTGGCTATGTTCGGTTTGAGACGCTTCTCGCGCAAAGCGACATCATCACACTGCACTGCCCACTGACCGAAGCCACTCGAAGCATGATTGGTCATGCGGAGATCGCACAAATGAAACAAGGCGCGATGCTGATCAATACGGCGCGCGGTCCGCTGATTAATGAGCAAGCCGTCGCCGATGGACTGTTGAGCGGTCACCTCGGGGGCGTTGCACTCGATGTGCTCGCCGTCGAACCGCCGCCCGCGGAGAATCTCTTGTTACAGATGCACCTGCCCAACCTCATCATCACGCCTCACATTACTTGGGCGAATGAGCATGGCATGCGCAGCCTGATGGATGGTATTGTCGGTAATCTAAATTCTTTTGCCAGCGGTGAGCCTGTCAATGTGGTGAGTTGAGCCCAAGCACTGTGTCACTCGTTTCAAAGAACATCCAAACGCCTGCCGAACAACCCCACACAATCGCTTATATCAAGCTTGTGTTGTGCGCTCTTTTTTGGGGCGCCACCTTTGTTGCGGGTCGGGCCGCCATGCAAACGATGCCGCCACTCACCGTGGCTGCTGGCAGATTCATTGTGGCCTCATTATTGCTTTTGCTGATTGCCTACCGTGCTGAGGGCGGGTTACAAAAAATTAGTCGGGATCAGATATGGGTCACGCTGGCCTTAGGGATCACAGGGATCGCACTCTACAACGTGTTTTTCTTTGGTGCCTTACAGCGTATGCCCGCAGGAAAAACGGCGCTTTTAGTGGCGCTCAGCCCAATACTGGTGGCCGTGACTGTGGCGGTCATCATGAAAGAAAAACTGGGTCCCTACCGCTGGGGAGGCATTGCAATGGCCTTGATCGGCACACTCACGATTGTCACGCGCGGTGACATTTTGAACGAAACTCAAAGCTTGTTGCAGTCGTTTGGCTGGGGCGAGCTCTTCATGATGGCGGCCATCATCAGCTGGGTCGCCTACACCGTGATCAGCCGCTTTGCCCTGCGAGGTCTGACACCGATTGCCGCGACCACCTACGCAACACTTTGGGGCACCCTCATCCTCGTGCTCGCGGCACTGACCGAAATTGATACCCTGCATGCGGGGATGCTGACCTGGCAAAGCTTTCTGACGGTTTTCTACCTAGGATCGTTCGGCTCGGCCATTGCGTTCATCTGGTATAACGAAGGGGTCAAAAAAATCGGTCCCGCACGCACCGTCGTCTTCACGAATCTAGTCCCTGTTTTTGGCGTATTGTTAAGTTATTTGATCCTCGATGAGCCCATTTATCTCTCGATGATCGTGGGCGGCGCGATCGTGATTGCTGGTGTCACCCTCACTAATCAGGCAAAGAAATGAGTACTCAACACACTTCACACCCCCCTCTATATGTCGGCTGTGCAACCGGCTTCTCTGGTGACCGTACCGATGGTGCCGGTCCTGTCGTCGACACCCTGATTGCCTTAGGGGGAGGCGTCCTAAACTTTGAAACGCTTGCAGAACGGACGCTCGCACTCGCGCAGATTGAAAAGCGCAAAAATCCAGCCTTGGGCTATGAGCCCCTGCTCGCCGACCTAGTTGGTCCCGTACTCAAACGCTGTCTCGATCACAAAATTCAAATTGTCAGCAACTTTGGTGCTGCCAACCCACAGGCGGCGGCTCAACGTATCTTTGCGCTCGCAAGAGAACAAAATCTGCGTCAGCCTCGTATCGCCGTGGTGTTTGGTGACGATCTGACCCAGCCTGCGCAACTGAAGTTTCTGCTGAACAAACTGGGCTCTGACATCGATCCTGCGCGCGTCGTGAGCGCCAATGCCTATATCGGTGCCTTCGAGATCGCTCAGGCCCTGAAAGAAGGTGCGGATATTGTCGTGACGGGTCGCGTCTCGGATCCGTCGCTCACACTCGGCCCTGCCATTGCGCACTTTGGCTGGGACATGGACGACTGGCACAAAATGGGCTGTGGCACGATGGCGGGGCACATGCTGGAGTGCGGCACACAAGTGTCTGGCGGCTATTACAGTGTCCCCGGTCAAAAGTCTGTCCCTGGCATGGATCGCATTGGCTTTCCGATCGCAGAAATTCGTGCGGATGGCAGCTTTTCGGTCTTTAAGGCCGCAAATACCGGCGGTCTGGTAGATGACCGCACGGGACGCGAACAAATTCTGTACGAAGTCCACGACCCCGCACGCTATCTGACACCTGATGTCACCGCCGACATTACGCAGGCCACCATCACTCAAGAAGGGCCTGACCGCATTCGCATCGAAGGAATACAAGGTCATACTCGCCCTGCTGAGCTCAAGGTCAATGTCTGCTACGACAATGGCTTTCTGGCTGAGGCCGAAATCTCTTATGCAGGATTCCGGGCACGCGAACGGGCTGCGCTGGCCGGGGAAACCGTCCGCAAGCGTATCGGACACTTACTGCCCTTGCGCGTAGATTTAATCGGAGCGATTAGTATTTTTGGTGATGATGCTGGCGAGTTAATGGGCAAAGGTCTGCCCGAATCCAGAGACGTGCGATTGCGCGTCGCGGGCGTACATATTGACAAAGAAGTCGCAGAAAAAATTCTGCGAGAAGTCACTTCTCTATACTGCTGCGGCCCTGCCGGAGGCGGTGGCGTCAGAACATCACTCAGACCACGTCTCGACACCCTCTCTTGCACCATTCCCCGCGAGTCTGTCCCTTGCGGCTACCACTTTGTCGAGGAGCAACGCGCATGAACGCAACGATTGTTCAGCCCAGCATTCAACTCCCCCTCTACCAGCTTGCCCATGGGCGCGCCGGCGACAAGGGCAACACCTCCAACATCAGCGTCATCGCCTGGGATGCCGCTTGCTTTGAGTTGCTGGTCGCACAAGCGACTGAGGAAAAAGTCGCGCAGTGGTTCGGCTATCGTCACCCCATTCAAGTCACGCGCTATGTGCTACCCAAACTACACGCGATGAACTTCGTACTCGAAGGCATTTTGGACGGGGGGGTCAATGATGCCCTCAACCTAGATACCCACGGCAAAGGTTTGTCTTTTTGGATGATGGACATGCCCATCGATGTGCCGAAGACACTTGCCGAAACATTGAATGTGAAGGAATACCGTCACACGGCCTAGCGACATTTCAGACTTTTTAAACACTTCTTAAACACTTTTTAAACACTTTTAATCACTCATCTTTTTTCAGGACTCAAAAAAATGAAAACTAGACGTTTAGCACTGATTGCGGGCTTGTCAGCCTTGGCCTGTATCACCGCGCCGTCGGCTTTTGCACAAGCCTATCCCACCAAACCCATTAAGTTAGTGGTGCCCTTTCCCGCTGGTGGCGCTACGGATATCGTCTCCCGCGTGGTCGCACAACAACTCGGCGCTGAGCTGGGCCAAAGCGTTGTGGTTGAGAACCGTGCCGGTGCTGCCGGTGTAATTGGCTCTGAAATGGTGGCGCGCGCAGCCCCTGACGGCTACACCATCCTGATTGCGACTTCGAGTACACACACGATCGGGCCATTGCTCAATCCAAAAATACCTTATTCGCCAACCAAGGATTTCACGCCGATTATGTATCTGGCGTCTTCGCCACAAGTCGTCGTCGTGCCGCTATCATCGCCCGCAAATACGATGCCCGAGCTGATCGATTACATCAAAAAGAATCCTGGCAAACTAAACTTTGGCTCAGCGGGTACGGGTGGTATTCCACACTTGTCGGCCGAGCGTTTCTTGGCAATGACCAACACCAAAATGACCCATGTGCCCTATAAAGGCACTGCCTTGGCGATGCCAGACCTGATGGCCGGTCGTCTGGATATGATGTTTGACTCTATCTCGGTTTCACTCCCGCATATCCGTGATGGTAAATTGCGTGCATTGGCGGTGACCTCTCCCACGCCTTCATCGGTCGCACCGACCATCCCTGCACTGTCAACCTTTGTGCCTGGCTACGAGTCTCTGACCTGGTTTGGCGTCTTTGGCCCAGCGGGCATGAAAGATCCTGTCCTGAGCAAACTAAACGCCGCGTTGAATCAGTCGCTCAAAGACCCCAAGGTCTTAGCACAGCTCGCAAAACTCGGCTTTGATCCTGGTGGTGGTAGCTCAGCAGACTTTGCCAAGAAATTGGTCACAGAAAGCACAATCTGGCAAAAAGTGATCTCCGACGGCAATATCACCATTGAAAAGTGATTTGAATATCAAATCGGATAATAGTCCGCAACGCGATGCTGCACCCAAGCAAAATCGCGTTCATCCCAAAAAACTTTTGCTCAGCAAGTGGACGGCCGTCAGGCCCACACATAAGGAAAAGCATTTTTGGGTGACTAAGGTGATCGAGCCCGAACTGGTCGGTCAACCCGTGATTGAGATTGAGCTAGAGGCCGCCATGACAGGCCGGATCATCCGATTAGCCTGGCGTGAGTTAAAAAACATGAACCAATGGCGCCAAGGCTGGGTGTAGAGCGCTAATTAGATACGTGCTCGATTGAGAACAAACCGAATTGAAAGACTCGCGACATAAAGGACTGTCAAGGTGCCGACAATGTCCCCCACAAGCATGGGAATCACACCCGACCACGCATCGTCAGCCATGCCAGCTAAATAGAAATACAAATTGTGAGGAAACACATTAAAAATAGAGCCGGCAACAGAGAATATAAGAAGTTGTGAGCGCTGCAGACCTGACAAATCATTCGGTAACTTTAACCAGCGCGTACATAAATAAACCGCAGCCAAAGGCCCCAACGCGGACAGGGCAGAAATTATTAAGCTGTTGATCAGATCTAGATCGGCAAAAATAGCATTTGTGGCAAGAGCCCCTAAAAACAAACCGAGGGCGCCACTCCATCCTCCAATCATGACGGCAAGCACACGTATCGCAGCGGGTAAAAATATCCAGCTAATCAAACCAGTAGCGCCTGAGTCAGCGAAATGTAGCTCAGAAAAAATCCAGAGATTCAGTTGGTAAAGTACCACCCAAACAATCGCAATAACCACCACAAACGAAAACATCGCCCCGAAGTTAGGGCGATGATTTTGTGTTGCTCGACTACTGTCACCTAGCGGTGGTAAAGACATTGGATCAACCTGGTATGTGAGCCTTATCGATCGCCTGGCCTAGCGTGACAAAATACTGTTCAGCCAACTGAGTCGGTACAACGTACTTGACGCGGCTATCCACCTTATCGGTGTCCAAATCAATCATGCCTTTTTTACGCAGCGTCTTTAAGCGACGATGCGCTGTTGTGGCGGAGATCTCAGTCGACAAGCCCATGGCTTCGAGCACACTGATTTCTTTACCGTTATGCCAATTCACACCTAGCATCGCTAAGAGACGTTCCTCGACGGGATCCATCGCTGGGAATGTCGGGATCTGCTTGATCGCATGAACCAAGTTCAAGAACCGCAGATACGTAAGAGAGTGTTTAGATTTATTAACCATAACAATATCATAACGCCTAATTTTGAATTTGGGTAAGATCTCCACGCCAAATGGCTTATTAAGCAGAGGATAACTAATAATTATTTAGTTTTAAGTTGTTTTTTTGCTCATACATACCAAAATACAACTTTAAACAGACTAGATCGTGCTGAAAAAATCGAAAGAAACGCTTTAGATTTAACTGCTTTACAAATCAAGTCGCTTTAAATGAACAAGGGCTTACAGAAATTAATCTGTAAGCCCCTGATTTTATGGTGCGCCCGGCAGGATTCGAACCCACGACCCCTTGGTTCGTAGGGCTTTAAATAGGGGTTTTTGGTGATTTACTTTGGCCGAGTTTGAAATGATTTG
>Ga0209702_10003310_pt1 | contig 25665 bp, 2 predicted proteins | sample FRY01_FD_187210 | JGI IMG/M metagenome (GOLD analysis project Ga0209702, IMG submission 187210) | Freshwater microbial communities from Lake Fryxell liftoff mats and glacier meltwater in Antarctica - FRY-01 (SPAdes) (version 2) | ecosystem: Environmental > Aquatic > Freshwater > Ice > Glacier... | reverse complement strand
ATTCGCTGGTCCGGCGACATCCGCAACTGGACGCCCGTCGGGTCCGAGTCTCTTAACCCTGGAAAACTGCCTTCCAAAAGTAGGGAGAACTCAAACAAAATTACATAGCTCACGCGACAACTCCCTTGACACCGCCGCCTCCAACCCGGCGCTGACATTGCCGATCCGCAGATCGAACCCGCATACGCAGCAGCGGTATTCATAGGCGCGCAGCACCCGTTCGCGAAAGGTGGGGTCACGCCTGCGGGTAGGCAGGGCGGTGCTTTCCTGAACCAGACTTTGCTCAATATCCAGACCCAGTTGCGCCGCAATGTCGCCATGCAGCGTTTCCGAGAAGTGCTGGGTGAGCAGCTGTCGCGCCAGTGCCGCACGCAATGACCTGTCGGCACGCAAGAGCACGTCAAGCTCCGGCGCAAACCCTGCCATCAAGCCTTGTTCGCGAAACCACGTTACCCCGGGCGCCGAGCCTTGGGTGGCGATGGCGATGCCGCCGGGTGACTCCAGTTGCCATACCGCGCCACCAACGTATCTGCTGGAATGGATCATGGACGATTCCTTGCGCCGTCAGGTCCATAAGGGAACGACCAAGATCGAACGGCACCACAAATTCTCCAAGCACCTCGCCTTCGGTGCTGGCGGGCATATGCGGTCCAATGATCCGGCCAATCAAGAAAAGGCCATCGTTTACAACGAACTTGTAGCCAACGCCGTGGCACTGCAAACCGTCGTAGACCAGACCCAGGCCATTCACACGCTGAAGTCCAAGGGCATCAGTATCCGTCCCGCCGATCTGGCTTTTTTGAGCCCTTATGCCACCAGCAAACTCAAGCGATTCGGCGAATACCCAACCGACCTGAAACCCGAGACGATGCCGACTCGGACGACCCTGTAAATATAAGGTTTAGTCGATGTGACCAGTTTTTACACGAATCTTACCGGCGGGCCTTCTACGCCACGTTACCCTGGACCTCCATCCAAGCCGATCCAAAGCCCAAGCGCCGAAACAGCACCCTTGAGCCCCGAAGAGAGTCCCGCCAAAAAGCCAAACTTGACCGGTTGCTCAACTTCAGCCGGCATCAAACCAGAGATATTTTCCAGCGGCATCAGCCAAAGCACATCCGATGTCGATGGTTGGGCAGGCACGTCCAAAGGCGCAGGTTCAGGCTGCTCAAGGCGCTGTTCTGGTTGCACTGCTGGCGTTGGCTCTACAGAACGGACTTCTGGCGCATCCTCCGCCACCGACTTAGTCGGGGCATCGTTGGACTGGGGCTGGATATTCAACACCGGCTTGTCTGCATCGACATGACCGTTGAAAACGCTCCGCTTCACCCATCCAGTCAGACTTTCGGTATCGGCCATGCTCGGCTGGCCGCCTTGCTGGGTGAAGGCCATGGCCATCTGCAGCAATTGAGCCGTCGACTGAGGGCTGTCCATGACACTTAGCTTGACCCCATCAAGCTGCGGGCGAGACGCTCCAGCAACCATGCTGGAGCCGGACGCTGAAGTCAATGTTTCGGCAGCGGCACTCAATACAGGTGATTCCAACTGGGTGAATTCAGATGAAGACCAACTTTGCGCCAACTTCATGTTGATTCGCGCTAAGGGTGTAGTCTCGTGCGTGCTCAAGGCCCCACTCTTCAAAACAGCAGACAACAAGACACTAGCATCGGCATTGCCGCGCGGCATCCAATGCGCGCCCGTCACTCGCACCACGTTCTTGCTGCGCGCCACCACCGAACCTTGCTCCTGAATGCTGCCGGAACCAGCCAACAAAGCAATCCAGCCATCAGCGTCAGACTGAATGCCCTGCTCTGCGACGGTCAAACCATGCAATCCTGCAATCACCACATCACCACTTATAGCGTTAAAGGCGCTCACAGTGGCTGCAGGGCCTTGCGCATTGAGTAGAACCCGCTCAAAACCGAATCCACCAATACCCGTCGTGGCTTCAAGGCGAAGCGCTCCGGTCATGGTCAATGGCGCAGCATTTTCAAGTGCCATCGCTTTGATGGCTTGGCCGGCTTGAAGCAATGCCGAACGTGCGATCAGATTCACCCCAGAAACCATCAGATCTTGCGTTGCCATCACGCTGATAACACCGTTGCTTGACTGGAAGACCGACCCTGCTAGCAGATTCAAGGAGCCGTCACGGGACAGTGAGACATCCCCCGCCCCGGTTAAATGAACTTCTACAGAATCCCCGGACTCGAGACGAATCGCCAAATTATCAACGTCAAACAAGGTCACACTTGCAGCATTTACCAGCACAACACCGCCAAAGTCGTTGGCACTGTCGAGTGTGATGGCCTGGCCTTCGGCGCTGAACTGGCTGAGGCCGCTGACCGTCAGCACGCCGCTGTCGGTTACGGCGCCTGCCGCTGTCACGCTTAGGCTGCCGACGTTCACCGTGCCCAGATTCAAGGCGCTGCTGGCGACTAGGCTCAAGCTGCTGGCCGTCACACTGAGCGCACCAGCAAAATTATTGGCACTGTCGAGGGTGATGGACTGGCCTTCGGCGCTGAACTGGCTGAGGCCGCTGACCGTCAGCACGCCGCTGTCGGTTACTGCGCCTGCCGCTGTCACGCTTAGGCTGCCGACGTTCACCGTGCCCAGATTCAAGGCGCTGCTGCTGACCAGGCTCAGGCTGCTCGCCGTCACACTGAGCGCACCGCCAAAGTCGTTGGCACTGTCGAGTGTGATGGCCTGGCCCTGGGCGCTGAACTGGCTGATGCCGCTGACCGTCAGCACGCCGCTGTCGGTTACGGCACCTGCCGCTGTCACGCTCAGGCTGCCGACGTTCACCGTGCCCAGGTCCAGGGCAGAGCCGACTTCTACGCGCAAGGTCTGCGCTGTCGCACTCAGCCTCCCAGCCGTGCTACCGCTGACCGTCAAAGCGCCAGCCGCCGTCAGCACGGCCGTGCCGGTGTTCTCGAGCACCACATTGAGCGCCTCGGCAGCGCGCACGTTGACCGTGCCAGCGCCCCGCAGCGTGATGCCGCCGGTGAACTGGTTGGCCTGGTTGAGGTTCAGGCTCGCGCCACTTGCGGCCGTCAACAGCGTGGCGCCGGAAACCACCAAGCTGCTGCCAACTGACTGACTGAGCACACCGGCTGCGCTGCTCAGGTTCAAGCTGCCGACGTTCACCGTGCCCAGATTCAAGGCGCTGCTGGCGACTAGGCTCAAGCTGCTGGCCGTCACACTGAGCGCACCGCCAAAGTCGTTGGCACTGTCGAGTGTGATGGCCTGGCCCTGGGCGCTGAACTGGCTGATGCCGCTGACCGTCAGCACGCCGCTGTCGGTTACTGCGCCTGCCGCTGTCACGCTTAGGCTGCCGACGTTCACCGTGCCCAGATTCAAGGCGCTGCTGCTGACCAGGCTCAGGCTGCTCGCCGTCACACTGAGCGCACCGCCAAAGTCGTTGGCACTGTCGAGTGTGATGGCCTGGCCCTGGGCGCTGAACTGGCTGATGCCGCTGACCGTCAGCACGCCGCTGTCGGTTACGGCACCTGCCGCTGTCACGCTCAGGCTGCCGACGTTCACCGTGCCCAGGTCCAGGGCAGAGCCGACTTCTACGCGCAAGGTCTGCGCTGTCGCACTCAGCCTCCCAGCCGTGCTACCGCTGACCGTCAAAGCGCCAGCCGCCGTCAGCACGGCCGTGCCGGTGTTCTCGAGCACCACATTGAGCGCCTCGGCAGCGCGCACGTTGACCGTGCCAGCGCCCCGCAGCGTGATGCCGCCGGTGAACTGGTTGGCCTGGTTGAGGTTCAGGCTCGCGCCACTTGCGGCCGTCAACAGCGTGGCGCCGGAAACCACCAAGCTGCTGCCAACTGACTGACTGAGCACACCGGCTGCGCTGCTCAGGTTCAAGCTGTCGACGTTCACCGTGCCCAGATTCAAGGCGCTGCTGCTGACCAGGCTCAGGCTGCTCGCCGTCACACTGAGCGCACCGCCAAAGTCGTTGGCACTGTCGAGTGTGATGGCCTGGCCTTCGGCGCTGAACTGGCTGAGGCCGCTGACCGTCAGCACGCCGCTGTCGGTCACGGCGCCTGCCGCTGTCACGCTTAGGCTGCCGACGTTCACCGTGCCCAGGTCCAGGGCAGAGCCGACTTCTACGCGCAAGGTCTGCGCTGTCGCACTCAGCGTCCCAGCCGTGCTACCGCTGACCGTCAAAGCGCCATCCGCCGTCAGCACGGCCGTGCCGGTGTTCTCGAGCACCACATGGAGCGCCTCGGCAGCGCTCACATTGACCGTGCCAGCGCCCCGCACTGTGATGCCGCCGCTGAACTGGTTGGCCTGGTTCAGGTTCAGCGTCGCGCCACTTGCGGCCGTCAACAGCGTGGCGCCGGAAACCACCAAGCTGCTGCCAACTGACTGACTGAGCACACCGGCTGCGCTGCTCAGGTTCAAGCTGACAGCTGAAACTGCGCCATTCAATTGCATGTTGCGCCCAGCACTCAGATTGAGCGCACCGTCAGACTGGATGGCGTACAGGTAGAGATCGCGCTGCGCACTCAGGCTCAGATTTGTGGTGTGAAATTCACTGCCCGAAGACAGTCGCAAGTCTTGCGCGCCAGCCACTTCCGAGACACCTTGATCGCGCGCGGTCAACTGCAGCAGCACCTCATCAGAACCAGTGATTTCAATAAATACATCGCCAGCGACCGCCTCGGCCACGATGCGCTCAGCATTGACCTTGAGCAAGGCCCCAGCAGCGCCTATGCCTGTGTCAGCTTTGATACTCAAAAGTCCCAGGTCCATATTGACTGTGACGCCGCTATTGGTGGGCATGGTCAAACTTTGGGCGACCAGACTCAGGCTGTCCAGGTTCAGGTTCAAGTTGGCAAAGCCTGGGGCCGCACTCAAAACCAGATTTTGACCGGCAACCGACAAGCTGCCCTTCTGGTCAGATGTCTCAGGGGCTTCAAGCACCAGTGTCTTCACACCCGACCAAAGCATCGCATCGTTCTGACCGGCAAACAAGCCCGACAAGAAACTCACAGACGTATTCTCAGAGCTGACCGCCAAAGAACCGGCCTTGCCATCAGCGTCCGGCTCAAAGCGGATGCCCTGCAAGAACTCCACTTCTTGAGTGCCATTGATGATCAATTGGCCACCATTGCGCAGCACCACTTGGCCCGAAAAAATGACCTTGCCAGTGGCGATGATGGTGATATCGCCATCCACATACACGCGTTCGCCAAACGTGACGTTCATGGCATCCGTGATGCTCAAGCCCTCCAGATCAGACAAAGCGTTGACTTGCAACTCAAAGCCCGACGCCACGCCGACCAGGTCACCCAGACTTGACCGAGCAGCGCTCAACTTGTCCCCAACGGCATAGCCACCACCCACCGAAACAAGGTTCACCTGCGTGACCATACCACCAGCTACCGTGATGTTCGCCGTGGCACCCGCACCTTGTCCGCCCAGCAAAACCACGTCGTTGTAGACGCCGTCCAGATACAACTCGCCGCCATTCAAGATGCTGGTGCTGTTGGTGTAGCCAATGCCATCGCCGACACGTCCATCGATCTCAATGCTTCCCTTGTAAGCCGACAAATTCAGGAAATCTGCATCGCCCGTGCCGCCACTGACCCGACCCGTCACCCTGAAATTACCCGATTGATCAGTATCCTGGTCGCCCATGTCCAGCGTCACCGTGCCACTGAACCGAATCGCATCCTCGATCAGAGCGCCTTCGCTGAGCGACATGTGGGTGCCATCGGCAAAAACCGTGGTGTTGCCGGGGCCGAAAATTTCCAGCGTCTTGCCTTTCACGGCACCGGCCACTTCTACCTTGCCGCCAATGCCCTTGGACTGAATCACCAGAGGCACCGACACCGTCAGCGGCGTGCCGCCACCACCCATAGCAATCGGGTTAGAGCTGCCAGAAGAGCCGATCACCAAAACAGGAATACCCACAAGCTTGCTCAGATCAAGCGACAAACCACCACCAGCGCCTCCCAGCGATATCGCCACACCGGCTTCAGGCGACACTTGCAAGCCAGAACCGGCAGAGGCAAAAGCCGTCAAATCGACCGCGCCCCCACCGTCCGGGATGGCGATCTTCACTGACTGGATCACTTGCGCCAGCACCTTGCCGTCGCTACCTTTGGACAACACGGTTTGCACTGACAAGTTGGTATCTGCAGCACCATCCACACCATATTGCTTGAGCGCAGCCAAGGTGATGCGCTCAGACACACTCAGCACAATCTTGCTGGCATCCTTGACGCGCAAATCGCCTTCAATCACCAGACTCTTGGCTTCAATCAGCAACTTGGTATCACCCAAATCGATGACCTGGCCGCCTTCAGACTTGATCACGATCGAGTCCCCCACCAGACGCAAGGTGCCCAGGGTTTCATCCCACTCGATGTTCTCAATGCCTGACAGCAGATGCCCATTGCTCAAGACCACCACATTCTTGCTGATGGACTTTTCCATGGGCTTAAAACGCAAGGTCAAACTGTCATCGGACAACTGCGATGCCCCTGTTCCCGGGTCCACGTCTTTAAGGATCAAAGAACGCGCCAAGCCATCAGCGGCCAGCGTGTTGCCCAAGTCCATGATGACCTGGTCGGCCCCCTCAGAGGCCCGCACCAGCAGCGGCACATCCGACAATCGGACCACCGTCAACTGGTCGGCCAAGAGGCCCAAGCGCACCTCATCGAGCGGGCTGCGGCTCAGGCGCAAGGCATTGCCGTCGGTGGCCAGAATTTCGAAGTTGCCGGCGTTGTAAGACGCCTTCAGGGCCACCGGTGTTTGCACCAACAGCGCTAGCTCGCGTAGCGTGGTGTTGACGCCATCACTGAGCGTTATGACCAGTGGACCGGCAATGCCGGTTTTCCCGGGCACAAATTGCAAGTTCCCAGCCTCGGCCAGGAAGCTCGCGAGCTTGGCCACCGTGCCAGTGAGCTTGACGCCCGAAGCCGTAGCCACGTAGCTGACGCCGAGTCGGCTTGCATCGGCAGCCGAGACGCCAAAGGCACCCTGTGTCACATCGAACTGCACCGACACCACCGGGGTGTTATCGCCATTGACCGCAGTTTTGAGCAAATCGGCGTCGTAGAGCGATCCGGCGGGGAAGGTCAGCGGCGTCATTTCGTCGCCAGCCACCATCAACACATCCGGCAAGCGCAGGTTGGTGGCGGCCGAAGCCGATGGTGCAGCAAAGCGCAGGACTGGATTGTTTTTGGCCACTGCGGTCACCCATCCGGTATCGCCAGCGACACTGGCACCGATCCAGTTGCTGCCCTTGGCCACGCCGATCTCTCCGCGCCCAGCCGCCTGCGTCCAGTTCTTGCCCAAATCGCTGGAAATCCAGACGCCGCCGCTGTTGCCCGAGGCCGTGGCCACCAAAGCAGTGCCATCGTCGCTGATCGTGACACGGGTGTCTTGGCCCAAGGTTCCCACTGCTTGCCACTTCCAATCGGTCAGCATGGTATCGGCGTAGAAAATTTGGCCGCCGGTAGTCGATGCCACCCAGCGCTTGCCGCTGTCATCCATGTCCACCGACAACCAGTCGCCGTTATTCAGCGCACCCCGGGTGACATCGGTCCAAACGATGCCGGATTGACCCAGCCCTGTAGCAGTCCCAAGATAAATGGCACCCGCAGAGGCCCCATTGGCCGCCCGACCGGTAGCCGCCAAGAATGTTTTACCATCATCGCCAATCTGCAGGTCTGCCCAATTGCGGCTGGGCTGGCTCAGTGTGATCCAAGTCCGGCCATCGGCCGCCAATTGGCGCAAACTGCCAGGCGTGCCACTGCCAGCACGGTCAGCCAAAATCACACGGCCATCGTCTGCGACCATCACATCGGTGTAATTGTCAGCCGGGGCCTGCACCAAAGTCCAGCTACTACCGCCATCGCGTGAGATCGCCAGCGTACCGCTATTGGACAAAGCCGCTATCTGCACACCATTGGATGACACTGCAACATGGTCAAACCCTTGGCCCATGGGTAGAGCCGCATGGAGAGCCGGCAGCCAGCTCATGCCCTGGTCGCGCGACACATAAATGCCCACGTCTGTCTTGCCGGCAGATGACACCGCCACCATCAAGTCGCCCTGTACGGCCAAGTCGGTCCAACCGGGATTGGCACCGGATTGAGGGGTGAAGGCATTCACCACAGCAAATTGAGCCAGCGCCTGAGCCAGCACCCCCGACTGCATCACCGTGACCTGAATATTTCCAGCGGCGGCTGTACCCGAGAAGGTGTAAGACACTTTGTCCGGATCGGTAAAAAACTTGTTCAAGTCAGCAATAGCGCCGGTGAAAGTCCTGCCGTTGTCGGGTCCGGAAACCGTGACGCCGTCGCCACTGAGCGCATCAAAGACACCCTCCAGCGCAAACAAAGTCACGGTCATTGGCGCCGTGGCATCGCCCGTGAAAGGCGTGCCTGTAAACAGCAGACGCGACTTGGCATCACGCGCCACGTTGAAGTTCGATGGCACCGACAGCGCCGGCGGATTGGCCACCGGGCCGATGATTTTCAAAATGCTGTCCGGGATCAAACCCGAAAAGTCAAAATTACTGCCTTCCAACCCGGACTCGACCAAGGTGTTGGTGCCGAGCTCGCCAATGAAAACATAGCGGTCAAAACCTTCACCGCCTACCAGTCGGTTGACGCCAGACAAGGCATACAGCAGGTCATTGCCAGCGCCGCCGGTCAACTGATTGGTACCGCCGCCGGCATACAAAATGTCTGCGCCCAAACCACCCAAGAGTTTGTCGTCACCCTCACCCGTGATGAAGATCACGGGCGCAGCACTGCTGGCCAAGGCTTTGAGGCTGTTGTTGCCCAACAAATCGACGACCCGTCCGCCACCGGCACCTAACAACACCGTGTCGTTACCATCGCCCCCGCGCACCTCAAGGTAGACACTGTTGAGCAAGCGAGACGCATCGAGCGTGTCGTTACCCTGCCCCAAATCCACCAGCACCTGCGTCACGCCGGTATAGCGTTTGTAGAAGCCGGCAAACTCCACATCCACCACGCCAGCCGCTGTGCCACTGAGGATGACGCTCTCGGCCACATCTTGCGTAGTCAAAAACAAACGATCGCTGGCACGGCTGCCGGTGTTCAAGGTCAGGATGCCATTCTTGACGCTGCCCAACTCAGGAATCACGGTAGGTGCTAGCAAGGTCAAAGCCGGCAGCTTGTACTCGAAAAGCTTGAAGGTCATCTGGCCCGTGAGGAAGGTCTTGCCCCAAATGTAGGGACTGATAGAGCCCTGGAAAGTCAAATCAAACAAATTAAGCGGGCCGCCCGGAATACCGGCGATAGCACCGGGGTACAACATCATCGCCAGCACCTCGGAGGCACGAACCTTGCCATCGCCTTCGTATTTCACGCTGCTGAACTGACCATCCGCGTCGCGTGTGATCTTGCCGGTCTTGATGTCGTTCAAGTCGGCTGTGACCGAGACCGAAATTGAGCCGCCGACACCGGCCGAGCCGACGCCCGTGATGCCCATCCCTCCGAGCAAACCGGCTTCAAGTTTCAAACCAAATTCGGGCTTTTCCTTGCCGCCGGTGCCAGGCACCACCTGGCCATTGCGGAAGGCCGGCAAAGTCCAATCGTTGACATAGAAGCCATCCAGCACCTCCAGCGGGTTGCCACTGGCAATGGCTTTCTGAATACCCAGGGTATCAAAGCCAAAAGACAAATCGACAAAGGCCGAGACACTGCCGATGGCACCAATATCGATGCTGATCCACGCCAAAGGCGGGAACGGAATCGGCACCGAAGCCAAAATTTGGTTGAAGACAAACTGGAACTCCAGCAAAGGCAGTTCATAGGTGAACAAATTCGCACTGCCGCCGCTGAAAATTTTCGCCCAATTGCCAATGTCGGTCAGGTAAGGCATGAACTGCAAACCACTGCGCTCGGTTTGGCTGCTGCTGCCGCCTGAGGCTTGCGCTGTGATGCCGGCAAGGGCCTGCATCAAGGCCTGGTTGCTGCTGGTGTTGCCTGCTGAGGTGTTATCGCCCTTCACAAAACGCACATTGCTGGTGCCCAAGCCATAAATGCTGCCCAGTGGCAAGCCCGATCCAAAAGCCAGCAAGGACTTGATGCTCTCTGGCATGTCGAGCGCAAACTTCACCGCCTCCAAGAAAGACCAATCAATGCGCTTGAGGCCCAAGCTGGGCTTGGCCTTGCGGGTCAATTCGTTGATGGTGTCAATGAAGCCGCGCAAGGTGTTGTCGCTGGCCAATCCCAATTGTTTGCGCGGTGGATCGAGCAACATGCTCAAGCCTTGCATCGGCGTGGTCAAGGCATCGACCATGTCGCGCATCGGCGCGGCAACTTGGGCCACCGATTTGGCGATCGGCAGCAAAAAGTCGGCGATCGCCGACTGCATGTCCAGTCGCAAATTCTGAATCGAGATTTCTGGGAACTTCAGCGCTGGATCGCCCAAGCGCCAATCCCAATCGACTACCAGATCGCTCTTGAGCTTGGGCATGCCCAGCGCACTCAGCTCGACACCCAGGTTCAGATTGGCCTTGACAGCAAAATCGGCAGCGAATGCAGATTGCGGACTCGACAAAACCTGATCGAGTGTCAGTTGACCCGCTGCATTGCCCTTCAAGTCAATCCGCAAGGCGCCTCGCACGCCACTGCCTTGGTGGCCTGCTTGTGCCAGGTCGGTGTCGCGGTCAATCACGGCGGCTTCAAAGAACAGCAACTTGCCGCGTCCTTCAAAAGCACTGACCGTGCTCGGATCTTTAGGATCCCCATCAAGGAAGGCCGCGATGTCCATGCGCAACTCGGCCACGCCCGCCTCGTTACCGGTGTTGGTGCTCAGGAAGAAACCCTTAGTGGCCGACAAGCCAAAACCAAAGTCATAGGCCCAATCGGCCGACAGTGAGAACCCACCATCGACATCCAGCGCAAAACCTGGCAAATCAATGTCTAGCGGCAAATCCAGGCCAGTGCCCAGAATTCGACCACCCAAATTCATGTCAAACCGGACCGAATCGACGCCCCCCGTGGGCATCGACATGCCGGGCTTCCAAGTGGCCACCAGATTGCCTTGGGCGCCATAAAAACCCACAGACACATCGTCCAGCGTGATGCCAGCTACACCATTTTGGTCTTGCAAAATACCCAAGCTGTTGAACACCTTGAACATTTCTTCACGGATCAACTCGACCGGTTTGCCATCACCCGACAACTTGGTGCGCAGGTCTTGCAGCAGACCGGCCCTCAAGTTCGCGATCAATGTGCCGGTACCGGCCAAACCGGCGCCAATGAACGGCAAATCCACCGCCAAGCTGCTCTGGAACAAGTCTTGCACCGCGCCCAGACCAAAATCCACACCATCGAGGATGTTGGTCGGGTCATACAGCAACTGCATCAAGGTGCTTTGACCGGCCGCAGCCAAATCGAAGTCTGGCAACTTGACGACCAATGCGTCTGGCGCATCGGCTGGCGCAATTCCCGCCAACGCACTGACCAAAGCGGCCAGGCCCCGGCCTTTCAACACCGGGTTGGTGGCCACTTGCAATTGACCGATCTTGATTTCCTTGCCGAAGATCTTGGCCGTCAGTGGCAACTCGATGGCAAACGCGCCGACCACGTCTACCACCGGTTTAGCATCGACCCAAGTCACGCTCAATGCCGCCGGTGCCTCCAGCGCCGACTGGCCAGCCACCTTGGCCGAGACTTTACCGTCGGCATCCAGGGTCACCAAGCCGCCCTTGACCCCCATCTCTAGGGGTCCGACCTTGAAGTTCAGATTGACACCTTCAGCCACCATGCGTGCGCTCAGCAACAAGCGCGTGCCCTTGCCGTTGGCGGCGTTGTAATCTTCTATCGCAATCGCTGCGGCTTTGCCCTGCTTGGGCAGTGTCAGGCCCAGGCGCAACTGCACATCGGCGCCCAAAGCCAACGCCACATTGCCCTGCCCCGAAGCATCCAGGAACTCACCAAAACCGTCTGGCAACTTCAAGCCCGCCATCGAAGCCAGAGAGGCCAAGTCCAGGTTCAAAGCAAACTGCTTGCTGTAATTTACCGCCAGATGAACATCCAGGAATAACTTGCCTGTGGCCAGGTCGATGCTGAAATCGAGCAAGTCTTCGGGCAAGCCCAAGGCCTGCTCGATCGCCAACTCGGCCGCATCCAGACCCGCCACCGGGTCTTTCATGATGGCTTGCAGATTGCCCAGCCAGGTATCCCCCAAGACCATCAACTCGGACAAAGAACTGTTAATGATCGGCAACTGCGCGGTGTAGAAAGGCTGATCCGCGGCGATCTGATCGATGGTCTCCAGACCAAATCGAACTGCCTCAATCAGGTCGGTAAATGTCAAGTTACTGACATCGAACAAGCTACCCAAATCGGGCAGCACGACCACCACAGCGCCTTGCGGCAAACTGCCGTTGGTCAGCGATTCGGCCAGGTTAAATGGCGAATGGCGCACCTCCACCTGACTCCAATCGAGCAGGTCTTGCACATACAGGCCGAGCTCGAGGTCCTGGCCCAGCGCCATGCTGGCACTGCCCGCCTTGACGCTCAGGCCCTTCAGGCTGGCCTGCGCGTCACCCGACAGCTTAACCACGATGCTGCCCAAAGCATCGCTGGAAAGCAGCTCAGACACATCAAAGCGGGTGCCGCCCGGCGCATCCGGCGTGCGGTCCAGGCCGATCCAGGCTTGGGCATTCAGGCGAACCCCCGAACCCGATCCCAGACCGCCGGCTTGCAAGCCCAAAAAGCCCATCTGTGCAGTCACCGTCAGGTCTGTCACGGCCAAATCAATGCCGGCAGTGGCCGACAAATTGTCAATCGCCAAGGCAAAGTTGCCGCCGCCCAAGGCCAAAATAAGATCAAACCCAGCGCTGATATCAACCCCTACCGAAGCCGTCGCCGAGGTGCTCAAACTGATCGGGCTGTCTGTGCCCAAACCCAGCTTAATCGGGGTCTGCAAGTTGACCAATGCGCCATTGAAACGGATCGGCAGTCGCACATCGCCACTGGCAGCGTCGTAGCTGACCTTCTGATCGCCAAACAGGCCTGACTGATTGAGTGCGTCAATGAACTCATTGAGGGTCTGAATGGGCTGGATCTTCTGGTGCACCGTGTAGCGCACGTCACGCAGGTTCTCGGCAAAATTGTTCGACAGGCTCAGGCGTGCGCCATCGGTCGCCACAGCGATGATCTGGGTGATCACCTTTCGCTCCTCAGCGTCGGCATTGGTGCCCTCGATCGTGACCCAGTAACCGGCCATCGCGGCAGAAAATTGACCCGCCTTGCCACCCAGCGAGGCAGCGCCTTGGGTCACGGCAAAGCCGGCACCTGCCGGCTGTTCCAGTTGGCCAGTGGACAGCGCCTTGTCGCCCACGCCGGGGCTCCATTCGACGGTCGCGCGGTTGAAATTGATCTTGTCGATCACCGCTGTCTGGAACACCGAGGCCAGGTCCAGCAAGTCGCCCAGCGACTGCTCAATGAATGGCAGACCCGACAGGCCGAGTTGGTCGACATCGATGGTCTGCAGGTAGCTCAACATGTTCGGCAGCGCCGCGATCAAGTCGGCCACGCTGATCTTGTTGAACTGAACCAACTGGTCAAGGTTCTTGGCTTTGACATCGAACTGGCCGTTAAAAGGACTGATCGCAATGGTGATTTCCGGCGAATAAGTCGGATCGGACGCGAGGTCAATGCCCGCCAGCGTGGCGTAAATTGGCAGCACCACCGCAAAGCGGTTCTTGTCGGCGGGGACATTGAGCGCCAACTTTCCGTTGACGAATTGCAAATCGCCGGCCATCTGCGCATCCAGACTCCCGCGCTGCCATTTCTGGCCAGGCACGCCATTGACGGTTGGGTCATCGACCCGACCAATGCTCAGGCCCAAGGGGCCTAAATTGGCATTCAAAATCACGTCTTGCGCCGACAAACTACCCTCAAAACTGAGCTCACGCAGATCCAGTTCGGCACGGAGGCCATTGCCCCAATTGAGCTTGAAGTCAAAGTCCAGCGCGGCCGCGAAACTGGCATCGACCTTCATCACGCCATTGATGCCCACACCGACCTGCCCCAAGGCACCTTCCAGGTTCAGCTCGAGCCCCTTCAGGTTGTTTTGCACCGCGCCCGTAAAGCCCAAGGCCAAACCCGACTGTGTCAGCTCAAACCGCAGACCCTGCGTGCCATTACCGGCTTGCCAGTTGGCTCTCAGATAAGACTCCAGGCCGCGCAGTGTTGGCACACCCTTGGTGCCAAAAGCCGCACTGCTCTGAGCCAAGTAATCCAGCACATGCTGGCCCAAGCTCAATTCGTCTGCGATCTGTAGCAAATCGTTCAAAGACTGGCCAATCAGTGGCAAGTCTTCATCTGCCAGGAAATAGGCATTGGCCCGGTTCATCTGCTTGGCCAAGCCGGTTAGCGCATCGCCCAGCAGACCTTGCAAAGACGCATCCAGGTTGCTGATTTCAAAGCGGGTCACATCGGCAGCATCGGCAAAGCGTACCAGCACGTCTTTGGTGCCAACCGTGATGCTTTGGTTAACAGCCTGGCCGGTGCTGTTCATCGCTAAATTTACATCACCCATGAGCGCCGTGCCACGCAGGCCCGGCACAGACAGGCTCAGGCTGGCTTGCAGGTTCAAGGCCAGGCCCCGTCCGGCCAGCACCAAGCCCAGGTTTCCGCCCACAATGCCGCCCGATTGACCCGCCACATGCACGGTCGCTTTCAGCCCCGTGGCGGCCAACAGCAAGGGGCCTGAGACCGATTGCTCCAAACGCAGGGTCGCGCTGCCCGACAGCATAGCGGGGGCAGTACTTGCAGCACCCGGCGTTCGCAACTCAAGCAAAACCGTGCCCTGGGCCTGAATTTGAGCCGACTTGCTGCTCAGGGAGGCCACCGATTTGCCATTCAGCGTCAGGGCTGTGAATCCATCGGCGCTGCCATTGCCGTCCAGGTCACCCTGGCTGAAATCCACCACCCGGCCTTGGAGTGCACCCGATGTCGGCCCCGCATTGACATTGACCGTCATGCCCGAAGCGCTCAGAGTCAGGCCTGGCACACCTTCCAGGCTGGCGCTGGCCGCGCGGGCCTGCAAGCCGACAAAGCTGGCTCCGCCTGCGGGGTCTTGCAACAGCGCCAAGCCGATGCTGGCGTTTTGCAGCGACAGCCCGACAAAAGCATCGCTGCCGGCGCCTGCTCCCAACTGCACATCGACGTTTTGTGCGCTGATCAAGGTGCTGCGCAGATTGCGGCGGCTGCCGTTGTCCAGCGTGGCGCCACGCAAGCCCAAAGCGGCCAAACCAAAAGTGCCACTGACACTGAGCACATCGCTGATGCTCAAAGTGGCATCCAAAGCGAGACGCAAGAACTCGCCGGCGGCGTCGCTGAAATCGAGCTTGATGCTGCTGCTAACCCCGGTGCGCACCGTCAGTGCACGCTCAACCCCGCTGCTGCTCGCAGTTGCGCGGCTCAGGTTCATCACCTGGGTATTGGCGATGTCGCCTCGGTAACCCATGGCCTGGTTCATCTCAAAAGCCAGCTTGCTGGCTTCGATGTTCAGCAAGTCGTCCGGCAAGCCAAAATCGGTCGCCTTGAGTTGGACCGACTGCACGCTGGCTTTGACAGCCATCCAGCTACGGCTATCGCCTGGGGCCGGATCGGCTGGCCGCAGCAAGGCCAAAGCCAAGGCCGCATTTTCAACCGCAATGCCCTGCACGCTGGCCGACACATTCGATGCACCCAGGTAAAAGCCCTTCACGGACTCGGTGCGCCCACCCACGCTCACGTCTATTTCTTGCCGCGACAGCACCAGCGTGCCCTTGGCCGACAAACTCTCGCCCAGAGCCAAGTCCATGCTGCCCTCGAGCTCGAACACCTGGCCCTTGAGATCCAGCGTCACGCTACTGGAAGTCGGCGTCGGCTGGATGCTGATTGGCGTCTTGCGCCAATCCACCGTGCTGGTATTGACACGGCCTTCAGGCGTGTTACCCAGCCCCAGATTCAGTTGCAAGCCCAAATTCGTAGCCGACAGGCTCAGGCCCATGGCTTGCATGCCCAACACGGTCAGGCTGTCGGCTTGTGCCTTCAGCGTGAACCAACTGCGGCCATCGGCCAGGTCGGTCGGAGTGGCCAAAGCCAGCCCCAGGTCCAAACCGGTGAGCGCCAGACCAATCGCCGAAGCGTCTGAACCGGTTGCCACACGCGCATCGATGTCGATGCCGCCTATGACCATTACACGGCTTTGCAGCGTCTTGGCCACGCCGCCTTGCGCTTGTTCGAGCACACTGCCCTTGGCCTGCAACCAGGTCGCGGCCAAGCCGGTTTTACTGGCGGCGATAACTTGCAGCACGCTTTGGTCCTTGCCTGAGAGGGCGTCGGTGAAGCGAATGTCAAAGTCGTTTCGTGCCGCTTGCGTGAGGAACATGCTGGCCGCTGGCGGCAGCGTCACGCGCAATTCAAAGGCACCGGCCAGGCCGCCCGTCTTGGCCGTGAACTTGATGAAAGCGCCCTCGACCACAGCGCTGACCTTGGCGGTCGTGTCAGCGGCCAAAGCCGATTTCAGCTTCTCGGCTAGGTTGTTGGCCACCTGATAAGCCGAAGCGAGTCCGCCGTGGCCATTGCCAAGCCGCGTGAAGTCTTCTGCGACCAAGGTGTAAACCACAGCATCGCTAGCCACACCGGAGAGCACCAGCTTGTCGCCCATGGCGTAAGCACCGCTGAGCAACAAGAGTTCGCGCTGGGCGGTGCTGCTGCCAGTGGCACTGGCGCGTTGCGTCAGTGCATCGATGGCCGCAGTGCTTGCCAGCGCCGTAGGTATAAAAAACGGGCTACTGCCAGGCACCATCACCAGCGCCTGCTGCACCGTCGCCTTGAGTGCGAATGCGCCCGAAGTCCCGACGCTGCGAGCCGTCAGCGTGATGATGTCGGCATCACCCGCCGCATAGACTCTGCCCTCAGGCGCACCGTTGATCAGCGAGCGCAGTTTGGCCGCAATGTTGTTGCGCACCTGAGCATTCAACGCCTCACCGGTCTTGCCTTGGGTGTTGAATTGAAGGTCTTGGCTGCTGACGCTGTAGCTGATGTCCTTGCTGGCCAAGCCACTCAAAACAATTTTGTCGCCCGCACGGTAGTCACCGCTCAGCCCGAACGCTTCCGACTGCGCAGCAGACGTTGCCACGCGCTCGACTGACACCGCGCCGCCACTGTCTTGCAATGCGCTGTTGAGGGCGTCTTGAATGGTTTGCGCACTGGCATCGCGCGCCAGATTGGCCGTGGTGTAAGTAGTGCCGGCCACCACCAGTTGCAAGCGGTAGCCTGCCGCCTGGGTCGGGTCGAGCGCAGGCTGCAGGCGCGAACTGGCCTCGATCGACAAGCGCTGCACCTCGTCCGAGGCTTCGTTCAGCGTCAGCAGCTTGGTGCTCTGCTCAAAGCTAAGTGCGCCACTGAGCGACAAGAAGTCGCCCACCTGCACCGACACCTGGCCCTGCACCCGCAGCAACGGGCCCAGCGCGCCGTCCATCGCCAGTCCGATCTCGCTGTTGCTGCCAGTGCGCACGGCATAGGCATTGAGGTTGCTCGTGCTGCCAAGGCTTGTGGCATAGAAGTCGATCACCTGATTGGATGCATCGGTGCCCGCCGCCAAGTTGTACACCTGGTTGATCTGCACTTGAAAATTCGTTGCAGCCAGCGTCAGCACCGGCATGCCTACCACCTCGACCGCACCCGCCTGGGCCGACAAAGCCAGCCAGCGCACGCCGTCCAGGCTCTGCTGGGTGGCATTGAGTTGTCCCTCTTGGGCATAGAAAAGCCCCAGGCCAAAATTCACGTCGTTGAGCGAAAAGCCGACTGAATGGGGGTTTAGCAAGTCCTGCTCGTCGACCAAGCCATCGGCGTTGCTATCGGCACGGTAAGCGCCACCCAAACCGGCAAACGCGCGCACATTGGCCGCGCCGACGGTCAAGGCATCGACTCGGACGCTGCTGCCATCGGCCAGCGTCACGCGGTCGCTGCGCTTTTCAAACGCCGCGCTGCCATCCAGATAGACGTAGTTGGCCAACTGAATCGACACCCCGGCACTGACACTGAGCATCTCGCGGTTGCGGCCGTCCATGCTCAGCAGGCGGCTGCTGGTCGGCCCCGTGGGCACTGAAAAATTAGACGCCGCGAAGTCGATCACGCGATCGCTTGCCGCATCGGCTAGGTTGATGCTCACGGCCACATCGCGCACCGCGATCGTCACGTCCTGCACACCCACCAATCGCGCCGATTGAGCCTCGGCCTCTAGCGCCACGCGGGTGGACTGCGCCACCTCGCGCTGGTTGGCAATAACTAGCGCAAATTCAACGCCCGAAAGCGAGAAGCCGACAGCATCGAGGCCGGGCAAATCATCGGCATCGATCTTGCCGTCGCCACTGGTATCAACCAGCGGGCCACCATTCAAGCCTACAAAGGCCTGCAAATTGCTGCCGCCCACGGTCATCACCTCGTGGCTCAGCGTGCTGCCGTCTTCCAATACCAGATTGCGGGTGGACTTCTCAAAGCCCAGGTCGCCGCCGACATAGAAGAAGTCGCCGACGGCGATTTCAACCGAGCCGGTGGCGCGAATCAGCGGCCCTTTGTCACCGTCCACATCCAGCCAGCGGGTAGTGCCGGTGCCGGTCAATACATTCAGCGGATTGGCCGCAAAGTCAACCACCAGGGCGCTGGCATCTTGCGCGCCGCTGATGCCAAACACCTGGTTGACTTGCACCAACAAGTGCTTGGCTTGAAGCGTCAAAGCAGCGCCACCGACAAAGCCGACCTGGTCGGCCGACAGCTCCAGACCCATCCAGCCCAAGCTAGCCAAGCGCAAGGTGTCTTGTTTGAGTTGCTTGAGCGCCGCAGTGTCGCTGGTTTGCACCTGCACGTCTTGTGCGCTGAGCAGTGCCAGCGCGAACTCGGCATTGGTCAACACAAAACCAAGGGCCGAGGCATTGGGCGTGTCGCTGCCGTTGATCACGCCATCGCGGTTGCTGTCGACATGGTAGGCCCCACCGATGCCGACAAACGCGTTCAGATTGGCACCGCCCACGGTCAGGCTGTTCACCAGCACATCGGTGCCATTGGCGAGTGTCACCGTCGTCGCTGATTTCTCGAAGCCGAGCGTGCCGTTGGCGTACACAAAGTCGCCCAAGTTGAGCGCGAACGCGCCGCTGGCGCGGATCAACTGACCTTGGCTACCGGACATATCCAGGGCAGCGGTCGTGCCGTAGCCGGTGGCCACATCGAGTGGTTTGGCGGCGAAGTCGATCACCTGCGCGTTGGCCGAGCTGCCATTGGCGATGCCGCCAACCAAGTTGATAGCCACCGCAATACCACGCCCCAGCGCCGTGATGCCGGGCACGCCCACCAGCGCCACCTCGTCGAGCGATGCTTGCAAGGCGATCCAGTTGCGCGGGTTGCCCAAGGTCTTCTCGTAGAACAAGCCCAAAGCAAACTCGCCGCCCACAGCCGACAGGCCAATGGCACCGGCGTTGCTGGCGTCGTCGCTGGTCACCAGACCATCCCCGTTGCTGTCCGAGCGGTAAGGCCCACCGACGCCGACGAACATCTGCAAATCGGTGCCGCCAACCGTCAGCATGTCGGTCAGCACCGATTGGCCATCGGCCAGAGAGACGGTTTGCGTCGATTTTTCAATCGCCAGCGTGCCACCGGCGTGTACAAAGCCGGCCAGCGACAACTGCATGCCACCCGAGGCGCGCATCAGTTCGCCACGCGCGCCGTCGTGCGTCAGTTGCAGCGCCTGGCCGGTGCCGGTGGTGACCGCAATCGCTTGGCCGTCGGCAAAGTCAATGACTTGCTTGTTGGCCAGCACCGCATCGACTGACTTGTGACGCACCAGATTCAAATCCAGACCCAGGTTGTAGACCTGCAATTTCAGATCATCTGGCAAACCCAGCAGCAGATCGACGCCGCCGACCGAGCCGGTCATGGCCAGCCATTGGGTGTCTGCGTAGTCTGCCTTGCCGTTGAAGATGGCCAAGCCAAACTCGACATCGCGCACCCCCAAGCCCTTGGCGTCGGGGTTGATTTCACTGGCCTCGAACTGGCCATTGCCATTGCTGTCTTCGCCATAAGGACCTAGGCCGACAAAGCCCGACAGTTTTGTGCCGCCGACACTCAGCATCTCGGTCTGCACCTTGGTGCCGTCGACAAGGATCACTTCTTGCAAGCGTCGCTCCAGCCCCATCGAGCCAGAAAACTGGAAGAAGCCACCCAAGCGCATGTCCATCGTGCCGCTGGCACGCACCAGTTGACCGGTCGCGCCAGCCATGTCCAGCGTGATCGCCCGGCCAGTGCCGGTGACCACCTCGAAGGGCTCATCGCCGGCTGCAAAGTCGATCACCTTGCTGTCGGCATCGAGGCCGGCGCGCACGCCACTGACCAAGTTGATGTCGACCGCAAGATTGCGCGCAGCCAGGATGACGTCAGGCACCCCGACAAAGGCGACGCTGCCGGCGGTGGCCTTCAACGCCGTCCACTGCAGGCCCTGGGCAGCTTTATCACCCGGTGCGGCATCGGCCAGCAGCAGGGCAAAACTGACCTCGCTCATGGCCATACCCACGGCATTCGGGTTGGCCTCGGCGGCGCTGAATAGGCCATCGCCATTGTTGTCTTGCCAGTACGGGCCATTCACGCCGGCAAAAGCACGCAGATTCTGCCCACCAAAACTGAGCGTATCGAGGTTCAGTTTGCTGCCATCGGCCAAGCTCACGGCACGCGTGGATTTTTCAAATCCGAGATGGCCTGCGACCGAGAAGAAACCGTCCACCTCGACCTCCAAGTAGCCTGAGGCGCGCACCAGCGTGCCTTGGCTGGCCTTGAAGTTCAGCGTTTTGACTTCGTCGGTCGTGCCACCGGCGCCATCGCTCAGCTTGCCGCCGGTCGCGATGATCATCGCTGTGCCGTAGTCCACCACCGAGCCGTCGCTGCCGACGTTGATCTCGAGCTTCAAGTCTTTGGCGCGGATATCCACCAGCGGCAAGCCGACTTCGGTGGCCGTAGCCGCTGTGGCCGCCAGACTCAGCCAGGTACGGGCCGAGCTGTTGCCGACGTTGACGCTGTCCTGGAACAAGGCCAAGCCAACGTCCAAGCCTGTCAACTCAAAGCCGAAGGCCGTGGCGTTGGGGGTTTCGTCGCTCAGGTTGCCGTCGCGGTTGGTGTCTAGGCGGTACGGTCCATTGAGGCCCACAAACGCGTCCAAATTGCTCCCGCCTATCACCCAACTGTAAGCACTGACCGAGCCCCCCTTGGAGACACTGATGTCTTTGAGGCTGCTAGACAGTACGAAGCGTCCGTCCAGCGTGAGGAAATCTGCCGCCTGCACCGTCATGCCAACGCTGTAGGTCTTGCCATCGCCAAAATAAGGCGAGTTAAAGAAGGTGCCCAGCGTGTCCTGGTCGGCCAAACTGTGCGGGGTGATGCGCAGCGTGTCGGCGGCGGGGCGCTTGACCACCTCCAGGCTCAGACCGACCTCTGTGTTTGAGGTGTTGCTGATCACCGGCGAGAGCTGTAGCAAGCTGCTGCCGTCGTCGTCAAAGCCAAACAGGCCAGTGCCGGCGCTGAAGTGGCCGATCACCGAGCCGGCCTCGATCAAGCTGTAACTGCGCGCCAAACGTGGCTGCAAATCGCTTGCCAGCTTGACATCGAGCGTGCTGCCCGCCGCCACGGTCAATTGGCCGCTGACCTGCAGTTGGTCGTTCTGGTTATCGTCTTCACCGCGCAACTGCAGCGCTAGGCGCTGCCCAGCGGCGATGCTCTGGTTGCCGACGATGCGGATCAGGCCGGGCGAATCGCCGCGGCCAAAGGTGCCCGCCGCATCATTACCATCGGCATCGACGATGCGCAAGCCATTGCCTGCGGTCACGACCACGTCGCCCAAAGCGCGCACGCGCTCGCTCATGGCCAAAGGCGCATCAGAGCTGGCCACCAGGTTCACCGACACAGCGGCGCTCAGGCTCACCATGCCGCCGTCGGCGCGCACTTGCGCCGTGCTGGCCACGCTCAGGCGCTCAGCATCGACCGTCAAGCGGATGTCGCCGCCGTCGCTGCTGACCAAGCCCAAGCTGCCACTGATGCTGCCCACCGTCAGGCTGCCACTGCTGGCTAGGCGCATGCTGCCAGCCGAAGCCGCCGACACGGTCGCGGTGTTCAGGTCGAGCGCATTGGCCGCCAAGCCGTTGGCCGCCACCCGGCCACCGGCCAGGACATTCTCGCCGATAGACTCGCTGGCACTGATCCAGACGCTGGCGCCCGTCAGGTCAGCGTCGTCGGCGCTATCGACATCCATCACTGATCCGGCGCGGCTGGTCAGGCTCAAAAGCCCGCTGCCGGCACTGACGCTGCCCAGCGCCATGCCGGCCCCGGCGTCCAATGTCACGCCCAAGCCACTCAAGTTGGCGCCTACCGCCTGGGTGATGCTTGCGCGCACGCTGCTCATGCTCAAAGCGCCTGCAGCCGTCACCGTGCTGGCTGCGCTTTGCGTGATCTCGCCACGCGCGTTCAGGCTCAAGCTGCCGCTGCTGCTGATAGCGCCGGCCAATGCTAGGTTGCCCCGCGCATCGATGCTGGCCAGCGCATTCGCACCGCTCACCGCTAGGGCAGAGACCGACACCGACCCTTGCATTTCGATCAGCACCTGCCCTACACCGCGGGCCGACAGGCTGGCAGTGCTCAGCACCAGGGCGTCGCCCTCGGCACCCATGGCGGCACTCGACAGCAGCGCCACGCTGGCCGCCTGCAGGTCGGCAAAGCCGGCCTGCGACCGGCCCAAAATACTGCCACTCTCAGCAGCCAAAGACGCCAGGCCGCTGACGCGCAAGCGCTGCAGTAGCAAATCGCCGCTGGTCTCGCTCAGGTAGGCCGCGCCACGCACATTGCCGCTCAGGCGCGCAGCGTCACCTTGCAGGTCGATGCGCAAAGCCATATCGGCCGTTCCGACATCGCCGTTGGTGGTGTTCAACGACAACTGCTGGGCCTGTACCAGCGCCCCAGCGGCGCCGCTGATGTGGCTGGCCGCCGTCAGGCTGACGCTAAGCGCTTGCAAGTTGCCCTGGACCTGCAATGTCCCGCCGGCTTGCAGCTCAATGCTGGCCATTGACACCCCGCTGGCCTGCCAACTGATGTTGCCGGTGGCCTGCAGCTTGAGCGAGGCGCCCGTGCTCAGCCCACGCTGGCTCAACCAAGCGTTGGTGATGGCCAAGTCACCGACCACCTTGATCGTGCCAAACACGCTGGCACCCAAGCTGGGTGCAGCGCCGGTATTGACCGACAACACGCCAGCGGCCGCATTGACCAGCTCGAAACTGGCCTGCGCTTGCGCTGTACCGGCGCTGGCCGTGGCCAGCACGGTGCTGCTTTGACCATCCCAGGCCAAGTGGCTGCCATCGGCCAGCCAGGCGTTCAATGCCGCTAGCGTGCCGTTCAGCACCAAATCGCCAGAAGCATCGACCGTTGCCAAACCGCTAGGGTCAGCGCTGATGAGCCACCGCCCTGCGCTAGTGTTGACCGCTGCCAAGCGCAAGGTCAGGTTGCCCTCGATGCCGCTGGCGGTCAGCATATCGGCGCCAAAAGCCAGGGCAGCAGGCTTACCCAACAAGGTCAAGCTGCCCGGCACCTGCAGCGCCAAAGTAGGCGCTGTGTTTGGGGTGGCGGTGGTGTTGAGCGTAGCCACGGCTTGCACTTCGGGCGTGCTGCTGCCTTGCGACACCAAGCGGGCCGTCAGCGTGCCGTTGCTGCCGGTGTAACGCAGTTGGCCCGAAGCCAGGTAGGCGTTGAGCGCTTCAGCGTTGCCGGTCAGGCTGACCGAGTTGCTGCCCGAACCATTGGGGAGTAGAGCGCTCGCACTGCCGAGTAGGCTGAGCGTGCCAGCGCTGACATGCAGCGTCAGGGTCAAAGGACCACTGCCCAGAATGGCATCGGCCCCTAGGCGCAGCTCAGCTTGGGCGTTGAGCGGCAAAACCCAGCTCTGCGGCAGCTTGAGCTGCGGCGCAGACTGTGCGCCGCTGCTAGCGTCGCTGGCGCTCACGGCCACCGCACCCAGCGTGTTCACCCCGTCGGCCAGCACGCTGAGGTGCAGCGCCCCGGCGCCGCCGGCCAGGCGCAATTCGCTACTGGCGAGCCAACTGTTGAGCCGGCTGACGGTCGCCGTCAAAGTCAGGCTGTTGCCCTGACCAGTCGTCAAACCCAAGTCAGCGTTGTCAACCCACTGCAGCGTGCTGCTGCCGCTGGTGCTGAGCGTCAGGGTCGCGCTGTCGTTCGCGGCCAAACCGCTCAGGGTGGTGCTGCCAAAGGCCAGCAGCACCGCACTGCCAGCCGTCCACACCACTTGTGACGGCAGGTTCAGAGCAGCCCCGGCAACAGCCGTCAAGGCCGGCTGCTGTGCGCTGACCAGATCGATGCTGGCCGACGTGAAATCGCCAGCCGCATGGGCCAGCTTGAGCGTCAGGGTAGCAGCAGCGCCGGTATAGCCGACACGCCCCTCTGCGGCCAGGAAAGCCGCCAATTGCGTGGCTGTGCCGGTCAAGGTGCGTGCTTGGGCGGTTCCGCCTACCAATACACCATCTCCGCTTTGCGCGATGGCGCTGATCGCGCCCGCGCTGCTCAGGGTCAAGGTCAAATCGCCCTGCCCGGTCAAAACCACCCCAACCAGGCGCAAGTCCGAAGCCATGTTGGCCGTCACTGGCCAAGCCTGTGGCAAGCCAGCCAAAGAAGGCGTACTAAGCATGGCGCGGGCATCGAGCAAGACACTCGCCGCCACGGCGCGCAAACTGCTGCCGACACCGCTTTGAGCCAGCACCTGCACACTGCTGGCGTTGCTGACGAATAGCTTGCCGTGCGTGCCCAGATAGCTGTTGAGCGCAGCAGCATCGCCGCTCAGCAGCAGCGTCGAAGCACTGTTGCTGAGCAGCGTCACGCCGGTGCCAGATTCGGTCGAGAAACTGCCACCCGCCGAGGCGGTGAAAGTCAGCGTCAGGTTGCCTGCAGCGGCTGGGAACGGGTTACTCAGGAGCAGCGCTGTCGCCCCACTCAGTGGCTGGGTGATGCGTTGCGGCAAAGTCAAGGTCAGGCCGATCAGCGAGGAGCCCGGCGCAGCGACTGGGCCACCATAGAGTGTGTAGGCAGGATTAGCTAATACCAGCTGGCCAGTGCTGGCCGACAACACCACAGCAGCATCGCTGATGGCTTGTATCGTGGCCGTGAGGATGTAAGACGGTCCGGGTGTCGCGCTCCACAGCAGCTTGCCCGGCGTGACCAGGAAGGCACTGAGGGCGCTCTGCGTGCCACTCAAACTCAGCGAACTGCCTGCGCCAGACACAGACACCGTGATGCCAGCGGTCGCCGCATCGGCCGACAACACGCCGCCATCGACATTCAGCAGCAGCGTGCGCAAATCGGTGCCGCTGCCCAATGCAGAGTCTGGCAGCGTCAGATACCGGTTGGCCGAGAACACGGTCACATGCGCAGGCAGCGCCAGCGTGGGGACGGCGTTGCCACTGGCCAGCAGCACATCGGCACCCAGGGCCGGCAACTGCACCGCGCTGACGCTGGCGGTCTTGACGTTCTCGCTTAGCACGGTATCGCCGCTCTCGCTCTTAGTCTGGGCCTTGAGCGTCAGGGTGAAGTTGCCGGCGCTGCCGTTGTTGAAGACCAGATTGCCGGC
>Ga0209702_10003309_pt1 | contig 25670 bp, 17 predicted proteins | sample FRY01_FD_187210 | JGI IMG/M metagenome (GOLD analysis project Ga0209702, IMG submission 187210) | Freshwater microbial communities from Lake Fryxell liftoff mats and glacier meltwater in Antarctica - FRY-01 (SPAdes) (version 2) | ecosystem: Environmental > Aquatic > Freshwater > Ice > Glacier... | reverse complement strand
AAAGCGTCTTCCATTTCGACTTCCGTAATATTGTCAATCAAGTAGGAGCGGAGCATATTGTCCAATCCCAAACCAAATTTCCCCATTACAAAACTATCCACAGGAATATCGGTTTGCAACGATCCCGAAGTACCAATTCGGATAATATTCAAGGAAGTTAGTTTTTCTTTTGGTGTTCTAGTTTTCAAATCGATGTTGACCAAAGCATCCAATTCGTTCATCACGATGTCGATATTGTCGGGACCAATTCCGGTGGACATCACCGTAATTCTTTTGCCTTTGAAAATTCCGGTCTGGGTTTTGAATTCTCTTTTTTGGGTCGAAAACTCAATGCTGTCAAAAAATTGTGTGATTTTCTCGACACGGTTTTGGTCGCCTACAAAAATAATGTCGTGCGCAATATGTTCGGGTTGTAAGTTCAAATGATACACACTTCCGTCTGGATTGAGTATCAATTCTGATGATTTTATCATTGGTTAAATTTTTGCCACAAAGGCGCAAAGGCACAAAGTGATTTTTTAATATTTGTATAAATTATTTCAATTTTAATCTGAAATCTGAAATCTGAAATCTGCATTCTGATATTTGTATTCTAAATCTGCATTCTAAACTCTGAATTCTGAAATTTTATCCTCCTACACGTTTTACTTTGAATCCTTTTTCTTTGAGGATTTGCATAATTTTATCGCGATAATCTCCTTGAATGATGATGGAATCGTCTTTGAAAGTGCCACCAACGCTTAATTTGGTTTTGATTTCTTTAGCCAAGATTTTAAAATCTTCGTCCGTTCCTTCGTAGCCTTCGATTATGGTAGTGGCTTTTCCTTTTCGCTTTTCGAATTTGCAAATTACGGGTTCTTTTTGGATGAAAAGAACGTAATCTTCTTCTTGAACTTCTTCGGGTTCCGATTCGATATGGTCTGGAAATAAGTTTTTTAATTGCTCTTGTAAGTCCATAAATTTTTGATAAAAAATTAAACCCAATTTTAACTTTGGAGTTTGATAAACGTTTTCCTTTTTTTTAGCAATATTACTCTCCCTTCGGTGGTTGGGGGGCTATTAATCCCAAATCTACCAGTCTTTCATACAAATAATCTCCAGCAGTAATGTCTTCGAATTTTTTTGGATTATTGGTATCGATGCAGTTTTCCAAACAATCTAATTTCATTTCGCTGACCGGATGCATAAAAAACGGAATGGAATAGCGTGAAGTTCCCCATAATTCCCTTGGTGGATTGACCACTTGGTGAATGGTGGATTTTAATTTATTGTTGGTGTGACGGGACAGCATATCGCCTACATTAATCACCAATTCGTCTGGCTGCGCAATGGCGTCAATCCATTGACCGTCGTGATTTTGAACTTGTAAACCTCGACCTTGTGCTCCCATCAAAAGGGTAATCAAATTGATGTCGCCGTGAGCTGCCGCACGAATGGCATTTTCGGGTTCAGCAGTTATGGGCGGATAATGAATTGGTCTTAGAATCGAATTGCCTTCTTTGGCATATTCATCAAAATAGAATTCGTTTAAACCAAGGTGCAAAGCCAAAGCCCTCAATACATAAACGCCTGTTTTTTCGAGCATTTGATACGCTTCTTTTCCAACGATGTTAAAACGAGGAAGCTCTTTTACTTCCACATTATCAGGATATTCCGCGGCGTGTTTGGAGTCTTTTTCGACATATTGGCCAAAGTGCCAAAACTCTTTTAAATCGCCTTCTTTTCGGCCTTTGGCGTGTTCTTTTCCAAAAGAAACGTAACCTCTTTGACCGCCAATGCCGGGAATTTCATAACTGTGTTTTGTTTCCAATGGCAATGCGAAAAAGTTTCTAATTTCGCCATACAATTCTTCGACTAATTGGTCGTCTAAAAAATGCCCTTTTAAGGCAACGAATCCAATTTCTTCAAAGGCACTTCCGATTTCATTTACAAATTTTTGTTTACGTTTCGGGTCATCCGAAAGGAAATCACGCAAGTCAACACTAGGAATGTTTTGCATAGTATAATTTATTTTAAACTTAAAACAGATTTTAATCTCTAACCAACAAATATAAAGAATAATTTTAAATCAGAATTTTAAAAGTAAGGATTTGATTCAAATTAAAACGGCTTAAGAAAAGGATATTTAAAAAGTCATAAAACAAATTCGTCCCGATATCCAAAACGGATTTATCAGTAACTAGAATTATTTAATATGATATTTTATGCACGTAAAATATTTATAATCAGGTAATTCGCAATATTTTATTCCTAATTACTACTTATATAAAGTTGCATACTATTGAAACCTTCTTATTGCTTGTCATTGACTATGAAACTGTTCCATCAAAAAGAATTATGTAAAATGCTTTTGCAATAAAGTTAAAAATTGATGCTTGTCTATAGGTTTTGAAATATGATCGTTGCATCCTACATTAATGGCTTTTTGAATATCACTACTAAGTCCATAAGCTGATTGTGCAATAATGATAACCTTTTTATTAAATTTTCGAATTTCTTGCGTAGCTTCATATCCATCCATTATGGGCATTTTAATATCCATCAGGATCAAGTCAATATCGGGATTATTGCTGCAAACGGCAACGGCTTCGGCTCCATTATAAACATTCAGCGTTTCTTTACTAAAAGGTTGAACTACTTTATTTATGAACAGTTTTGATATTTCATCATCTTCGGCAATAAGAATTTTTAGTTTTTTAAGATGACTAACTATTTCATTATCGATGACAAGGTTTTGATTCTCTACATTTTCTTCAACACTTATATCGTATGGAATGGTAAAATAAAAAGTACTTCCTTTTCCAAGTTCACTTTCAAGCCAAATTTTTCCACCAAGCATTTCAACAAAAGCTTGTGAAATTGACAATCCTAATCCGGCTCCTTGAATGGCCATTTTGTCGTCAATATCGGCTTGTATAAAACGTTCAAATACCGCTTTTTGTCTGCTTTTTGGAATTCCAATACCGGTATCACTTACAAAAAACTCAAGGTATTTACCCTTCTTAGTATAACCAAATTCTATCTGACCTTCGTTTGAATATTTGATAGCATTTTTAACCAAATTGATTAGAATTGCAAATACTTTTTCACGATCTGTTCTAATGATTGAATCTATTGAAGACAAACTTTTTATATGAGACAATTTCATCCCTTTGATTTCGACTTCTGGTTTAAAAAATGTATAAATGTATTCGATTTGATCGTTTATATTAGATTCCGTCATTTTTACTTTCATTTGTCCGGATTCTATTTTTGAAATATCAATAATATCGTTGATAATATTGAGCATTCTGGTGCCACTTTTTTCTATAATATCAATATATTCTTTCTGCTCATCGCCTGATAACATAGGGTCTTTAAGTAGTCCAGCAAAACCCAGAATACCATTCATAGGAGTACGTATTTCGTGACTCATATTGGCTAGAAAGGATGTTTTTAGCTTATCACTTTCTTCTGCATGATTTTTAGCAATTATTAATTCTACATTTAAGTGTTTGTATTCTTCGTTTTGAGCTTTAATTTTTTGGTTTTTTTCTTCCAATAAAAGTTCTATTTCTTTGCGATACGTGATTTCTTCTTTTATGGCAATAAAGTGTGTGATATCACCTTTTGCGCTGGTTATGGGCGAAATACTCGTGGATTCCCAGTAAAGTTCCCCGTTTTTTCTCTTATTAAGAAACTCTCCACGCCAATCACCTCCACTAGTGATTGTTTGCCATAATTGTTCGTATTCCTCTGGTGTTGTGTGTCCTGATTTTAATACTCGAGGGTTTTGCCCAATTATTTCTTCTAGACTGTATCCCGTTGTTTCCACAAATTTTGGATTTACGTATTCGATACTGCCTTTTGTATCCGTAATAACAATTGTTATTGGACTTTGCTCTACCGCTTGCGAAAGTTTGCGAAGTTTATCTTCTGATAGTCTGCTTTCAGTGATATCCTTAACCATACAAAGGTGTTTGGAATGAATTCCCTTGTTTATAGATATGGGAATAACGGTCAAGTTGACCCAAACTATTGTAGCGTCTGGTTTTAAATACCGTTTTTTCATTTGGTATCCTGAAATTTTTCCAGAATTCATCAGTGCCAAATTATCCAAATCCTCTTGCATATCTTCAGGATGTGTAATGGACATCCAGTCAATAGTATTTATTTGTTCGATTGTTCTGCCTACAATTTGAGCAAACATGTGATTGGCTTCATAAATGTGTCCTGTGTTAGAATCTATCAGGACAATACCCATCGGGGTATCATTAAATATAGTTTTAAATCGTTCTTCACTCTCCCGCAAAGCCAATTCTGATTGCTTACGCTCGGTAATATCGCGACCAATTCCCATCACACCCATCACTTGACCTTTGTTGTCATATAGCGGAGTTTTTATGGTTTCAACTAACTCTGTGTGACCATCACTGGCAAAAGTGAGTTTCTCTTCATTCAATACTGATTTACCTGCCGCAATGGCTATTCTGTCATTTTCTCTAAAAGAGTCAGCTATTTCTTTATCAAAAATAGTATAGTCTGTTTTTCCGACAAGATTTACTTTTGAAAATCCTGAAAATTGTTCGAAACGGAAATTGCTTTCCAGATAAACACCATTTTGATCCTTTAGCCAAACTAAATCGGGATTTCCTGAAATCATTCCCTGCAATTTATTTTCACTCTCCCTTATTTTTTCTTCTGCCAATATTCGTTCCGTGATGTCCCGAAGTACTCCTTCGTGATAAAGAATATTCTTGGATTTGTCAAAATTTAACCACCCATGATCTTCAACCCAAAGTTCGGAACCATCCTTTTTTTTAATCCTGTAAATCCCCAGTTCCTTTTCTTTTTCTTGAAGTTCTTTACTGTCGCGATCAGACAAATTAAAGTATAATTGTTCTTTTATATCAATAGCCATCAGTTCTTCTTTGCTGTCATATCCCAGCATTTTGACCATAGCTTGATTAACCTCAATAAATTTTCCCTCGTCGGTACTTTTATATACCCCATCAGGCATATTTTTAATTAAACTTCTGTATTTTTCCTCACTTTCTTTTATTATTTTTTCGGCCTGTTTGCGAATTAATGCTGTGCCAATGTTAGAACAAATCCCTTCAAAAAAATGAATTTCCTCATTAGTAAATGCATCTATTGCCTCATAGTTGAGCTGTAACGTCCCCACAATTTTTTCGTTTGCCTTAATGGGAATAATAGCAACGGAACCATATTTTGAATGAATACAGGTGTTTTTTGGATGATATTCTGGTTCTTTATCAGAAAACAGTTCAAATGTTGGGTACCAATGGTTAGTAACATAACTTCCTGCTTTTGTGAGCAATGAATTTTCAGAGTCTGTTTTACCAAAAAAAGCAAATGAGCAGCTACATTCCTGCCTAAGGCTACCGTCTTTATTTTTGCATAATTGTTCATCATTGTCCTCTGCAATGGAGGAATTTTCATTGCGGATACAACTTTCAGAAAAACCAATTTGTGAAAAGTAAGGTAAATCATTATTCATTTTGAGGCAGATTCCAATGGCAGAAAATTTTAGTTCTGTCTGAATTAATTTAAGTACAGCATCGATTATCTTCTTTAGGCTAAGATTACTGTTAAGTAAAACTAATATTTCATTGGCAAGAAATTGGAATTTTTTAGTTTGCTCTTTCAATGATATTAGTTCATCGTGCTCCAATTCCAGTTTTTGAATGAGCTCCAAAGTTTGATCTTTGGAAAGCTTAGAATCCGTATTTGAGGATTCATTACTTAGCTTGTTTGCAATAATTTCTTTTTTGTATAAATATAGAATTGCGTTATGTTTTTCTTGTAAATCCTGCAACTGTTTTACAAGATCTTCTTTAGTTCTACTGTCATTATTCATCGTAGGTTATTATAAATTATCCTTTGGGCAAGGAATGGATGTTGGGTATTTCAAAGTCGGAAAAAAAAGTTTGTAATCATAATTGATAATTATCCTCAAATGTAGTGAATTCACTATCATTTATTAAAAATAAATCAATAAGTTTTTCATAATTCTATATAATTCACATATTTTTTCTTAATATATAAGTAGTCAAGATACAATTAATTTATAAAAAATAGGGAATAGGGAGGTGTTTCCATAAACAAATATCCGCTTTGCTTTCACAAAACGGATTTCGATATAAATCTAAAATCGTTAATCTAAATCTGGAATCTACAAGTGAATCACTTCACCATAAGCATCAGCAACAGCTTCCATTACAGCTTCACTCATTGTTGGGTGCGGGTGAATCGATTTTAGGATTTCGTGACCCGTGGTTTCCAGTTTTCTGGCAACAACTGCTTCCGCAATCATATCCGTAACACCGGCACCAATCATATGACAACCCAACCATTCGCCATATTTTGCATCAAAAATTACTTTCACGAAACCATCAGGAGTTCCGGCAGCTTTTGCTTTTCCTGAAGCCGAGAAGGGGAATTTTCCAATTTTTAATTCGTATCCTTTTTCTTTCGCTTGTTTTTCGGTCAACCCTACAGAAGCGATTTCTGGAGTAGCATACGTACAACCAGGAACATTTCCATAATCAATTGGATCCACGTGAAGACCAGCAATTTTCTCCACACAATTAATTCCTTCGGCAGAAGCAACGTGCGCCAATGCTTGACCCGGAGTGACGTCTCCAATAGCGTAATATCCTGGAATATTGGTTTGGTTGAAGGCGTTTACCAAGATTTTATCTCTGTCAACAGCAATTCCTACTTCTTCTAATCCTATATTTTCAATATTGGTTTTGATTCCCACTGCAGAAAGTAAAATATCGGCTTCCAAAACTTCCTCACCTTTTGCAGTTTTTACAAATGCTTTTACACCTGTTCCAGTTGTGTCGATTCTTTCTACAGAAGAGCTTGTCATAATTTTGATTCCTGCTTTTTTCATTGATTTCTCCATTTGTTTCGAAATGTCTTCGTCTTCCACAGGAACAACATTTGGCATAAATTCAACAATAGTAACATCTGTTCCCATTGAATTGTAGAAATGGGCAAATTCAACTCCAATCGCTCCAGAACCAACAATGATCATCGATTTTGGTTGTGTTGCTAAAGTCATTGCTTTACGATAACCTATTACTTTTACACCATCTTGTGGCAAGTTTGGCAATTCTCTTGAACGAGCGCCAGTAGCAATAATAATGTGGTCAGCTGAATATTCAGTACTCTTGTTGTCTTTATCGGTAACATCAATTTTTTTGCCTGGTTTTAGTTTTCCAAAACCATCAATCACGTCAATTTTATTTTTTTTCATCAGGAACTGAACCCCTTTACTCATCCCGTCGGCAACACTTCGGCTACGTTGAACCACAGCTGGAAAATCTTTATCAAAGGACGAAACAGTCAATCCATAATCCGAAGCGTGTTTTAAGTAATCAAAAACCTGTGCTGATTTTAGTAATGCTTTCGTTGGGATACAACCCCAATTTAAGCAAACCCCACCAAGGCTTTCTTTTTCGATTACGGCAACTTTAAAGCCTAATTGTGATGCTCTAATCGCAGTAACATATCCGCCTGGACCACTTCCTAAAACTATAATATCGTATTTCATTTTTTCGTGTTTATTTTAAAATGGTAAAAATGCAGTCGCAAAAGCTCGTGTCATTTGTGTGTTTTTTCTAAATTAATTTCAGTTTGCAAATTTAAGGATTTATTTTATTAAAGGAAAAGTTTAGGGTTTAAAGTTTTTTTTGGTAATAACTTAAAATTGTTAGAATATTTATTTGGGCGTGACCACTTTTGCAAAAGGGGGCGCTCTCTTAACCACTCAGTTCGCCCCCTTTCGCAAAAGCGGTCGGGCTATCCGCGCTACTTCGGTAGCTAGCTTCTATCCCTCACGCGGTAGTATACAATGTCATTAAGTCAAGTGATTTTTGAATGAAGATTAACGATTCTTGATTTCAGATTTGGTGTTAGTAAATAGACATTTGTCTATTTTTATAGGACTCGTCTATCTGAAATCAGCAATCGTTAATCAAAAATCAGCAATCATTTTTATTGGTTTATTCTTAACTTAATGACATTGCAGTCGTATTAAGTGATTTTTGATTGTAGAGTAACGATTCTTAATTTTAGATTTGGTGTTAGTAAATACAAATTTGTCTATTTTTAGAGGACTCGTCTATCTGAAATCAGCAATCGTTAATCAAAAATCAGCAATCAAAAATCCCTAATATTCAACGGCAAACTGCGAATCGTACAAATTTTTATAATAGCCTCTTTCTCTAGAAATCAACTCTTGATGCGTTCCTTGCTCCACAATCAGACCTTTGTCCATAACTACAATTTTGTCAGCGTTGACAATAGTTGCCAGTCGGTGGGCAATAACGATGGAAGTTCTTCCCTTGGTGATGGTTTCGGTGGCTTTTTGAATTAATTCTTCGGAATAAGTATCGATGGAGGAAGTCGCTTCGTCCAAAATTAAAATACTCGGATTACTCACATAAGCACGAAGAAAAGCAATCAATTGGCGCTGACCCGAAGACAACATTACGCCACGTTCCTTCACGTCAAAATCGTAATTATCGGGCAAACTCATAATGAATTTGTGAACTCCAATTTTTTTCGACGCAGCCAAAACCTGTTCTCTTGTTATCTCGGGATTGTTGAGTGTGATGTTGTTAAAAATGGTATCGGCAAAAAGAAAAACATCTTGCAAAACCACGGCAATCTGCTTGCGCAGTGATGTCAAAGTGTAGTTTTCAATGTTTTGTCCATCAATGCAAATTGTTCCTCTGTTAATTTCATAAAAACGGTTCAACAAATTAACAATGGTCGATTTTCCTGCTCCGGTAGCACCAACAATGGCAATGGTTTTGCCAGCGGCCACTTCTAAATCAATGCCTTTTATAACATATTCTTCTGCGATGTAACCAAAATGCACCTCTTTGAATTGAATATTTCCCTTGAAAATTGGTGCTTCAATTCTTCCTGTATCTTGAATCTGGTCTTGGGTGTCGAGAATATCAAAAACCCGATTGGCGGCAATCATTCCCAGTTGCATTTCGTTGAATTTATCTGCAATTTGACGCAATGGATTGAACAACATTCCAATGAACATCGTATAAGAAAATAAATCACCAAGTGTGGTAAAATTGTCTCCGTTCAATATTTTGAATCCACCGTATAACACAATAAAACCAAGTGTTAACGACGAAATAATATCGGCAATGGGGAAGAAGATGGAGTTGTATAATATGGTTTTTATCCAAGCTTTATTGTGCTTCTCGTTGATAGATTTGAATTTTTCCAATTCGATTTCTTCCCGGTTGAACAATTGTACAATTTTCATTCCCGTAACGCGTTCTTGCACGAAGGAGTTCATATTGGCAATCTGTGTTCGCACTTCCTCGAAAGCAACTTGCATTTTTCTTTGGAATATTCGCGTGAAAAAAACCAATATCGGCATTGCTACAATCACAATCCAAGTGAGTTTCCAGTTCATATAGAACATAAAAATTAACACCACAAACATTTTCATCAAGTCGCTTATAATCATAAACAATCCTTGGCTAAAAATACGGGCAATGGCCTCAATATCAGAAACGGAACGTGTAACGAGTTGTCCCACAGGAACATTGTCGAAATACTTCATTTTGAAACTTAAAATGTGTTTAAACATTTTAGTTCGAATGTCTTTTACAATGTCTTGTCCGAGCCAGTTAGCCCAATATACGAAGAAAAACTGCGAGAAGACTTCCAATAAAAGCACAATTCCCATAAGGCTAACGTAAAGCAAAAGCCCATATTGATCGTGTGTTTTTATGTATCCATCAACAGTTTGTTTTAATAAATAAGGACGCAGTGCCGCAAAAACCGACAGCGAAATGGCAAAAGCAACCACAAAATTAAATCGCGATTGGTAAGGTTTTGTATATTTTAATATTCTTTTGAATAATCGGGTATCGAATGCTTTTGCTTTCATATATTTTTTAGGAACTTTATCCTGTAGCTCTTTATAATGTCTATTTTCTAAAATCTATTCTCTTTACTCTTTTACAAATAATCGTATTCAATTTTCGTCAAATACAATCCGTGTGCCGGAACCGAAAACCCTGCTTTTTCACGATTTTTCCCTTTGATTATTTCGTTAAAATCGTCCAAAGTAATTTTGTGCAATCCTACGTTTACCAATGTTCCAACAATGGCGCGAACCATATTGCGCAAGAAACGGTTGGCCGAAATAGTAAATACCATGGTATTGTTTTCTTTCTTAGCTCCGCTCTGTTCGGCTCCGCCTCGAGTCCAATACGCTTCAAAGATAGTACAATCGAAGGTGTTGACATCCGTATTTACTTTGGAAAAACATTGAAAATCCGTATGTTTAAACAACAGTTTGGAAGCTTCATTCATCAAATCTATATCCATTTCTTGATGAAAATACCAACTTCCATCCTGCAAAAAAGCATTCTTAAACGTATTGATATGATATTCATAAGTTCTTTTCTTGGCATCAAAACGCGCATGTGCTTCGTCGTGAACGGGAATGATTTCATAAACCACAATGTCTTTGGGCAAGTAGGAATTGAGTTTGTGAATTAAAATGGAAGAATCTATTGGTGCTTCAAAATCAAAATGAGCATACATTTCCTTGGCGTGAACTCCTGTATCCGTTCGTCCAGCTCCCATAAGATTAATCTCGGTATTCAATACAACCGAAACGGCTTTGTTCAGGGTTTCCTGTACAGACGAAGCATTGGGTTGGCTTTGCCATCCATGATAATTGGTTCCGTTGTAAGCCAGTTTTATAAAATACCTCAAGGTTAGTGTTCAGTATTCAGTGTTCAGTTTTCAGTCGATAATGCCAAAAAATTGTTCAGTGAAATAGTTAATCTTTGCAAATTTACAAAGAATGTTTTTCGTTTAGTACTTGTTGTACTTTAAAGTTTCCATAAATTAAATTTGAAAATCTAAATTTGAAAAATCTAAATTTAAAAATTGTAATTTTTTTAATCTTTAATAATAACTTTGCGGCTTTGAGTCTTTATGGCAAAAATAAATAAATAATAAACTTTGTGACTTTGCGCCTTTGTGGCAATAAATATGAAAAAAATACTTCTACTTTCCGATACCCACAGTCATATTGACGATACGATTTTAAAATATGTGGCACAAGCTGACGAAGTTTGGCACGCTGGCGATATTGGCGATTTGGTTGTGACCGATACTCTAAAAAAAATCAAAATATTGCGTGCTGTTTATGGCAATATCGATGATGATAAAGCGCGAATGGAATTCCCGTCGCACAATCGATTTATGTGTGAAGGAGTTGATGTTTGGATTACGCACATTGGCGGTTATCCCGGAAAATACAACCCGAATATTAAAGCTGAAATAGTTACGAATCCTCCAAAATTATTTATTTGTGGACATTCGCATATTTTAAAAGTAATTTTCGATAAAAAGCATAATCTCTTACATATGAATCCCGGAGCTGCCGGAATAAGTGGTTTTCATCAAGTGCGAACAATGTTGCGTTTTGTGATTGATGGCGATAAAATTAAGGATTTAGAGATTATTGAAATAGGGAAGAGGTAGTTTTTAGTATTCAGTTTTCAGTCACAGTATTAAGTTCGCTCGTTTTAAATTAAGAAGAAATATATTTTCAGTCTGTCATTTCGACGAAGGAGTCCCGAGCGATAGCGAACAGACGAAGTATGTCACATAATTAGAGCAACTAATGTGATTTACTTCGTCTGTTCGCTATCAATGTCATTAAGTTAAGGGATTATTTCTCCCAATTTGTCATTTCGACGAAGGAGAAATCGCATTAGTTGCTCTAGTTATGTGATTTCTCCTTCGTCGAAATGACAAAAAAACAAAAATTTTTCTAAGGTATTCCTTAACTTAATGACATTGTGTTCGCTATCGCTCGGGCCTCCTTCGTCGAAAAGATAAAAAAGATTAGGTTTGAAAAAATACGACATTCTTTTGTTCTCATTACTTAGAAAAAATAATGGGGCTTAAAAACTCTATTATTTTTTCAATAAAAAACACAAAAAAACCCGAACTATTACATTCGGGTTTCCTTCGCACTAATAAACTAAGATTATAGGATTATCTCAACCTGTCCACAGATTTTACAAGATCTTCGTCCTTTTTGATGGCCTTATTAGCTAAGACTAATAACACGATAGCAACAATAGGTAGAAACATCCCAATACCTTTCTCAGAAACAAACAGTGTTTCTCCAGATACATTTAGTGAACGATATACAAACAAGCCTAATAAAATTAAATTTAAAATTATATTCAATCTGCCAATAACAAATTGATTTTGTCTTTTTTTATAAGAAATGATACTCAACAAGGTTAGCGTCGTGCTCAATCCTAAAATCACAACATATACTTGATTTTGCATAAATAAGTACTCTTTGCCATCAGCCATTGTCCATAAAGGGATGAAGAATGGTAAAACGCCGGTTACCACAAAGGCAAGAAGTAAATATATAGTTTGAATTCTTTGTATCATTGTTTAAATTTCTTTTACAAAAATATATTTTCTTTTCAATAAATACTATTGTATCATAAAATTTATTCGTATTATTGCATAACAAATTCGTAAGTACTTCATACTTCGGTGAATTCAAAATCAAAAAATTACTACACACTTTTATAGTATACCCACTTATTTAAACCCATAGAACATTTATGTTTGACATTTCTGCATTAAAAGAAATGAAGCTATCCGAGCTTCAAGAAATAGCTAAAGCTACTAAAACAATAAAATTTAACGGAGTAAAAAAAGAGGCATTAATCAGCCAGATTTTAGAACTTCAATCGGTAAACACCAATTCAACTTCAGACAATACCAAAGTTGAAGATGATAAGCCAAAAAGAACCAGAATTGCTGCTCCTAAAAAAGCCGCTATTCAAAAATCTTCCAACACCTCACTTTTTGCTGACGAAGAAACCCTAGTGATAGTAGCACCTCCATTTGAAGAAAATGTTTTAGAAGAAGTTATTCCTGAAACAATTGAAAAGAAAGTAGGCAAGGTGATTAAATTTAATAAATCAGCTTACGATAAGAAGATGGCTTTACAAAAGCAAAAAGAAGAGGCAAAATTGGCTAGTGAAGAGAATGAATCTTCTGAATCTAGCGATGTAAATTCGGATACTGAAAATTCCGAAAATACAGAGGCATCAGAAATTGGCGTTCCTGCCAAAAAAATAAATCCAAATCAACTCAACAAGCCAAATCCAAATCAAAATCCTAACGCCAATCCCAACCAGAACGGGAATGGAAACGGAAACGGAAACGGAAACGGGAACGGAAACGGAATCGAGGCACAGTCGAACAGGGCGCAGCCAAATGTGAATCCAAATTTTAAAGCCAAGAAAAATAACTTTAGAGATTCTGATTTTGAATTTGATGGTATTATAGAAAGCGAAGGCGTGTTAGAAATGATGCCTGATGGTTATGGCTTCCTTCGTTCTTCGGATTATAATTATTTAGCTTCGCCAGATGATATTTATTTATCGACTTCCCAAATTAGATTGTTTGGACTTAAAACCGGAGATACCGTGAAAGGTGTGGTTCGTCCTCCAAAAGAAGGCGAGAAATTCTTCCCATTAGTTCGTGTTTTAAAAATCAACGGACACGATCCACAAGTTGTTCGTGACCGAGTTTCATTCGAACATTTGACTCCTGTTTTTCCATCCGAAAAATTTAATCTTGCCGAACGACAAAGTACCATTTCTACCCGAATTATCGACTTGTTTTCTCCAATTGGAAAAGGACAACGTGGTATGATTGTGGCGCAACCCAAAACGGGTAAAACAATGTTGTTGAAAGACATTGCAAACGCTATTGCTGCCAACCATCCCGAGGTTTATTTGATTGTTTTATTGATTGATGAACGCCCAGAAGAGGTTACTGATATGCAAAGAAGTGTTCGTGGAGAAGTAATAGCTTCCACTTTCGACAGAGAACCACAAGAACACGTAAAAATTGCCAATATCGTTCTAGAAAAAGCAAAACGTTTGGTCGAATGTGGTCACGATGTAGTGATTTTATTAGATTCGATTACACGTTTAGCAAGAGCATACAACACGGTGCAACCCGCATCTGGTAAGGTATTAAGTGGTGGTGTTGATGCAAATGCGTTACAAAAACCAAAACGATTTTTTGGAGCGGCTCGAAATGTTGAAAATGGAGGTTCATTGAGTATTATTGCCACAGCATTAACAGAAACTGGTTCTAAAATGGACGAAGTTATCTTTGAGGAATTTAAAGGAACTGGAAATATGGAATTACAATTGGACAGAAAAATTGCCAACAAACGTATTTTCCCTGCTATCGATTTAACTTCTTCGAGTACCAGACGCGATGACTTGTTGTTGGATGCAAAAACACTACAAAGAATGTGGATCATGAGAAAATACCTTTCGGATATGAATCCCGTAGAAGCTATGGATTTCATCAACGATCGTTTCAAGAAAACGAAGAACAACGAAGAGTTCCTGATCTCGATGAATGATTAAAAGAAAATTTAATAAAGAATATAGAAAACACAAAAAACTCCGACAGATAATTCTATCGGAGTTTTTTATGGACAATAAAATGAAATTAGTTCACTATTATGGACTTGGTTGTCGATTGATTATCAGACGTCATTTTTAAGAAATAAAAACCTTGAGGCAAGTTTTCCAAAGTATAAGTTTGGTTTTGTAAACTGGGTTTTTTGATAATTTGTATCAACTGTCCATTAATGTTTATTAAATTAATTTCATCCAAGATAATATCAGTTTGTATGTTTAATTTATGATTGTTAGATGGATTTGGGTAGATTAAAATGTTGGTCAATTTGTCGAAAGTTTCTGTCGCCAATATTATGCTTGGCCAACGGTTTTCGGCTGCAGTTCCACCCCAAATAACGGTTGCTAAATAAGGATTGTCAATAAAAGGATTTCGATTTCCTTGCGCATAAGTATTAACTGTATTTCCGTGATACGTATTTCTGGCATCTTCAAATGCTGATACAGGATCTTCTGCATTCCATTGGAGAAATAGATTTACCATATTGCTGTCTGATGGAGCTGAAGTTCCAGTTCCAACATTTACTGGTAAACATTGTGTTCCATAACGCAAATACATATACATCATCATTCTAGCCACATCGCCTTTCCATTCATCGCCGGGATACCAGCCACCAGTCACGGTTCCAGAATTTCCACTTCCGGTTGCAAATTTTAAGTTTCCACGTGCGCTATTCCATAGTACATCAGCAGGGCGAAGGTGATGGGCATCTTCACCTGCATCACTCGTTGTACCTGATCCGCCATCTAATAAAACTGGAGTTCCTAATGATTTTGCAAAAACGTGTTCCCGATTCCAATTACCTGAATTTCCTCCATTATTGAATTTACCTCTTGATCGGTCATTGGTAATACTTCCGTCTGTTCCATTTTCCCATCCGTAAATTAAAAGTACATTATTAGAATTATTGGGATCTAAATCGGTTATTCTAGAGGCTTCCCAAACTCCAGGAGTGTAGGATAAATAATTAGTATGTGTGGTTGTGATTTTTGTTGCCAATGCACTTTTTAATGCAGTTCCCGTCAAAGTCCAATTTGAACCATCATAATAAGGTGTTGCAGGAGTTCCGGCTTGGGCTATTATAAAATTTGCATAAAGTAATATAGCGATAACGTAAATTTTCTTCATAATCTTAAATAGTTTCTTCTTTTCGTTCCAACAATGCCATATAAAACCCGTCAAATCCTGATTCCGAGGCTAGTATTTTACGGTCCTTTATAAATTCGAATTGTTTTCCAATATCCGTGGCCAAGAATTTTTTAACCTGTTCTTGATTTTCAGAAGGTAAAATGGAACAAGTGGCATATACTAATTTTCCGCCAGGTTTTACAATCTTGGAATAATTTTCCAATACTTCAGCTTGCACTTTACGAATATTGTCTATGAATTCTGGTTGCAATTTCCATTTTGCATCTGGGTTTCTTTTGAGAACTCCTAAACCGCTGCAAGGTGCGTCAATTAATACTCTGTCAGCTTTTTCGTGCAATTTTTTGATGACTTTTGTGGTGTCGATAATGCGGTATTCGATATTGAAAGCGCCGTCTCTTTTGGCTCTTAATTTCAACTGTTTCAATTTGCTTTCGTACAAATCCATTGCAATTAATTGTCCTTTGTTTTCCATCAAAGCGGCAATATGCAAAGTTTTTCCGCCAGCACCTGCACAAGTATCTACCACGCGCATTCCTGGTTTTACGTCAAGGAAAGCGGCAACTAATTGTGAGTTGGCATCTTGAACTTCAAAGAAACCTTGTTTGAAAGCGTCGGTCAAGAAAACATTGGCTCTTTCTTTTAGGACTAAAGCATCGGGTTGATCTTTCAATGTTTCTGTTTCAATGTTTAAATCCATTAAAATAGCACGAAGCGCTTCTCTAGTAGTTTTGAGTGTATTAACACGAAGAATAACTCTGGCAGGTTGGTTCTGGGCAGCAATTTCAGTAGCCCAAACTTTTTCGCCTAATTCTTTTACACCCAATTCGTCCATCCAATCTGGGATAGATTCTTTCAGGGTTCGAATTTTTGACAGTTCGTCAAAACGTCCTTTTATTTTTCTTTCTGGAGTTCCTTCCAATTGGCGCCAATCGGGGATAGGATAGCCTCTCAAGACTGCCCAAACTGAGAACATTCTCCAAAGATTATCTCTGTCAAAAGGTTCTTTTACTTCGGCGATTTCTGCGTATAATCTTTTCCAACGTACGATTTCGTAGATGGTTTCTGCAACAAATTTTCTATCGGAGCTTCCCCAACGTTTGTCTTTTTTTAAGGATCTTGCTACCACTTTATCCGCGTATTCGCCTTCGTTAAAAATGGCATTTAAGGCGTCGATGGTAGTGTAAACTAAATTTCTGTGTAATCTCATTTTAAATAATTGAGGTGCAAAGGTACTACTAAATGATTGAATGTTGATTTTATATTTTATAACAAAAAAAACACTGGTATGAAACAGTGTTTTTGAGTTTTAATAAGTAAAAGGTTTAATGAACTCTGGTTAATCCAATGTTTTCTGGAGCATGAAGTACCATTGGGAATTTCTCCACTTTCACGGAACTACTATCTAAACCAAAGGCACTTTCTTCAGACAAACTTAATTTCTTGATTAAAAAGTAAGAATTCATTATTATTTTTTCGAAGAAAGTCAAATCGCTGTCATTGGATAAATATTTTTCGGAAAGAACAAATTTGAAATCACCTATGATATTATTTTTATTCAAGGATTCATATCTACTGGTTACATCAACTTCTCCTTTTTTTACCATATCCGTGATTACTTCTTTGAACATCAAATTAATTTTTGTAGGCTCTCTAAAACCTAAATTAAAATCGACTCTAAACAAGGTGTCCTCAGCAATTTCTGTAACTTTATATTCGGTTTTGTATGGGATATTCAAAATATTGACATGAACAAACCAATAAATATCAGCTCTTTTTGGTCTTTTCCTTAAAATGGAATACATTACTTTTTCCTCGATTTCATCAGCCCTCCCTGCATTTGTCATATAAATCAAATGAGTAGCATATTTTGGTATTGATAAATCATCGCTTAGTTCTAACAATACTTTTTCATAATCTGCTAATTTTACAATTTGCGTGTAGCTCTTGTTAATTTTCTTAGCAAAATACCAAATGGTCATAATGGAAATAAGAACAGAGGCAATAATTAATGTAACATAACCACCTTCGGCAAATTTTGTGACATTAGCGATAAGGAAACCAAATTCTATAGTTAGATAAATAGTTATTAGAGGAACCATAAAATACAGTTTTACTCTCTTGAGTATCATGTAATAATTTAACAATATGGTAGTCATTATCATGCACAAAATAATGGCTAATCCATAAGCGTGCTCCATATTGCTAGATTTTTCAAAATGTAGCACAACACCAACACATCCCAAAAACAATAACCAGTTTATCGACGGAATATACAATTGTCCTTTTAATTCTGAAGGATATTTTATTCTTACTTTTGGCCAGAAATTCAATCGCATAGCTTCATTTATCAATGTAAACGAACCACTTATTAATGCTTGTGAAGCGATTACCGCGGCTAAGGTTGCAATCACAATTCCTATGGGTTGAAACCAATCGGCCATTATTAAATAGAATGGGTTTCCATTTTCGCCTCCTAAACCTACTAAAGTTTGTCCTTCGTGATGAATTAGATAAGCTGCTTGTCCGAAGTAGTTTAAAACTAAAGTAGTTTTTACAAAAATCCAGCTCATTCTGATGTTTTTTCTCCCACAATGTCCCATATCCGAATATAAGGCTTCGGCTCCAGTGGTACAAAGAAAGACAAAACCCAAAACATAAAATCCTTCTGGGTGAATGGACAATAAATTATAGGCATAATAGGGATTAAATGCTTTTAGAACTTCAGGATGTTGCCCAATTTGTAATAACCCTAAAACGCCTAGCATTCCGAACCAAATAAGCATAATTGGTGCAAAAAATCGTCCTACCAATTTAGAGCCAAATTGCTGAATGGTAAACAACACGAATAAAATTCCAATAACGATTGGAACCGTGTTTATTTTTGGATAAAATGTTTTAATTCCCTCTACGGCTGATGATACAGAAATGGGTGGAGTAATGATTCCGTCGGCAAGCAAAGCACTTCCTCCGATAATGGCAGGAACAATCAACCATCTAATTTTAGTCTTTTTTACTAAGGCATACAATGCAAAAATTCCGCCCTCACCGTGGTTGTCTGCACTTAAAGTGATCAGCACATATTTGATGGTTGTTTGCAGTGTAAGTGTCCAAAACACGCAAGATATTCCTCCTAAGACAATATCTGCATTTATAATATGGGAACCAATTATGGCTTTCATTACATACAGGGGAGAAGTTCCAATATCGCCGTAAATTATTCCTAATGAAATCAATAACCCACCTAACGTTAACTTACTGTGTAAGTCCTTATGCGTAACATTCATAATCTATCTATATAAAAAAGTTTTCAAATTTACTGTTTTTAAATATATGATTGATTTTTATGTAAAAAAAATAAAAAAAACACACAGTTACTAAGACCGTGTTTTAAATTAAGTTATGAAAGGATTAAGATCTTCTATTCCCGTTTTTTGAGGAATTATTATCTCTGGAAGATGAATTTCTTGAAGACGAATTATCACTTCTGGATTGTGTGTTTTGTGGAGCACTTACTCGTGGTGATTCAGACCTGTTTTTAGAATAATTCCCTTTTGGTTCCGTTCTTTGTGGAGAGGATGCCCTTGGAGATTCGGCTCTGTTTTGAGCATAATTTCTTTGTGAACTAGTTCTTTGCTGAGAGGATGCTTTTGGTGATTCACTTCTATTTTGTGAATAATCTCTTTGTTGCTCCGTTCTTTGTTGCGGTGCTACTCTTGGCGATTCAGATCTGTTTTGAGAATTACCCCTTTGGGAATCTGTTCTCTGCTGCGTTGCCACTCTTGGCGATTCAGACCTGTTTTGAGAATTACCTCTTTGGGAATCTGTTCTCTGTTGTGCTGGCACTCGTGGAGATTCGGATCTGTTTTGAGAATTACCTCTTTGGGAATCTGTTCTCTGTTGCGTTGCGACTCTTGGCGATTCAGACCTGTTTTGAGAATTACCTCTTTGGGAATCTGTCCTCTGTTGCGTTGCCATTCTAGAAGATTCGGATCTGTTTTGAGAATTACCGACTTCATTTCTTGAATTACCATTTCTTGAGTTTCTTTTTTGATCTAATTCATAACGATTGGCTACATTAGAATTTCTTCTTTCAAAAGAACGATTCGGATTTTGTCTTTCATATCCATTGGAGCTTCTTGAATTGTATATGTTTACCGCATAACTGCTTCTTCTATGATTTACATAATTATAATTGTTATAGCTGTAATAGGTGTTTAGACAATAATTGACATTAGATCTGTATCTAAAAACTGGAAATGGATTCCAAGCATAGTAAAAGCTTGGGTAAAAGTTCCAAGACCAAGAAGAATGATACGGATGATAATTTGACATCCAAAATGAAGCATAAATCAGTGGAGTAGTATAATATACGGGCTCATAAATATAATTTTGACCATACATATAAGTATTTCCAACGACTTGTATATGAACATCATTAAACCTGTCTTTTTCCACTTCAATTGTGGCTACATCTTGATATACATCGCGATCTAGAACGGATTGTATGATAACTACGTGTGTACGATTCTCTACTGATTCGATAACACGTAAATAATCTACTTCGTTATCATTATTCAAATCTAAATTTGATATTTGTAATTGCGGATCATTCAATCTTCTTTCGAATTCTTGAAGATTATTTGAGTCTCCAAAAATAGAAGCAACAACTCTTAAATCTAAATTATCACTAATATCAGAATTATTTGCATTTACGATAGTTCTATTCTGTCCTTCCATTTGCGTTGCAAATATTGAAGCCATTAAGGTCAATAACAGTAGTTGAGTTTTCATGATTAATAATATTAAGTTATTTAATTCTCATTATCCAATTACTGTGCCAATAAAATAAAAGTTAAATTCTTACTATTGATATTAATGTTTGAAACAACTTTAAGACAGATAGTTACGAACTTAATTATTTTAAAAAATAAATATTCAGAATCGATTTTAAATAAAAAACCAAGAAACAGATTGAACTATTTCTTGGTTTGTTTCGGTATTAAAAGAATAAAAATTATTTTCTAGGGCCTTTGTTGCGATATTGTTGGAGTAATTTTCTATTGAAATCGTCTTCGGCTTTTTTCAATTTTATAATTTTTATTTGAGATAAAACGCCTTGTAGGCTGGCAATAAATTTTTTTCGGATCAGGTACAATTCCTCCTCGTTGCTTTCCATTTGGGCAAGAAGGGCAGAAGCTTCTTTTTCGCTTATTTTGTCTAAAGCATCATCAGCCATTTTAGACTTGAATGTTCTCATTTTTTGGTGTCTCAATTCAAACTGTTTGTCGTCAAAAGCATTGTATATTGGCCAAAACTTAGCGGCTTCGTCTGTCGTCAATGATAATTCATTGGTAATAAAACCAACTTTTAAGGCTCTTATCTGCTCCTTCTTTTCACTCATTGGCGGTTGTGCAAATGAGAGAATCGAAACTAAAAACAGTATCATCAGCAATATTTTATTTGTTTTCATAGGGTATTAATTTAATAAATAGTGTTCTAAATTTTTGTTTTCAGAAAGTTCATTTTCTATTGTTTTATCTTCGATTTTTAATCCGATATCAATTTTTTGAATATCTTTTTCATCAAGAAGATTGACTAAATCCGCGTCAGAAATAGAGGTATTGTAGGAGATATAATTTTCAAGAGTAGCTTCATCAATTTCAGGTGAGGAACTGTAAAAATTAGTATAAACAACAGGAAGCGTCAAAGCCAAAACCAAAACAGCTGCTGCGGCATAAATCCAATATTTCTTTTTTGAAAAAAGCGAAATTGTTTTTGGCTCTTCTTTCTGTAATTGTTGCAGTACTCTTGCCGAAAAAGTGTCAAAGTAATTTTCGGGAGTTTTAAATCCTGATTCAATTTTCGGTTCGATATCTAGTTTAAATGTTTTCATAATGTTCATTAGACTTAAGTATTGGCAAAAAGTTTAATTTGTCGTTACAAAGGCTTCTATTTTTTTTACGGCATGATGGTAGGAAGCCTTTAAAGCGCCGACTGAAGTTCCGAGGATTTCTGATATTTCTTCGTATTTCAACTCTCCAAAATATTTCATTTTGAAAACCAATTGTTGTTTTTCGGGTAATAATGCGATTGCTTTTTGTAACTTGATTTGAATTTCGTTTCCATCAAAATAGACATCGGCTTTCAGATTATCGATAGCTTTATTCTGCAATGTTTCTGATGAAATTCCACTTTTTTTGGCTTTTTGGTTTAAGAAAGTCAGCGCCTCATTAGTGGCAATGCGATACATCCAAGAAAAAAGTTTGCTTTCGCCTTTAAATTTATTTAAGTTTTGAAACACTTTCACGAAAGTGTTTTGCAAAACATCATCCGTATCATCGTGACTCAAGACTATTGTCCTAATATGATTGTATAAAGGTCTTTGAAACTCTTTCAAGAGTTTTTTAAACGCCAGATTTTGTGTCTTTGGGTTTAATAATTCCTGAATGAATTCCTTTTCTTCTCGCAAGGCTTTAGTTTATCAATTTAGAATCGAATTTATCAAAAAGGTTTAATCAATTTGATCTCTATTAAAATTCAGAGGGAATTTCCTTTTCTATTTTTGGTTGTGGAACATTTTCTTCAGTTGTTTGCGGAATTTTTGCAACAGGTTTTGCAACCACTTTTTGTTTTATTGGATAATAAAATTCGGTAGTCCATTTTGAAGGGTTGTTTATTTCGTTTTTGCCAATCGCGTGTATTTCAAGATGAGAAAATGCAGCATCGGCAGTCAGATATTTTGAACGAAGATAGTCCTCAGTTTTGTCCAATGCTTTTTTGTTATGTGAGTAATCGCCTGTCAAAGTTGTTTTTACGGCTTGGAACGGTTGTAGTGTTTTAGACGAAATATCGCTTCCTTCAATTATAAAAATAGGATCTTTGATAGGAATACAAACCGATATTTTTGTCAATTCCTTGATTTTATCATAAGTATGATAAATAATAAATGGTTTTCCGCTGATTACAATTTTGTTTTTTTTGCAGAAAGCAGTGATTTTAGAAAGAACGATTCCAAAATTTTTGCCAACCTTTGAAAATTCGCTGGTAAATGTCTGCGCTAAATAGAAAGTTTCGGGATGGTTCACTACGCCATCTACTTTTACCGCGTAAATATTTATTTCATAATCCAGTTTTTTGTCCAGATTATTCAAACTTTTTTCAAACATAGAACTAATAATTCCTCCAGTAGCACCGTTAAAAGAGGTTAGCACTTTATGCATAAAATTCATTTTTCCTTTGGCTTTCCAAGATACTTTTGTTCCTCCCACGGTATCTTTAAAATGCATAGAAACTGCGGCGGCGTTGCCATTAAAATTCATCGTTTGAATAATGCTGTCGTTCTCTTTTACATTAATTGTTTGAAAATCACCTGTACCTTCTTTTCCGTCCCAGGTCAAGGAATTCCCTTTGCCAATGGTAATTTCTGAAAGCGTTATATTTATTAGAGAATCTTCTGCTGCCCATGAATTCCAGTCTTTAAAATTTTTAGCATCATTAACATAATTAAACACCGCTGATTTTGGTGAATGGATTATTTTGCTTTTTTCAACGGTAAATTCCCCTTTTTGAGTTGCAACAAAAATGGATAATGCCACTAAACTAAGCAATAGTAAAAGAAAAAGATATTTTAAAATTCTCATAATAAACAGGTTAATTTTCCTTGTAAAGTTAGAAATTTTATTAATACGTTTAACTTTCCCAAAAGTATATAATTACATTTCTCGTTCACTTTCTAAACATTTAAACCCAAGATGGTTATTTTAGTGATTAAATTCCAATAAATCAGAAAGTTGAATTCTAAGCAAGAACAGATTTATTTTTTTACTACTGGCATTATTCTTGACTTTGGTTCTAAATAGAGAATGAATATTTTGATATTTTTAAAGAATGCCTATATTTGTTAAATATTATTTATAAAAACAACTAAATATTTTAATAATGAAATTACTTAAAATCGCAGGTATTTTTATGACTTTGGGAGTTTCTATTATTTGTAATGCACAAATAAAAAAAACCTCCGATGCAAAAATTTCCGAAAAAGACCCTTTTAACTATGTTGTAGAACAATTCGCCGACATTAAAGTATTACGGTATCAAATTCCAGGATGGGAAAATCTAACGCTAAAAGAACAGAAATTAGTCTATTATCTAACTCAAGCAGGCTACTCTGGTCGTGATATTATTTACGATCAGCATTATAAAAACAACCTGAAAATTCGAAAAGCGCTCGAGAATATTTATGTTAATTATAAAGGAAATAAAACTTCTGAAGATTGGAAAAATTTCGAAATTTATTTAAAAAGAGTTTGGTTTGCCAATGGGATTCACCACCATTATTCTAATGATAAAATCAAAGCAGGTTTTTCAAAAGATTATTTTAGTGGATTGATGAAAGCTACGAAAACAAGTCTTTCGCCAGCAATTGTGGATGTTCTATTCAATGATGCTGATGCCAAGAAAGTGAATCTTGATGAATCAAAAGGATTGCTAGAAGGTTCTGCAATCAATTTTTATGGCAAAGGAATTACTGCTAAAGAAGTTGAAGATTTCTATGCTAAAAAATCCAGTCCCGATGCAAAAAGACCTTATTCTTATGGTTTAAATTCTAAATTGGTTCGCAATGCCAAAGGACAATTAGAAGAAAAAGTTTGGAAAAGCAAAGGAATGTACGGAGCGGCAATCGATAAAATTGTTTATTGGCTTGAAAAAGCAAAAAACGTAGCCGAAAACAAAAAACAAGGCGACGCCATTGGATTGCTAATCAGCTATTACAAAACTGGAAATCTAAAGACTTGGGACGATTACAACATAGCTTGGTCGCAAGCTACCGATGGAAATATTGACTACATCAACAGTTTTATAGAAGTGTACAATGATCCTTTGGGATACAGAGGTTCTTATGAAAGTATAGTTCAAATCAAAGATTTTGATATGTCCAAAAAAATGGAAGTTGTCTCCAAAAACGCCCAATGGTTTGAAGATAATTCTCCTTTGATTCCAGAACACAAAAAGAAAAATGTGGTTGGAGTATCCTATAAAACGGTTGTTGTTGCTGGTGAATCTGGCGATTCTTCTCCTGCAACGCCTATTGGTGTAAACCTTCCAAATTCTGATTGGATTCGTGCCGAACACGGTTCAAAATCGGTGTCGTTGGGAAATATCATCGATTCTTATTCGAAAGCGGGTGGAAAAGGAAAATTAAAAGAATTTGCCAATGACGCTGAAGAAATTGCTTTGGCCGAAAAATATTCGGAGATAGGAGACAAATTGCACACCGCTTTGCATGAAGTGATTGGACACGCCTCGGGACAAATTAATCCTGGTGTGGGAACTCCAAGAGAAACCTTGAAAAGTTATGCTTCGGCTCTTGAAGAAGGAAGAGCAGATCTAGTGGGATTGTATTTTGCTTATAGTCCAAAAATACAAGAATTAGGCTTGGTTGACGATTGGAAAAAAATGGGAATGGAATCTTATGACAGTTACATTCGAAACGGATTGATGGCTCAATTAGTTCGTTTGGAACCAGGCGCTGATATTGAAGAAGCCCACATGAGAAACCGTCAGTTCGTGAGTGCTTGGGTTTTCGAAAAAGGAAAAAAAGATAACGTAATCGAGAAATTAACTCGCAACGGAAAAACCTATTTTAACATTACAGATTATGATAAACTGCACGATTTATTTGGACAACTGTTGCGTGAAATTCAACGTATGAAATCCGAAGGGGATTATGAAGCCGGTAAAGCATTGGTTGAAAATTACGGTGTAAAAGTTGATCAAAAACTGCACGCCGAAGTATTGGAAAGAAACAAACAATTTGACTCTGCACCTTACAGCGGATTTGTGAATCCCGTTTTGGTTCCAAAAGTGGATGCAAAAGGAAACATTCTTTCAATAGAAGTGAAACAGCCGAAATCATTCGTAGAACAAATGTTGAATTATTCTAAAAACTACGGGTTCTTGCCTTTGGAAAA
>Ga0209702_10003308_pt1 | contig 25673 bp, 23 predicted proteins | sample FRY01_FD_187210 | JGI IMG/M metagenome (GOLD analysis project Ga0209702, IMG submission 187210) | Freshwater microbial communities from Lake Fryxell liftoff mats and glacier meltwater in Antarctica - FRY-01 (SPAdes) (version 2) | ecosystem: Environmental > Aquatic > Freshwater > Ice > Glacier... | reverse complement strand
ATTACCTTTTAAATGGTGCGAAAATGTGGATTTCGAATGCACCTTTCGCTGATATTGCCATCGTTTGGGCAAAAAATGAAGAAGGAAGAATTCACGGTTTAATCGTAGAACGCGGAATGTCAGGATTTACAACTCCTGAAACTCATAATAAATGGTCGCTTCGTGCATCATCAACAGGAGAATTGATTTTTGATAATGTCAAAGTGCCAAAAGAAAATTTATTACCAAATAAATCAGGATTGGGAGCGCCGCTTGGCTGTTTAGATTCTGCCCGTTTTGGTATTGCTTGGGGTGCAATTGGTGCTGCAATGGATTGTTATGACACCGCTTTGCGTTATGCCAAAGAAAGAATTCAATTTGACAAACCTATTGCCGGAACTCAATTACAACAGAAAAAATTGGCCGAAATGATTACCGAAATCACCAAAGCACAATTACTGACTTGGCGATTAGGCGTTTTGAGAAATGAAGGAAAAGCCACAACAGCTCAAATATCAATGGCGAAAAGAAACAATGTGGATATGGCGATTCATATTGCTCGCGAAGCCCGACAAATGTTAGGTGGAATGGGAATTACTGGCGAATATTCGATTATGCGACACATGATGAATTTAGAATCGGTGATTACGTATGAAGGAACGCACGACATACATTTGTTGATTACCGGAATGGATATTACCGGAATTCCTGCTTTTAAATAACATTAAACAACTATTAAACCATTCATAAAATTGATAGTAAAAGCTTCTTGGAAACAAGGAGCTTTTTTATATTTGTAAAAAAAACAAATACTTATGAATATTGAAACTATCAACAATAGCATTCAACAACAAAAAGAAATATTATTGGATCATTCTCTTTATAAAAAAATACAAACGATAGAAAACTTACATTGTTTTCTAGAAAGCCACGTCTTTGCAGTATGGGATTTTATGTCTTTATTGAAAGCCTTACAGGCAAAACTAACTTGCACCACAACGCCTTGGTTTGCAACAGAAAATCCGGAAACAAGATATCTCATAAATGAAATTGTACTAGCTGAAGAAAGTGATTTGTCTCTTGATGGTCGTCGTTTAAGTCATTACGAAATGTATCTGGAAGCGATGAAATCCTGTGGTGCCAATACAGTTGAAATAGAACATTTTTTGGCTGAGGTTAATTCGCTTCACAATATTTATGTTGCCATCAAAAAAAGTGATTTACATCCCAATATCAAAGCCTTTCTAGACTTTACCTTTAGAGTAATTGATGAAGGGAAATCACATAAAATCGCTGCAGCTTTCACTTTTGGAAGAGAGGATTTAATACCAAATATGTTCACGGTAATTTTGAAAAACTTCCAAGCTAATTTCCCCAAAACCGATTTAAGCAAACTAATTTATTATTTTGAAAGACACATCGAATTAGATGCTGATGAACACGGCCCAATGGCGATGAAAATGATTACGGAACTTTGCGGAACAGACGAACAAAAGTGGAATGACGTAGAAGAAATTTCGATTTTGGCATTAGAAAAACGAATCGGACTTTGGGATGCCATTGAAGAACAAATTATGATGAAAATGGAGATGGCTTAACATCTTATAAGTAAAAAACTGACTTTATTGAATTTAATTCCAATTTCTAAATGAAAAAGTTTTTATTCAAAATAACGATTGTCTCTTTTTTGTTGCTACTGTTGACTGGTTGTAGTACTGATAATACTGATAATCCAGTTAGTCCAAAATCATTCTTGCCGGAAACAGTTTTGGTTCCAATTCCCAAACCAACTACAGAAACACCTGCAAAAGCGATTAACTATTTGGCACTTGGAGACAGTTACACCATTGGTCAAAGCGTGTGTGAAACTTGCCGATTTCCGGAACAATTAAACAAATCCTTAGGAAATTTATATCCTGTAAATTCTTATTCATTAAAGATTATTGCACAAACGGGATGGACAACTACCAACTTAATTTCGGCAATAAATGCTCAAAATCTAACGCCAAATTATGATTTGGTAACGCTTTTAATTGGTGTAAACAACCAATATCAAAACACACTTTTTTCGATGTATGAAAATGAATTTCCCGAATTGATTCATAAAGCGATTGCACTTGCAAAAGAAGATAAGTCGAACGTGATTGTGGTTTCTATTCCAGATTATGCCTTTACACCTTTTGGACAGCAATCCAGTAATCCGGCTAAAATTTCCACAGAAATAGACAACTATAATGCTTTTGCAAAAAAGTATTGCTTGGCAAATACTATAGAATTTATTTCTATTACGGATATTACTCGACAAGGTTTGACAAATCCAAAACTCGTTGCTTCAGACGGTTTGCATCCTTCGGAACTAGCCTATTCTTTGTTCGTGGAACGAATGCTGCCAAAAGCTATTATTGCAACACAAAATTAAAAATCGCTCCTTAAGTTGGAAAACTATTTTTTACAAATAAGGCGCCAATGCAATTGCTATGCCTTCCAATTCTTTGGTAACAGGAATTTGACAGCTCAAACGGCTGTTTGACTTTACGTGCATTATTCTCGAAAGCGTGGCTACTTCTTCTTCTCTTTTTTCGGGCAAATTAACATCGTTTTCTATATAGCATTGACATGTCGGACACATTGCCGTTCCGCCACAAATCCCAATGGTTCCGATAGGTTCCAATTCATAAGCGCGAACCACTTGCATAAGATTTAACCCCATATCAGTAGGCGCTTTAACTTCATGTGTTAGGCCATTTCGATCCGTAATTTTTATCGTAATATCCATTATTTTAATCTGAAAATTGTGAAATATAGTATTTGTCTGGTTTCCATTTAAAATATGGAAAAATGATGATAGTAAATTAATTTGTTGTTTTTTATTGGAGAGATTGTTTCACAAAAGACATATTTATGGAGTTCAGTAAATTAAATTTTTAGTGAAAATCCCAAAGTTTTGGTGTGAAACGAAACAAAAAAAGACGACCACGTTTTACCTAGCGATAAAGCGTGGTTGAGGTTTAATTATCTATGCGATATTAACAACAGTTTCGATTTGAGGCGCATATTTTTTAATGGTGGTTTCCACACCGGCTTTTAATGTCATTTGATTCACGCTGCAACTAGTGCATGCTCCTTCCAAGCGAACGATTACATGTTTGCCGTCTTCAATCGAGATGAGTTTGATGTCGCCGCCGTCAGAATTTAAAAAAGGCCTAATTTCTTCAAGTGCCTTTTGAACATTGTTTGTTAATTCTTCTGTTGTCATTTTTTTTTATGTTATCCATCGCCGAGACGAGTTTTGGATTATTTTTTTACTGCTGCACAGCCTGCCATTGTGGTGATTTTAATGGCTTCTGTTGCTGGCAAATTTTTGTTTCTGTTAACTACTTCTTGAACTACATTTCTGGTGATATTCTCAAAAACAGTTTCAATCACCGTTCCTGCTTGCATCGCTGCTGGACGACCAAAATCACCTGCTTCACGAATGGATTGCACTATTGGAACTTCTCCCAAAAATGGAACTTGTAAATCTTCGGCAAGGTTTTTTGCGCCTTCTTTTCCAAAGATGTAATATTTATTTTCTGGCAATTCTTCTGGTGTGAAATACGCCATATTTTCAATAATTCCGAGAACGGGAATATTGATGGCTTCGGACATAAACATAGAAACCCCTTTTCTAGTATCAGATAATGCAACGGCCTGAGGCGTGCTCACGACAACAGCTCCGGTTATTGGCAATGATTGCATAATGGAAAGATGAATGTCTCCAGTTCCTGGAGGTAAATCAACAAGCAAGAAATCTAATTCTCCCCATTCAGCATCAAAAATCATTTGGTTTAAAGCTTTTCCAGCCATTGGTCCACGCCAAATTACGGCTTGACTTGGAGAAGTAAAAAATCCGATGGAAAGTATTTTGACGTCATAACTTTCGATAGGTTTCATTTTTGATTTGCCATCAATTGTTACAGAAAGAGGCTTGGCACTTTCAACATCAAACATAATTGGCATTGATGGGCCATAAATATCGGCGTCAAGAATTCCTACCGAGAATCCCATCTTAGCAAGCGTTACCGCCAAATTTGCTGTAATGGTTGATTTTCCAACGCCTCCTTTTCCGGAAGCAATGGCTATAATATTTTTTATTCCGGGAATAGATTTTCCTTTAATTTCGTTTTTCTCTGGCGTTTCAACTTTAACGTTTATTTTAATTTTAGCATCTGGCGAAACCAATTCGAGGATTGTTTTTTTGATATCGTCTTCGGCACGTTTCCTGATGTGCATTGCTGGAACGTGTAATACTAAATCTACAACTACTTCATCTCCAAAAGTGACAACGTTAGCAATTGCTCCGCTTTCTACCATATTTTTTCCTTCACCGGCAACCGTTATGGTTTCTAATGCTTTAATGATATCTTTTCTATCTAATTTCATATGCTATGTGTGATTTTCTATTGAATGGTTACAATTGAAATATTATATTTATTTAAACTAATTTTAGATTACAAATATAGTGAAGAAGTACCGAATCGGCAAAGTTTAGTAGCGGCAATCTTTGATTGGGAAATTATAAAAAGAAAAAATCTGTTTTTAGATAAATTAGGAAATAATTACAAATCCATTTCAGGCTCCCAAAAAACCTTTTCCAAATCCAAAATTTGATTTTCTACTACAACAATTCCTTCGCTTTCGAGTAATTGTTGCATCAAATTAGTTCCATCAAAATGGTGTTTTCCGGTAAGCAATCCATTTCTGTTCACAACACGATGCGCTGGAATATCTTCGAGATTATGCGCTGCATTCATTGCCCAGCCTACCATTCGAGCGGATTGAGCCGTTCCCAATGCTTTTGCGATGGCGCCATAAGAAGTGACTTTTCCATAAGGAATTTGTCTAGCGACGGCATAAACTCTTTTGAAAAAATTGTCGTTTGTCGCAGTCATTTTACCAATAATAATTGATGATATTGATCAACGTGATTATTGCGATTAATCCCGTGATGCTCCCGATGATGGTATTCATATTTTTCATAATATAATCTCTCTTGCTTTCAATCCTGCTGAAGAAGGAAATATAAAAATAGAAAACCAGAAACGAACCAATAACAACTCCGTTTACGAAAATAATAATTGAGGTTGTGTCAAATGAAAACAGCTTGTAAGAAGCCAATGAAATGCTGATAAAAACATAATAGGGAATAGGGAAAAAGTTAAGAGCCGAAAGCAACATCCCCAGAAAAAACCTCTTGGTTTTACTTTTAGTCTTGAGCTTTTTTGATTTGCCCTTCGGCTTTTTGGCTATTAATAAAAAATAAAAAGTCAAAATTGTAAATATACCAAATCCTATTTCGCGCATTAGGGTAACTAAATCTGGACGACGATTTATAATCTTGGCAAATAAAATAGCGAAAAAAACTTGAAAACAAATAACAAGTATCGCTCCCAAAACAAACCATAATGCATTCCGTTTTCCTTCTTTATGATTTACTTTCGCGGCAGTCATATTGATTAATCCTGGCGGAATAATCGCTATAATAGCACTAATAAAACCGAAAAATAATGGCGTTATATAATTCATTTATAATGTGTCAGCGTTGAAAAACTTTTAGTCCTTAATTCTGAATCGAATATACGTAATTGCTTTGTTAATTTCCAAATATTGTTTTTCATAAAAGGTTTGGAAAGCTGTAACTTCCTCTGGACTTCCTTCGTTTACATAAACATTATGATTGGCATACAAGACCTCGTGGCCTTCGCCGTGCAGCAATCCTAGCGTATAACCATGCATAAATTCACTATCAGTTTTCAGGTTGACAATACCGTCTTTCTTGAGGATTTTTTTGTATAATTGTAGAAATTCCGAGTTGGTCATTCTGTGTTTGGTGCGCTTGTATTTGATTTGCGGATCAGGAAAAGTAATCCAAATCTCGTCCACTTCGTTCTCGGCAAAAATATGATTGATTAATTCGATTTGGGTACGAATAAATGCCACATTATACAAGCCAGTTTCAACGGCAGTCTTGGCTCCCCGCCAAAAACGGGCTCCTTTGATATCGATGCCAACGAAGTTTTTGTTGGGGTATCTTTCGGCCAAACCAACGGAATATTCGCCTTTACCACAGCCCAATTCGATAACAATTGGATTGTCATTTTTGAAAAACTCAGCATTCCATTTGCCTCTAAGTGGAAACAAATTGCCTACTACTTCTTCTCTTGAAGGTTGAAAAACATTGTCGAATGTTTCGTTTTCCTTGAATCTTTTTAACTTGTTTTTACTTCCCACGCTTTTCTAAGAATTTCGGCAAAATTAAGGAAATTTATAATACCTTTTATGAATATAAAATAAGACTAAAGATTTCTGAAACAAAGCTGTTTCTACTATGATTTCAACTAATTTGATGGTTGATTTTACATCATTTTTATTTTATTTCTTTCAAAATAAATCTAAAAACCTTTGGTATAAACCAATATTAAAATAATTAGCAGAATCATAAAAGCTAAAAGGTAGATTTCGCTTTTTGGCAAAAAAAAGCAGTCCAAAGATTTACTTTCGACTGCTTGATTTGAATTAACAATTAACCTAAAAAAAAACAATAATTTTAAAATGCACTCTGTTTTTCAAAAGTGGTTGTCAACGTTTTTTTAATTTTTTCGGCTGCAGCGAAAAAAGCTTTTTCAAATGTGTCTGCATAAGCCGTAACCGCTATGGGTTGAAGTTTCGCTGGACGTGCTTCTATAAGGCAACGCTTGTCGTTTAGACCTCCTTTTTCACCACTGTTTTCGTCTCCAAGATGAACCTCGATACGTGTAATTTTATCTTCAAAACGGGCCAAATCTTTTTCAAGTTCCGCAGCAAAATAAGTTTCTAATCTTTCGTGACCTTCTATGTTTTTGTCTGTATTAAATTGAATTTTCATAAAGTGTATATTTATTGCTTTTTCAAATTTAGGACACTTTTTCCATAATATCAGCCACTTTAATAAAACATTGTGAAAAAAACGAACAGCTGTAAGGATTGGCTTTCGAAAAAATTTTATGCTGTTTTTTCTATGAAGACATCCTTGATGCCAAAGGATTTTGCTATCTTATTTCGTTGATGCTGCGAATGGTTCGCATTATTTTATAACGCTGGATTAAAGTTAGATTGTCCATAAAAGGATATAAAAATCTTAGTACAAAGTTAACCGTCCACTAAATCAAATCATACGATTTTCGGATTGCCAAACCAATCGCTTTGGACAATAATGGTGGAACAGCGTTGCCTAATTGCACTAATTGTTTGTTTTTTGGGCCTTCAAAAATAAAATCATCTGGAAAGGATTGAATACGCGCCATTTCTCTAGCGGTCAGGACTCTTGGCAATTTGGGATGAACATTTACGCCTCCGTGGTTTTCTTTTATGGTGCAGGAAGCTTCGTTCCAAGGGCATTTTTTCCAAGCGTCGGAATAGCCTTTGTAGAGACTTTTTCCTTCTTCAAGTTCCAACATTCTTTCTGCCATATCGGGACGATGCTTAGTTTGTACGTGATTGAATTCAATGTTGTCGCCCATTTCCATCAAATCGCCAATGGCTTCGCCTGTGGTGATATATTCGTCGGGTTTTAAAAAAGGCATTGGGTGAAAATTGGTTTTATGGATGCGATTGCCCATAAAAATAACGCGGTCTCTTTTTTGGGGAACGCCATAATCAGCAGCTCTCAAAACCGTTACTTTCATTTCGTAACCTGCGGCTTTAAAATCGTTGATAATCATTTCTTCGACTTTGCCTTTGTGCATTGATCGGATGCCGACGACATTTTCGCAAACCACGAATTCGGGATTCAGAGTGGTCACGATTTCTAACAATTCTTTGTACAAGGAATTTCTAGGATCGTCGACAATTCGGTTGCCCGCCATGCTAAATCCTTGGCATGGAAAACCTCCAGCTACAATATTTAATTGCCTTCCTTTGAGTTCTTTTTTTACGGTGGCATAAAATTCCGCTTTCTTTTCGGAAGATTTAATGTCGCCTTCAATGAATGGATGGCTAAAATTTCTTCGGTAGGTTTTTCCGGCTGCTTCGAACCAATCGAGTCCGCAAACGCCATTCAATCCTGCCATTTCAAAGCCTTTGGTAATGCCGCCAGCTCCAGAGAATAAATCTACAAAAGTGAGTTTGGATTTTTTTGGATTATTCCAATCGTCCACAATAGCAACCCAATTGACATCATCTTTGGAATTATTTTTATAATTGTTGGTCGATTTTGAAGTGTTTTTGGACTTTATTTTTGGGTAATCTGAAGCCAATAATTCTTCATTTTTTATTTCGATATCGTTGATAAAATCGTCCAATGATTGCGTTGGAACCTTATAAACTCCGCCAATTTTGGTCGATTGCAAAGCCCCGCTCGCAATGTGTCTTCGGACGAGTTTTTGTGAAACTCCGAGTTTTTCAGAAATCTCGGTGATGCCGTAGAAGAAATTATTTTGTGATTCTTTATCCAAAATGCTGTGGTTTATTTGGCGCAATTTACAAAAATCAAACTGCTAAAAAAATTTATGGGAAATGGTTTTGTCTAAATTTTCGAAAAGAAATACAATGCCTGATTTAACGTTTTGGCAACTAATAAAATTCGATGTTGGCGAAATTTTCGAGGCATATTCCTCGTATAATTTCGCCTTATAATTCCAATGACATCTCAAAACCATTTCTCGTTCCGGACTTCTAAAAGAATGGTGAACGATAAACAATCGGTTTTGAATATGGTCGCGAACACCACGACTTTGTTTTTCATAGAAAAACCGAATCATCTCTGTCGGGTCTTGGATTATAGCATCAATATTGTTCCTGAATTTCTTTGGAATGACCGTTCCTTTGACATCGAATCGCAATTGTGGATTTCCGTTAAATTCGATATCGTAGCCTTGGTCTCTGGAGTTGGGATTGGGAGTTACATTAGGATTCGTGCAGAAAATATATTCGTCACATTGGGCACATTTCCACAAAAACCATCTTCTTCTAAAATAATTTTTGTCCTCATCCGACAAGTTTTGGATTTGAATTTCCAACTCGGCAAAGGTTTTGATTTGGAACATCTTGACTTTACAATCTATTCCATCATTTTGAATTGTGCCCCAATGAAGCGGAATTATTTTCAGCAATTGCTGCAAATCGGAAGAAAGTTGAAGGTATTCAGGATGCGTCATCATAAACGGCTATTAATCACATCAATAATAGTGATTTTTTTCGAGGCAACTTCTATTAGTATCCAGAATTTTTTATATGAATAGGGATGCAAAAATGAATTCTTCATTAGAAACTCCATTTAAGCTTCGAAACTTTAGGTTTAAAAACTATTCATATATTTTGCCAAAAACATATCTTTTTCCCTATTTTTGACACTATAAAAAATCAAAACTATGATAATCAAACCATTTTCATTTAAAACTCCTGTGCTTGTTGCATCATTGCTATTGCTTTCGGCTTGCAATAAAAACGAAAAACTTCTTTCTGGTGTAATCCAAAAAAATATGGATACTTTAGTAAAACCAGGAGATAATTTTGACGCTTATGTCAACGGAACTTGGGTTAAACTTAATAAAATTCCAGCAGACAAAGCCTCATTTGGAGTTGGCCACATCATTAATGACAAAGCACAAGAGGACGTAAAAGCCATTATTGAAAATTCTTCCAAAGGTGATTTTGCAGCGGATTCGGATGAGCAAAAAATAGGTGACTTTTATGAAGCTTTTATGAATGTAAAGGCAAGAGATCAAAAAGGAATTGCACCTTTATTGCCAGAATACAAAAAAATAGATGCGATTGCCAGTTATACTGATTTAGCCAACTATTTTGGTTATGCCAATAAATCAGGCAACAACATTCCTTTTTCGGTAGGAGTTATAGAAGACTTCAAAGATCCAACTAAATACATGTTATATACTTGGCAAAGTGGTCTTGGTTTACCTGATAGAGAATATTATTTTCTTGAAGATGCCAAATCAAAAGCAATACGCGCGAAATATTTAATTCATATTGAAAAAATGCTGCAACTTGGCGGTGTTGAAAACGGGGCTGTACTAGCACCAAAAATTATGGCATTAGAAACTACTTTGGCTTCCAAACATATGAAAAAAGAGGAAACTCGTGATATAGCAAAACTTTACAACAAGTATGCGGTAAAAGATTTGAACCAACTTATGCCAGATTTTGATTGGGCTTCAATGCTAAAAAATGCAGGGATTTCAAACCAAAAGAGCATTATTATTACCCAAGTAGAATACATCAAATCACTTAACAGCATAATTAGAACAACTCCATTAGACACTTGGAAAGCCTATTTAAAATGGAGTACAATTAACGATACATCCAGTTCGTTAAATTCTGCTTTGGACAACCAAAACTTTGATTTTTACGAAAAAACCCTTTTTGGCAAAGAAAAACAAAAACCATTATGGAGAAGAGGTGTTGAGAATGTAAACAGCAGCCTAGGCGAGATTGTAGGCAAAGTTTATGTTGAAAAACACTTTTCGCCTGAAGCCAAAGAACACGTAACAATCTTGGTACAAAACCTTCTTAAAGCCTATGAGGAAAGCATCAAAAAACTAGACTGGATGAGTCCAGAAACTAAAAAACAGGCTTTAGAAAAAGTATCTAAATTCACTATAAAAATTGGCTATCCTGATAAATGGAGAGATTATTCCACTTTAAAAGTTATTAAAGGAGACCTTTTTGGCAACTTAAAGAGATCCACGGACTTTGAGTACAATAGACAAATCAGCAAGCTAGGAAAACCTGTTGACAGAACAGAGTGGGGAATGACACCACAAACGGTAAACGCTTATTACAATCCGACACTGAATGAAATTGTATTTCCTGCAGCCATTTTACAATCTCCTTTCTTTGATATGACTGTTGAAGATGCTGTTAATTATGGTGGAATCGGTGCCGTGATTGGACATGAAATTGGACACGGTTTTGATGATCAAGGAAGCACTTTTGACGGAGACGGCGTGATGCGCAACTGGTGGACACCAAAAGATTTAGAATCCTTCAAACAAAAAACCGGAGCACTGGTAGCGCAATATGATGGATTCAAAGTGTTTGCTGACCTCAACGTTAACGGAGCTTTTACTTTAGGTGAAAATATTGGTGATTTAGGAGGTTTATCAATAGCGTTAAAAGCATATAAAATGAGTCTTGGTGGCAAAGACGCTCCTGTTTTGGACGGATTCACTAGCGAACAACGAGTTTTTATTGGTTGGGGACAAGTATGGCTAAACAAAACTCGTGAGGAAGCATTGAGAAACCAAGTTGCAGGTGACCCACATTCTCCTTCAAAATTTAGGGTTAATGGGGTGGTGAGAAACATTCCTGAATTCTATACTGCTTTCAATATAAAACCAACAGATTCTTTATACTTAGCTCCAGATAAAAGAGTTAAAATCTGGTAATAAAAATTTGCATTTATTGATTTCAGTTTTGAAACGACACAAAAAAAACCATAATTACTATAAAAAAAGTAATTATGGTTTTTTGTTTGTCAACACTATTGGGACGAAATAACTACTGTTTAGGCAATGCTTTGAAACCCATATTATACAATGTAAAAGCCAAAACATCTGCGTTTTCCTGAATTGTGGCTTCCACTGATTTTCCTGCGCCATGACCCGCTTTTACATCGATACGAATTAAAGTTGGATTGCTTTCGCTTTGTTTTTCCTGCAATTCGGCAGCAAATTTAAAACTGTGTGCCGGTACCACTCTATCATCATGATCGCCAGTTGTAACCATAGTGGCAGGATATTGCGTTCCTTTTTTTACATTATGCACTGGAGAATATTTCTTAATGTACTCAAACATTTCTTTGCTGTCTTGGGAAGTTCCATAATCATAAGCCCAACCTGCTCCAGAGGTAAAAGTATGGTAACGTAACATATCCAAAACACCCACAGCCGGTAAAGCGACTTTCATCAAATCGGGACGTTGAGTCATTGTTGCTCCAACCAAAAGTCCTCCGTTTGATCCGCCACGAATGGCAAGAAAATTGGATGATGTATATTTTTGGGCAATCAAATATTCGGCAGCTGCAATGAAGTCGTCGAACACATTTTGTTTTTGCATTTTTGTTCCTGCATCGTGCCATTTTTTCCCGTATTCGCCACCACCACGCAAATTAGCTACGGCATAAATTCCGCCGTTTTCCATCCAAACTGCATTGGCAATACTGAAACTTGGCGTCAAACTAATATTAAAACCACCGTAAGCATAGAGTATCGTTGGATTCTTGCCATCGAGTTTCAATCCTTTTTTGTGTGTAATCATCATCGGGATTTTGGTTCCGTCTTTTGAAGTGTAAAATACTTGTTTGGAAACATATTCTTCTCCTTTGAAATCTACTTTTGGTTTTTCGTAAACCATAGATTTTCCAGATTGAGGTTCCAAGGCATAAATGGTTCCCGGCGTAATATAATTGGCAAACGAATAATATACGGTTTTGTCTGTTTTCTTTCCGCCAAAACCGCCAGCCGTTCCCAATCCCGGTAATTGGATATTGCGAACAAGTTTCCCTGAATAATCATATTGTTGCACTACTGAAACGGCATCTTTCATATAATTGGCAAAGAAAAAACCGCCACAAGTAGAAGGCGACAAAACATTCTCTGTTTCAGGAATAAAATCTTTCCAGTTTTCTGGTTTTGGATTACTTACATCAACCGTAACGATGCGTTTGTTGGGCGCATTCAGGTCGGTTTCGATATAGAATTTGCTTCCTACATTCTCAATAACACTATTATCGCTGTTGAAATTATCCACAATGGTAACGATAGGACTATTGGTTTTGGTCAAATCTTTGTAATACAATTCATTTCCATAAGTCGAAGTAGAAGCCGAAATGATTAAATAATTATCGTCATCGGTAACGCCGCCACCTACGTATCTTCTTTTTTGGTCTGCGCCAAAAATAACCTGATCTTCTTTTTGTGAAGTTCCCAATTTATGGTAATACAATTTGTGTTGGTCTGTTTTGGCCGACAATTGACTCCCTTTTGGTTTGTCATAACTGGAATAGAAAAATCCTTCATTTCCTTTCCAAGAAAGTCCACTAAATTTCACATCGACCAGAGTGTCTTCGATTATTTTTTTGGAAAGGGCATCCATTATAATCACTTTTCTCCAGTCGCTGCCGCCTTCCGAAATGGAATATGCCATTTTGGAACCGTCTTTCGAGAAATCCATTTCGCCCAATGAGGTTGTTCCATCCTTGGAAAAAGTGTTTGGATCCAGAAAAATTTCTTCTTTACCAGAAGCATCTTTTCGATACATTACTGATTGGTTTTGCAACCCATTATTCTTGAGAAAATAGGCAAATTTTCCTTCAGTTGATGGTGATCCAATTTTTTCGTAATTCCACAATTTTTGCAATCTGTCTTTTAGCTCTTTTCTAAAAGGAATTTGCGACAAATAATCATAAGTCAGCTCGTTCTCTGCTTTTACCCAAGCAGCAGTTTCGTCGGATTTATCGTTTTCGAGCCAACGATAAGGATCATCGACTTTGGTATCGAAATAGGAATCAACCGTTTGTCCTTTTTTAGTTTGTGGGTATTTCACGCTTTTTTGTTTTTGTCCATAGGAACCTACTGTAGTTGTTATAACCAGCATCAAAATTATTTTTTTCATTAAATTTTATTTATGATTTGGGACAAAAATATAAAAATATAACACATATCGAGGTGATTGTTAAAAAACAATGCAATAAAGACAGAAGAAATGTCGCTCTGAATTTTCGAATTAAAATCAAAAAAAGCCAACTTCTTTTTAATTTGAATAATTTAAAATCTAATTGTGTATTAAACTAAGTAGTGCAGTATAAATAAAAAAACCGTAACAATTTGTTACGGTTTCAATTTTTGTGGAGAATATCGGATTCGAACCGACCACCTCTTGCCTGCCAGGCAAACGCTCTAGCCAAATGAGCTAATCCCCCAATTGTGGCGCAAATATAAGACATAAATAAAGTAAAATGCAAATTTCAAAAAAACAAATCGATACTTTTCGAAAAATTATTTGCTTTTTTTCACGGCCTCAAGCAATTCTACCATATCCACCACGCCATATCTAGAGGAATAATCGGATACCGCATAAGGCAAAATAAGGTTGTTATTATGAATAATTGAACCGCAAGAATACACTACATTGGGCACATATCCTTCGCGTTCATCTTCTCGAGGCGAAAGCAAGGGTTCGCTTAGTCTCCCTATTTGCTTCGAAGGATCATCAAGATCAAACAATGAAGCACCCAGACAATACCTTCTCATAGCGCCCACGCCATGCGTTATGATAAGCCAGCCTTCTTCTGTCCATATAGGAGATCCGCAGTTTCCAATTTGCGTGAATTCCCATGGAAAACGGGGCTCTTGGATGCGGACAGGGTTATTCCATTCCGTTGGTCTATCTGAATACATTAGATAATTGTTAACGCCATCAATTCGGGAAAGCATAGCATACTTGCCCTTAATTTTCCTTGGAAATAAAGCCAGATTTTTATTTTGTGCACCATCACCACGCAAAGGCATTATTTGGAACGAATAAAAGTCTTCCGTAGAAATAAGTTTCGGAAGGATGGTATGGCCATTGTAAGCGGTATAAGTGGCCATTATTTTCTCGGAGTTATCGTCATCAACAAAACGGACAAAACGGGCATCTTCAATACCACGGCTTTCCGAGTCCGATATTGGAAAAATAACACGTTCGGTAATATCCGAGTCGTGTTTGAATTGTATGTCATAAAATGAATCCGCCAACCAAGATATTTCTTCAAGAGCAGCTTTCTTTTCTTGGCTCATTGGTTGAGTTCCCAAAGCTTTACGTAAGGTGTTTTTTAATACATAATATCCAAATTGTTCTGGCAAGTCTTTCAGAATTTCGGCTGAGTATTTATCTGGTGTATGCATTTCCTTCAATTTCATAGCAAAACGTTTTTTGTTATAAACTGTTTTGTGCACAATCTCGGCCTTATCAATATTATCTCCAATTTTCATTACCTGAAGATCGTTGTTGCTATCAAGAATTCCCCTTCTAAAAACGATGGATGAAATATGACCTTCTCCCGTGGCTCGGAATGAAAGAATAACTCTCTTTTCTCCCTTTTCAAGACCCGATTGATCAAAATCTTCGATAATGGAAGGATTAAAAAAAGCGGCAGATTCAATGGCGTACTCCATAGTACAATAGGAACCAATGAGCATTTTCCGTCCCTCAGAAAGATGGTCATAATCAAGCTGCATTCCTTCAATTATCCCCCGAATGTTCTCGCAATGCTTAAAGAATGTTCGCGAAATATTTCGATGACGTCTGGCAAACTCACGGAGAGTTTGTTCGAGTGTGTGAACGACTTGTAGTTCATCCATCATCATAATACGACTCACAATTTCTCGGGTTCGTTGCTCGCCATTCATAAAATATCGGGCAACAACCCTGCTGCAATCAGGAATAAATACTACATTTTTTCGAGTGACAGGAACTCTCATAAATTTATTTTGATAGTATAAAAATCAAGTTAATGGGATCCAAAAAAAATATTTTTTTGGAATCAATTTGTTAATTTTTAAATGTTAACTTATTTTAAGAACGATATACGTCAAATTTGTTACGTCCAATTTTATTAAAGATACTAAAAAAGTTCAAAACGCACGCTAAAAACCACAACAACTAAAAAAAAAAGAAAAGCTTCCCTTAATATTTTTAACTTTACATAAAAATCTGTGAAATGACAACTCAAAATCCAATCGGCGAACTAATCACGTCAATCGAAAACAAAATCGCTATTCTCGAATTCGGGCATCCGGCGAGCAATTCTTTTCCGAGTGATTTGTTAAACCAATTGACAAATGAACTTAACAATTTAAGCCAAAACCCTGATATTTCAGCGATTGTTTTAAAAAGCAGTGGTTCGGGAGCGTTTTGTGCTGGTGCTTCTTTTGATGAACTTCTGGCAGTTACAAATTTGGACGAAGCTACAAAATTCTTTTCTGGTTTTGCCAATATATTAAATGCAATGCGGAGCTGTTCGAAAATAATTATCGGAAGAATTCACGGAAAAGCCGTTGGCGGAGGTGTGGGCATTGTTGCTGCTTGCGATTATGCTTTGGCAACAAAGGGAAGTGCCATAAAATTATCCGAATTGGCAATCGGAATCGGCCCTTTTGTAATAGAACCTGCCGTAACCCGAAAAATCGGAAAAAGTGCCACGTCCGAAATGACTTTGGAAGCAGAATGGAAAACGGCAGCTTGGGCAAACCAAAAAGGGCTTTACGCCAAAGTGTTTGAAACGACAACCGAATTAGATCAAGAAATTACGGCTTTCTCCAATAAGTTAGCGGCTTACAATCCAGAAGCTTTATTCGAAATGAAAAAAGTGCTTTGGGAAGGAACCGAAAACTGGAATACTTTGCTTTATGAGAGAGCAGAAATTTCAGGAAAATTAGTGCTCTCGGACTTCTCAAAAAAAGCATTGAATCAATTTAAAAAATAAATAATGATGTATTTCATCCTGCCTTTTTTACAAGTAAATGTTACCGAAAAAATAAAGAATGCGCCAGACAGCAGTTATCAAATTGGAGTGCTCATCGGCTCTTTTTTGCCATTCGTTTTATTAGTTGGTTTGGCCTATTGGATGTATTATCGGGCGACAAAAGCGGATAAAAAAGAATAAATTCAGACACAAATTTTACAGATTTTCACAAATTTAAACAGAACATTAAAGATGTTTTGTATGATTTTTAAAACAACTAAAGAAATTAGTTTAATTCGTGTTAACTTTTTTTTCGTCTAAAGAGTTATGATTCACTAAATTTGCACTCAAATAAAAATATAATGAGCAAAATCAGGATTACAAAGCAGTTTGGTTTCGAAACAGGTCACGCCCTTTATGGCTATGACGGTAAATGCAAAAACGTCCATGGACACAGTTATAAATTGTCGGTTACCGTAATAGGAGAACCAATAAACGACCTTAATCACGTAAAAAATGGAATGGTGATTGATTTTACGGATTTAAAAAAAATCGTGAAAGAAGAAATTGTCGATCAGTTTGATCACGCCTCAGTTTTCAATAAAAACACACCTCACGTTGAATTGGCAAATGAATTAAAATCTCGCGGTCATTATGTAATTTTGGTGGATTATCAGCCTACTAGCGAAAATATGGTAGTCGATTTTTCGAAAAGAATCATCAGCAGATTGCCCGAGAATATCAGTCTTTTTGCTTTAAAATTACAAGAAACCGAATCATCGTTCGCCGAATGGTTTGCGAGTGATAATTTGTAATAAAGTCAGATACGAATTGCACCAATTTTCACGAATTAAAATTAGTGTGATTCATTTTCAATACTCAGAATTTGTCTAAATCTGTGAAATTTGTGTCGAAAAAAAACTACTTTAGCTTTATGCAAATAGCTCCCAACAAAAAAATATATTTCGCCTCCGACCAACATTTTGGTGCGCCAACTCCTGAATTGAGTTTTCCAAGAGAACAAAAATTTCTGGCTTGGCTCGACGAAGTCAAAGTTGATGCTGAAGTTGTTTTTTTGTTGGGTGATTTATTCGATTTTTGGTTCGAATACAAAACCGTTGTTCCCAAGGGTTTTGTTCGGATTTTAGGAAAACTCGCCGAAATTCGTGACAGTGGAATTCCCATCTATTTCTTCGTGGGCAATCATGATTTGTGGATGGACGATTATTTCCAGAAAGAGTTGAACATTCCCATTTATCGCGACAATCAAGAATACACTTTCAATGGAAAAACCTTCCTTATCGGTCACGGTGATGGAAAAGGGCCTGGCGACATTGGTTACAAACGAATGAAAAAAGTATTCACGAATCCGCTTTCAAAGTGGTTGTTTCGATGGCTTCATCCCGATATTGGCGTAAAACTAGGTCATTATCTTTCCGTGAAAAACAAACTGATTTCTGGTGATGAAGACGTGAAATTCCTTGGAGAAGAAAACGAATGGCTCATCCTGTATTCCAAGAGAAAACTGGAAACCAAACATTACAATTACCTCGTTTTTGGTCACCGTCATTTGCCTATGAAAGTCACTGTTGGCGAAAACTCTGAATATGTAAATCTTGGCGATTGGATTAATTATTTTACCTACGGCGTTTTTGATGGCGAAACTTTTGAAGTGAAGAAGTTTGAGTAAAATTAGCTTTCAATCGCTTGCTTTTTCAAAAACAATAATGACACCCAATATACTCCAACAGCAACGGGAACTGCCGTCAACAACCATCCGCCCAAGCCACACAACAATTCAAAAGAAAGATGGCTCAGGGTTTGGAAAAAACTGTTTTGAAAGGAACTGATGATTTCTTCGACTTTATGATGATTTCGAGGAACAGAAAAAATAAATTCTCCCACTCTAATAAAAGGAATAATCAATAAAATCTGCACGGGCCACATCAAATAACTTAACGAAATCATTAGAGGCAAATTTAATTTTCGTTTGATGGAAACCGTGGTAATCATAAAAGTACTCACCCCAAGAATTGGAATAATCGAAATTAATCCCGACACAATGATACTCTGGCTCAGTTCTTTTGGCGTTAATCCTTGTTTGAAAAGAGCCGCCGCTTTATCTTTTACAGTATGTAATTTCTGTCTCAATTATATGTGATTTTCGTGTTCCTCCAAATCTTTTTGCAAATCCAATTTTCTAAATCCAGGTAGTTTAATTCCAGTGTAAATCACTATTAATAAAGTCATACTTCCACCAAAAACAACTGAAGTAACCGTTCCCATCAATTTGGCTGTCAAGCCACTTTCGAAAGCACCCAATTCATTTGACGAACCTACAAAAATCGAATTTACCGCTGCCACACGACCTCGCATAGAATCGGGAGTTTTGAGTTGCAAAATCGTTTGACGAATCACCACAGAAATTCCATCGGTAACGCCACTCATAAATAAGGCAAAAACCGACAACCAAAACCAAGTGGAAAGTCCGAAAACAATAATACAAACACCAAATCCGAAAATAGCGGCCAGCAATTTAATCCCAGCATTTTTATAAAAAGGCAAATGAGCCGCAACAAACATCGTCAACAAAGCACCCACCGCCGGAGCTGCTCTTAAAATCCCAAAACCTTCGGGACCAACTTTTAAAATATCTTGGGCGAAAATGGGTAAAAGGGCTACTGCGCCACCAAAAAGCACCGCCACCATATCAAGCGTTAAAGCACCCAAAATGGATTTGTTGGTATAAACGAATTTTATTCCTTCTTTCAAACTTTCCATTATAGGTTCGCCAATTTTTGGATTCAAAATAGGCTTTTTGGAGATTTGTGTCAAAATCAGCAAGGCAAAAATAGAAAAAGCTAAAATAACACACATCGACCAATGGACTCCTAACCAAGTAATGGAAAAGCCAGCAACAGCAGGCCCAACAACAGCGCCGATTTGCCAAACCGAACTGCTCCAAGTGGCTGCATTTGGGTAAATCTTTTTAGGAACAATTAATGACATTAGGGAGAAGATGGTTGGGCCCAAAAACGCCCGAACCAAGCCACCGATAAAAACCATAAAATAAATAGAATACAAAATAGTATTGGTTGACCAATCGCCAACTATCCTTGGCCAAGTCAATAAAAACAATCCAAAACTAATGATTGAAAATCCCAGAATACACTTTAGAAGCATTCCTTTTTTTTCTTTTTGATCGACAATGTGTCCCGCAAACAAAGCCATTCCGATGGCTGGAACAACTTCCATTAAGCCTATCATTCCGAGTGAAAGTGCACTTTTAGTCAAACTATATACTTCCCATTCGATAATGATAAATTGCATCGACCAAGCAAAAACCATTGCAAATCGCAACAACAAAAACATATTAAATTCTTTATAACGCAAGGCCGCATAAGGATCTCTAATTTTAACTTTCATATTTTACGATTATTATCTTCTATTTCTTTTTAGAAATCTTTTTCTGTGTTTCTTCTGGATAAATACCAATTCTGTGTGTTCGCAAAAAGTATGGAGACATTTCAGACTTTCCTGAAAGGTAAAATCCAATGACTCCCGATGCTTTTTTGGGCATGTGACAATCGATACAATTGTCTTTGAGAGAAATTCCATTTGGAACTTTGATGGTGCAAAAATTTTTCTTGACTTCACTATGACAACTTATGCATTTTTCAGATTGTCTTGACAGACTTTCTAATTCAACATTATGAGAATTATGACAGGTTGTGCAATCCATAGTTTTACTTTCGAGAAAACATTTACTTTGAGAAAGCAAACCATATTGGTTTCCGTGTACATCGGAATTAGCATCAGGATTTGGAGTAGATTCGTTATAAAAATCAGCTATTGAATTTCCAGGGACAAATTTAAATCGAGACTGCAAATTCTCAGCTGCCGAATGGCAAATCACACATCTGGCTAATTTTTGTTGCGTGTTGAGTGATTTGTGAGTAACGATATGTTTTGCCAATTTCAATCCTGGATTTTTTTTGTGATAATCCACGTGATTCTTTGCTGGTCCGTGGCATCTTTCACAATCAATACCAAAAACCAATGATTCTTTTTTCATTGTTTCTGGAGTCTCCTCTGTGCCAAAATAATTTTCTGCATCTGTATTTTTGTGCTTGAGCTCCAAGTTTGAACTATGGCATTCAAAACAATCAATTGAAATCAATCTGTCAAAGTGGGGTTCATTGGGTGGATAGCTTGGACTTGTACCCCAATTATTTGCCGTGGTGTAATAAGACAAGGGTAGTTCATATACATTATCTTTATCCCAAAACAATGAGGTTTGTGCGTTTTTTGCTCCCATTACAATATCAAAACGATAGGCTTTTACTTCTTTTCCGTTTTTGTTATACACCTGAAATAATTCATTATTTCTATTTTCCAGTACAATTTTGGTGTCTTTGTCATAAAAATAAGTGTTATAACCAGTTCTAAAATGGCCTAGAACATTTTTGATGGAAGCTGGTGCCGAAGCCTTATAATGTGAACTTTTTAAAGCATCGTTATAAATTTTTGGATGACATTCCACGCAGCTCTCCGAACCTGCATAAGTAGTGCCTCTTGGGTCGACATAATCCGTATCTTTGTTTGCACAATTTGACAATAAAAAAAGTAATAAAACCCCTATTTTAAACTCAAACAACGACTTTATTCCTCTTTTCATTATTGCAAATTTAGATTTCATTGATTCAAAATGGAGTGGATTACCTAATATCTTTCAATCGCAATTGAATGGAAGTTTTGCCGTTCCATTCGTTCTCATCGATACAATACACCGCTTCAAACGGATTTTTATTTGTTGTCAATTCCATTTTATTCCCCAATCCAAAACCAATAGCTGCCATTCCCTCCGAATTATTTTGACGCACAAATAGTTTTAAATGTTCATCATCAGCACCTAATTTTTGAGCATAACCGGTGTCTTTTACGTTTTTGGTCAGGAAAACAGGGGTCATATTTTGAGGGCCAAAAGGTTCGAATTGTTTCAAAATCCGAGTCAATTTTGGCGTAATATCCGATAAATTGATTTCGGCATCAATCGCAATTTCTGGAATCAACATATCGGGATGAATGGTTGCTGACACCACTTTTTCGAAAGCATTTTTGAAAGCTAAATAATTTTTTTCCAACAAAGTCATTCCCGCCGCATACATATGTCCGCCAAATTGTTCTAAATGTTCCGAACAAGCTTCCAAGGCATTGTAAACATCAAACCCTTTTACAGAGCGAGCCGAAGCCGCATATTTATCGCCACTTTTAGTAAAAACTAATGTCGGTCGATAATAGGTTTCTATCAATCTCGAAGCTACAATTCCAATCACGCCTTTGTGCCAATCTTCTTGAAAAACCACCGAGGTAAATCGTTTTTCTTCTTTATTTTCTATAATCTGATTCAGTGCTTCTATTGTAATTTGTTTGTCTAAATCTTTTCGTTCCGAATTATAAGCTTCAATTTCGGAGGCAAATTGTTGTGCTTGTTCAAAATCAAATTCCGTCAACAATTCCACGGCGTGATTTCCGTGTTTGATTCTTCCTGCTGCATTGATTCTGGGTGCAATGATAAAAACAACATCTGTAATATCTAGAGTTTGTTTCTTTATTTGATGAATTAACGCTTTAAATCCCGGTCTTGGATTAGCATTAATTACTTGCAAACCAAAGTAAGCTAAAATGCGATTTTCGCCCGTCATCGGAACAATATCTGCTGCAATTGCCGTAGCGACCAAATCCAAATAAGGTGTTAAATCTTCGATAGTTTGATTTCGGTTTTCGCCCAATGCCTGAATCAATTTAAAACCAATGCCACAACCGCACAATTCATCATAAGGATAAGTGCAATCATCTCGTTTTGGATCCAAAATTGCCACCGCTTCGGGCAAAGTTGCTCCAGGTCGGTGGTGATCACAAATGATGAAATCGATATTTCTAGCATTGGCGTAAGCGATATGGTCAGTAGATTTTATGCCGCAATCTAATGCTATAATAAGTGAAAAACCGTTGTCGTCAGCAAAGTCAATTCCCTTGAAAGAAATGCCATAGCCTTCGTCATACCGATCTGGAATATAAGTCGCGACATTTAGATAATAGGTTTTCAAATACGACGAAACCAAGGAAACTGCCGTTGTTCCATCGACATCATAATCGCCAAAAACAAGAATATTTTCGCCTCTTTCAATCGCTTTTTCGATGCGTTCAACTGCTTTGTCCATATCTTTCATCAAGTATGGATTGTGCAAATCATTTAAAGTGGGACGAAAAAATTGTCGGGCTTGTTCGAAAGTTTCAATGCCGCGTTGTACCAAAAGTGTTGCCACAAATTCAGCTACGTTCAAAGCGACTGCAAGCTGTTTTACCTTTTCTTCGGACGGTTTTGGTTTGATGGTCCAACGCATGTTGACTGTTTTAAATTGAAAACCAAATTTAGTTTAAAACAGTTGAAAAACATAAATTAATAGCGCAGAATCATAGATTTTATAAACCCTTAAAAAAAATCCGTGAATCTGCGGTAAAAAATTAGAAGCGAAAGCAAAATGGTAGTACTTTTGATTATTATTTAAAATTATACCAAAATGCAAATTCAAGGACAAATTGTTGACATAAAAAACAGAAAGATTTATGCTGGCGAAATCACTGTCGAAAACGGAAAAATCACTTCAATAATCGAGAAAAATCACGGCGTTAAAACCTATATTTTACCCGGATTTATTGATTCCCACATCCATATCGAAAGTTCGATGCTCGTTCCTTCTGAATTTGCGAAAATTGCGGTTCTGCACGGAACAGTGGCCACGATTTCTGACCCACACGAAATTGCCAATGTTTTAGGCACAGCCGGTGTTTATTATATGATTGAAAACAGCAAAAAAGTGCCGTTGAAATTTCATTTTGGCGCGCCATCTTGTGTTCCTGCCACCAATTTCGAAAGTGCTGGAGCTGTTATCGATTCGGACGGAATCAAGGAATTAATGGCTTCACCCGATATTTATTACTTGGCAGAAATGATGAATTATCCTGGTGTTTTATTTGATGATGCTGAAGTTTTGAAGAAAATTGAATGGTCTAAGCATTTCAGCAAACCCGTTGATGGTCACGCTCCAGGTTTGCGAGGCGAGGCGGTTCAAAAATATATTTCGGCAGGAATTTCTACCGACCACGAATGTTTCACTTTCGAAGAAGCCGAGGAGAAATTAGCACTCGGAATGAAAGTCCTCATTCGCGAAGGAAGTGCCGCCAAAAACTTCGAAGCACTCATCGATTTATTGCCTGAAAACTATTCAACTATGATGTTTTGCTCGGACGACAAACATCCCAACGATTTAATTGTAGGGCACATTAACTTGCTTTGCGCTCGGGCTGTCGCCAAAGGAATTGATGTTTTTAAAATCTTGCAAGCCGCTTGTGTGAATCCCGTAAATCATTACAAAATGAATGTGGGTTTATTGCAAGAAAACGATGCTGCCGATTTTATCGTAGTCGAAGATTTGATTAATTTTAAAGTAAAACAAACCTATATCAACGGCGAATTAGTGGCTGAAAATGGCGAATCTTTTGTCCAGCATATTCCGTTTGAAACTCCAAATAATTTCAATATCACTTCCAAACAAACTAGTGATTTTGAAGTTTCGGGTTCGGGTTCTAAAATTAGAGTAATCGAAGCTTTGGAAGGACAATTGATTACGAACGAAATTCATCACAAATCATTAATCGTTGATGGAAAAATCGTTTCGGATACGGAAAATGACATCTTGAAAATGGCGGTTGTGAATCGCTATGAAAATACAAAACCAGCCATCGCTTTCATCAAGAATTTTGGTTTAAAAAAAGGAGCGATTGCTAGTTCAGTGGCGCACGATTGTCATAATATTGTGGTGGTGGGAACTTCCGATGAAGAAATTTGCATGGCAGTCAATTTGATTATTGCTAATTCTGGCGGAGTTTGTGCCGTAAATGGTTCCGAAAACAAAATGTTGCCATTGCCCGTTGCCGGAATTATGAGTGACAAAAACGGCTGGGAAACTGGGAAACTATACCAAGAAATTGATGCAATGGCAAAAGAATTGGGTAGCAATTTGAAAGCTCCTTTTATGACGCTTTCGTTTATGGCTTTATTGGTTATTCCCGACTTGAAATTATCCGATAAAGGACTGTTTAGTGGAAATACTTTTTCGTTTGTGGATTTAGAAGTGAAAGATTGATTAGCCACAAAGGCGCAAAGACAAAGAGATTTTATTGTATTATTTTTGTCATTTCGACGAAGGAGAAATCGCATTAGGTTGCTTTCGTGATTTGATTCACTTCGTCTGTTCGCTATCGCTCGGGTCTCTTTGGTCGAAATGACAAACTATTTAAGCCTTCAATATCAAAACCTCTCCTTCAAATTTATTGGAAATACTTTTTCGTTTGTGGATTTGGAAGTGAAAGATTGATTAGCCACAAAGGCGCAAAGACACAGAGATTTTATTGTATTATTTTTGTCATTTCGACGAAGGAGAAATCGCATTAGTTGCTCTCGTTATGGATTCACTTCGTCTGTTCGCTATCGCTCGGGTCTCCTTGGTCGAACTGACAAACTATTTAATACAATATCAAAGCCTCTCCTTCAAATTTATTGGAAATACTTTTTCGTTTGTGGATTTGGAAGTGAAAGATTGATTAGCCACAAAGGCTCAAAGACACAAAAGCTAAAAGGTTTTTACCAACCATTTTTCAATAAATTGCCTTAGATTATAAAGCGAAACGACATTGTTTTACCTTGAAAGTAAAAAAAAATAAGAGATAAGGAGTTCAACTATTTAACGATAAGTTTTCTAGTTGCAGTGGCAGCACCTTCATTTATCTTGATGATGTAAACACCTGGAGATAGATTAGAAACGCTAAGTTCTTTTGAGTTTATGGTCGTTTGAAGTACTTTTTTGCCCAAAACGTCAAAGATTATTATTTCTTTATCCAATTCGTTTTTTGAGCTAATGTATACTTTACCATTGTTTACAGGGTTTGGATACAAGTTTAAACCCTCAATTATTGTGGTTTCTTGAAGTTTGGCTTGTTGCTTTATCTCTTGGGCTGAAAGGCTCACAGTAAAGAAAAAAACCAGTAAAGTTGTAATATAAAAGTAATTTTTTGTCATTATTTCGATTTGGAATAGTAAAGATATAAAAAAACATTTCAAATAGTATACCAAAGTGAATAAAAGTGCGTT